>Ga0233431_1005310_pt1 | contig 12691 bp, 10 predicted proteins | sample SI_118_April2016_FD_179867 | JGI IMG/M metagenome (GOLD analysis project Ga0233431, IMG submission 179867) | Seawater microbial communities from Saanich Inlet, British Columbia, Canada - SI_118_April2016_200_MG | ecosystem: Environmental > Aquatic > Marine > Inlet | place: Canada: British...
AGATATTGCATCACTCAGTGCACATGGTAATCCAAGATGTGCTACAAAAGATTTCTGTTTAAGTGATTACAGTATTCTGGCTAGGGATTCATTGTCCCTAGTATCAAAAACCTGGACATCTAATTCATATTTTTAATGAGTCATTTGATTGGACTTGTTCTATCCGGGACGAATTGAGTTGATAATAAATTATAGCCCATATTTCAGTCTTATAGTTTGAGCCGATACGTGCATCTCCAGCTTATCTAGTGACTGAATTGATTGAGTTAGAATCGACTCAATCTCTCTCTTTGGGATATCATCCCACGGTATATATTTTTCTGTATAATGTATCCCCTCAACAGCTGAATATTCTCGTGTTGGAAAGATACTACCATCCGACCATTCTCTAGAGACTAAGCCTTTATGGCTCACAAAAGTTATACGGTAGAGAGAATCCTCATCTCTATCGAAGTAATTTGTATCAAGAAATATACCGTCTATGTAACTCTCCGGATGCTGGCCTATTACTTCTTTAATTATCTTTATCAAGTCAGCCCTAGATAATTTCATACTGTCTCTTCTGATTTCGGTTATGAAACATTAAAACTCTAATTGATACCATAGGCTTGCCTTTTAGATGTAAAATCTCTGCTCTTTTCCTGACTTCTTATGCTGACCCAATCTTTTTAACTCGCCTCATGAGAGGTCTCTTCGCTCCAGAATGATATATACAACAATATAGGCGTCCAGTATTTGCTTTTGAGATAAGATCTTCCTCTTGTTGTGCCATCCCATCCCAAATACCCCCGGGTTTAATTTCATACGGTATTGGATTTGGAGCACCAACATTGGTTACGACTGCTGCAAAGGAGGGTTTCCTTGCCATCTGAAATATCCAGTTTTTGTAGTGCAAAAACCCCATATTTTCGATTGTTGTGGTACGATCCCCGGTGTTGCTTACTCGAACAGTCACAAATGTCATACCTTTTGTAGTCGGATCACCATAAGTTTTCATATTGGTTTTAACAGTGTATTCAAGCCTAGCACCTCGATTAGCCCATTTGTAAATATCCCAGACCAAAACCATGGTTGCTATTATTGCCCCCCACCAAGCCACAATTGTTGTTAATTCAAATTGTACCATATCTGCTCCATATCATTGAGTGTCTATTTGAGCATCGATAGAGGTAATACGACTTTCAGCATCAAATTCTTGCCATTCCTGCAGGTGCAATTTCCCATCTGCGCTATATTGACGAAGGTTTATCTTCTTCTCACCGTTACTTTCGCTACACATTGTAAAAAGCTTTGAAGCCTCTTCTGAGGTCAGTAATAGATATGAGTAACTATTAAGATCTTCATTCTGAAGTAAGAAGGCAAGGTGGTCGTTTTCGCTCCAATCTACCCAATATCGCTTTGATACTCCCCAAAACCACCGACGCTGCTCTCCTGAAAAGCTAGAGTATTTGCATAGAACGCGCTTTTCTGACCCAGGAAATGTTAATACACTGGATCCCATAAGATTGGGCTTACCCCAGTTAAGAGCCGTACCTACTGAAAGTTTCAGCCTAGTTTCCTTTTGTGGATCTCTAGCTTTCTTCTTCCCTAGAACAACTCTTCCCCTTGGTTGTGACATGTTGCGATTAATCTCAGGTCCAGGTTGATTGATCTCATCTTTTAGATTGTTATTATCCAGATAGTCGAGGATACGTTCGATAACATTTTGGGGAGTATCAAATCCCAAAACGTAGTCTTCGAGTCTCTTAAACAGATCTGGAGATAATCTGATAACTGGCATGTTTTCACCTCACTTAATGTAGTGTTACACATATCTAAGGTAATGTAGTATATGATTAACGATTAGCAAGTATATTTTACACTGATCATATTCAAAGCCGCATAACAGCCAATTATATGTGAAATTGTATCACCAGATGCACAGGTTGATTTCATAGAGTCTGTAATTATCTGTGGGATAGGGTTTTACGGGGTATCACCGAGGGATTGGGAATCCCTAGATCAATTCTCCCATACTCTAGGCCAAGTCTTCCCGTAGTCTCTGTATCTAGGATGCCGATTCAGTACAATCAAATTAGCTCTCGTTCTCGTGATTGATGTATACACAATTTTGTCAAGTTTAGCTTTAACTTCATATTCCTCAGGTTTAGGCATGAGTAGGACTATATTCATCAACTCCCAACCTTTAAAACTATGTATTGTACTCATTTTTAGCCGTGAATCTCCCATCCAAAATGATCTTTTGTTGTGATGGTTTTTACTTTCATCCTCAAACACATGGTTCACTTCGATTCCATTCGAAGTAAAATGCTCGACAAGCTTCCACCCCTCTTTATGAGTAGGAACAAGCATGATAATATCTTGAGGGTGAATTGATTTTTCCTCCGTCAATTCATTGAATAAATTCCATATTTCCAGTATTGGATCGGCATCCTCAATCTCTTTCCAAATCATATGTGGTTCAAAAAAGGATATTTGATAGTTGTTTGGTATTGCCTCAGCACCAATTTCGGGGAGGTAAGATCTAGCGTACTCATTGGCCTTTTCCATTACAGATGGAGGAAGCCTGTAACTCTCATTTAAAGTCCTCCACCTCCCTCTGAATTTGGTCCCCTTCATATCTTCTATCCATGACCCTGATTTACCATATATGTTTTGCTTCTCATCGAACACCATGAGCAGCTCATCATTGTCCGTTAGAAACTTGCAAAGCATTTCGTACCATTTCAAATTAAAGTCTTGGCCTTCATCGATCAGTATTGCATCAAATATCTGATGAGCTCTCTTAGCGCGCTCTGATGAATTTGCTATATCAATTACCATTTGCGGAATAATTGATTCAAACATGGCCTCTTCATCAACATCAGAAGGCCAGGGAACATCATTCGCATATAGCATATTTCTACAGAATCCATGATAATGAGCGAATTGGATATTGGAGCGATTGAAGTTGTAACACGCCCTCTCTATATGATCCTTTACATAATGCCATAGCGTAATATTGTATGTTACGACAAGGACTCTCTTACCCTGTGAGGCCAACATTGCTGCTCTCTGCGCAAGCACTAGCGTTTTTCCACTCCCAGCTACACCACGTAATCGCTGATGCTTGCCTGGTGCTGGCTCTGCATGTCGTTTTTGTTCTTCATTTAGTACAAGTTTTGTTCCCTGTTCAATAGAGTGAAATGGGGGGATAAGCCAGAATCGGATCTTTTTTGACCACTCTTCTCTCATCCCCGAGTGTTTTATCCTATTCATGTCGGGAGCAACCCGAGCCATTTCACTATTCAATGGGCTTTTTAAGGTATCATGGCCAAAAACTGAGCAATGACTCGGGTTTGTTTGCATTAATCCAATAGCCTGATTTGTAGTCATTTTGTGGAAATACACTGCGAGCTTGAAACTTGTAAGGTTTGGAGTATAACTATCAATTGCTTCGCCAATGTCTGGAATGTATAAACCAATCAAGTTATGACGGTATGAATTTACTTGTGTTTGGGGGTTGAGTATCGGCTGTTCTCTTCCATTAACCTTCACATAGAATTGCCTAACTGTCCGATATTGGCCAGTAAGCTTATCCTTGATCTGTCGAATTTTTGAATGGTACAACCCTGGCTGCCAATCCTTCACTTCGTATATTGTTAAACCAACAGCTTTATTGAATATTACAATATCTGGACGGTCACCATTCAGGAAGGGTTGAACAAATATCTCCCATTGTTCTGGGAGTTTAACATCAAGATATTTTGCTAGGGCATACTCACCCTCTGTCAGCGGATTCCTGAAGGCATCTATTTGATCCCATGTCGGATAAATTCTACTTACGATTTACTACCCCCTTTGCCTAGAACAGGCGCGAGTTCTTTGCTAAATACTACTGTATTCCGAGTTGAGCAACTTCTGGCTATCCACTAGCCGCACCCCTTGCTATTAGCTTATTAGCATCTTCGATTAGGCTAGATCTCAATCTTGAGTGTGTTGCGACTTGGTTTTTATCCCCACTAAAGATACTGATCAAGCGCGGCTCAGTATTCCGCGTGACAATACCCCGATCATTTACAATATCAAATCCAGTAGGTATATTTAATAGCTGAGAATCTGTAACAAGCCTGCGATCATGCTCCACTTTAATTGACGTACTTTCAACCAGCACCAACTGAAAGTTGAGGGAATCACCGAACTCATCCTGAAATAATTGACGCAAATCTCCGAAGGCTGGCTTAGTTGATATGAGAACTATTTGTCCTTGAAATTGAACCAGTGATTTCAACGCATGAATCAATGGAATAAGATTTCTCCGTACTTTTGATAGATTCGTGGATAAATAGCCATCACAGAGGATAACTTGACTCGTGGGAACAAGGAACGGGCCCAAGAACGATTCCCAGTCATGTTCAGAACCTTCCGCTAATGTTTTTGTATCATGACCGGCTAAGTAATGCCATCCTTGTTCCACACGTTCGAGGTTAAAAAGAGGTCTTTGGAATTGAGACTCTAGGGCTGTGATTTGTGATCCAGAGAGACGATCTGAAAAGGATGCTGTGAATTTATCAATTGCTTGCAGTTCGGAATCAAGATAACTGGTATCTTCTTCCATGGTATACACTGAGTATTGTGGACCATCTGATCTGAACACTCTGCGTAGCATTGGATAATCGGCTAATTTAAGTTCCCTATCAAGCAACACACTGCCATAGCTATTATATAAAAACTGTTTAAAGGCATCTAGATGTTTGCTCTCTTGTGCATTTGCTAATGCATCATAGTACTTTTGGGCAAATGCATGAAGAAAGGTAGCGGTAAAGAAGAATACGGGAGTTTGGGAAGTCATTTTTGTGCTTCCCAAAGTGCCTCCTGTAAATTCGAGGCACTATCAAAGAATCCTTTGGGCCATTCTTCCTCGAAGAATCCATTGGGTTTGATTTTCATTTCTTTCACACTACTATTCCCAAGCCTGTTTTTAGAAACGTAGTATACATTTATATCCTGAGGGCTTATTGCACCCTCTGCAACTCGCAACTGTAATCCTCGAAGAAAATGCTCGGAGTGCGTTTCAATAATATTCATACCATTTACTTGATTAGTTGGGTCGAATTTAACTTCGGTTACTTTACCACCAAAAAAAGACCAATCGAGACTCCAAGTTGGATCCATTATAGAACTTCCCATAACTCCATCATCACTTAAAGTATAAACTGTATATGAAGTCGTGAATAGTTTAGCTAGACGTGCTTGTGATAAGGGATGAAGATGTAATTCGGGTTGTTCAAATAAAGTGATACCCTTTCGGAGTGCACCAAAGATTACTGGAAGAACTTGGGTAAAACCAAACCCCATTTCTGATAGTGGTACGAAGATATCTGAATTCTTAGGTTGGAATTGGATCAAGAATTGACCTGCAGGTTGTTCAAGCTCTTTGACTTCCATTGTGAACGGAAACCCTAACAGCTCTAGCGAGGTGTCTACAAACTTTTTAATACCAACATTGTATTCGACTTCTAGGCCCAGTAGAGACTGCAGTTCGTCCCTTGTGTAAGTATTTACCCTAAAATCACGAACTGGACCTAAACGGTGTACATCATTCATGCAAGTGCGAAAATGATTTGAGATTTGTGGAAGTAATTCGACCAATTTTGAATCATAATTATGAAGCAGACTCGCATGAGTTCTTTTTATCCACTCCGACATCAGGAAATATCCAAAATGAGACAACCACTCAGCATGAAGTGGATCTGATGAATCAAGTTCATTGAGTACGCGGCTCCATCGTGAGAGCTCATTTACTCCTTTTCTTTTCTTGCTCGAGACCTGCTGCTTGATGATCTGCGTGAATCTCTTGTGCCCACTTGATAAAAACTTGTCGTCTCTTATTGAGGAAAACGATAGAGGCATATATTGAAGGTCATCAGCGAATTTGTTTCTCTCAGTGGGGAATAAACCTTTTCCGTCATAGCTCTCCATCAATGGATGTGCCAGATCATTAATCAATCGCTTCCTAACACTTAAATTGGAATTATCTTCAGGTGGATTCATTTCAAGCCAACTCACGATTGGTTTTAGCTCGTTTAATGCAGCGTCAACGGCGTCTCTGAAAGCTTTTCCTCGTCGCATATCTAGTAGAAACTGTCGCCCACCAAAGAACTCCCGATCATACGTTTCCAGATAGTTTTTCACACCGAAACTGTAAGGTTCTTTATTTGATTTGGAGAATTTAAGATTAGTGTGTTTTGAGCCAATTTCCCATCGATAAGTAGTACCTCGCCGATACGTTTTACTGCCCTTCGATGCGACATTAGTGGTAAACTCAATGATTGCTGGATCATCGTTGTAATTGTTAGCTAAAGATTGAAAGCTTCCGATCTTTGCTAGTGGTCCATTCAGTCGCATGTATTCATATCCATCATGGTTACGAGTTTGAGCAAATAGCCCTAAAAGTTTAAGGATTGAGCTCTTACCAGCACTATTTGGACCAACCAGAACGGTAAGCGGCTTAAGTTCGATCTCTTGCCAAGCTTTAAATGATCTGTAATTTTTAAATCTCAATTTCTTCAGCATAGAGAACTCTCCTTAATACGATTGCACACCAATCCTCTACAACTAGGATAGTTCGCAATCACATCGTTATTCGAGACAACATATTCCTTCAACTTATTGAAAGAAGATAAGCACAAGGTTGCGTTTAATACAGATAAAGATAGGGATATAATGTTATGCATTATCATTATCCCACCCAGAATGAATACTAAGCTGAAGATTCATAAGTTGAAAGCCAACCATGGCGTGCTGTGTTTGTGCAGCATACATATTAGCAAATCCAAGACTCACCATTGGGTGTGCGCCTATATCAATTTTGGATACACCATGTCCAGAGCTCAATGACTTCTGCCGGTAAATTCCTATTCCCTCAAACCCCAAGAACCAAGTTAGGTAGTCTAAATTCTCCTCTTTTATACGGATGATATTTGGACGACGGTCTTGTTGAATTTCAATCTCGGGTCTGGGTATGAAGAATAAATCCAAATCAATATGAAAGTGGCTAACACCAAGCATTGCGGTAATACCATTCAGATTCGGAACCATGAAGATCACGACGCCAATCTTAACGAGTCCTCCAAGTAGTCTCCCCTGCACTACCCTTGAGACATTATCCTCAGATTGGTGAACATGAATATTTGGTTCAAACACCCAATTTAAAAGTCCAGTGATCCAGGATAGTTTATTATGATCCAGTGCTGTTTTTGTCTCGTTCATGGCCCCAATATGGAGCAAAGACAATCAGTTGTTTACATTCACAAGCTTGTTGTTTTGATTCTTCTGGTAGTTAATCGAGGAAATGGATCTTCGAGGGATCAAGGATCACACCATAAGAAACTTCTCGGCGGTCACCAGGAGTGAGATACAGTTTCCTAGGAGCAATATCTTCTCTACGAACCGGGTGCAGGTCAGTATTCCGAACCGCTGAGCCCAAACGAGATATCTCCTCCCAAATAGAATTGATAAGCAAATCATCTCTCGTATTCAATCGATTCTCCCGAGATCTCAGATAATGCCCCCCATTGTTCGAAATCAAAGCATGTTCATCTAGGACCAATGAACGTGAATCCCTCAACAGTGTCTGTCGGTCTGCACAACAATCAGAACATCCCTGACACTCTTTGGTGCATGGTGCGTTTAGTCGGCGCTTGAGTAGGTATCTGTAGTAAGAGGCTTCTCGCGGGGTGATACGAAACTTTACTCCAGCTACCGTGAAGTAGTTCTTTACAATAAGTAGCTCTTCAATCGGTTGTGCTGCAACTAGGGATTCCTGGATTTCTCGAGCAAGCTCATCTGGTGACTGGTTGGTATTGCGGGACAGATACCGGCCAACTCTGAGAATGGGGACATCTGATACAGAAAGCTGCTGCTGAGGATCTGCAGGATTACCTGGAAAGAACCACTCTCTGTTAGCCATCAACTTATCAGAAACTATCAAGTGTATCAACTCATCCTGCTGACGTCCATATAGTTGAAACGCAAGTGCCATAAGAGCGCTCTGGGTCTTTCTTCCTCCAGCTACGGTGGCTGTCAGCCTGTACGTATCTTCATCGGTGAAGTGCTTCACCCAGGTATTGATTAAATACGACGCCGCCTCGTTATCAGCGGATGTAAGTAAATCTTCAACTTCGGCACCCGTCTCAAGGTTTTCAAACACGAGTATGTCTGATTCGCTGAATGGGATAGTGCCTTTCGCGAGTTCGAGTGTTTCTTCCATTCTGGTCCAAACCCCATTCGCGAATAGCGATTCCACTAAGCATTCCCTTCCAACGCTTGTCGTAAGTACCTTGATCTCAGTAAAGGTGCGATGCAGTTTATAATACTCTGAATAGTAGTAATACATGCATTCCGTTAGGACCGCAGGTGTTGTGCCCATTACCGTTAAGAATACATCTTTTGAGTTACCTGTATTATCTTGAGCTGCCATGCACCAATATCGTTTGATTTATCACTTCCTACAAACACTACATTTGCATTCCCATATTGGGAGTCGTAGTTTCAAGTTTTGTTAGCTTAATTGTGTCTCAAATACGTTAAAAGTTGATAATAATGATACTTTGATTTTGAGACGGGTTTTGAGACACTGTTTGCTGGGTTTGCTAGGGGTTTGCAAGAGTCAGGAACTTAGTCTCAAAAACGGCGGTTTTTGAAGCCAAATGCATCACCAGATGCACATCCTGATTTTGGTATGTCCATAATTACCTGTGGGGTAGAGCCTTACGGGATAACAGCGAGGGATACATAATCCCTTGTACTGGTTTCATGGTGAAAATAAAGCCCCAGACATTTGTCCAGGGCTTTTGCGTGAAAAGAACTGGCGCTCTCGTTATTTGAGATAAAGCATCTTGATCACCTTAGTATATGATCCAGCTTGAAGCCTAGTAAGATACAATCCTGTTGAAACTGATTGCCCGGATTCGTCCAATCCATTCCAAACATGTTCATACCAACCTGCTATTTGCGTACCTGAGTCAATCGTCTTTACCACCTCACCCCGAATGTCATAAATGACAAACGATACGGTTGCATCCTCAGGTAGTCCATATCGCAATGTTGTGCTGGGATTGAAAGGATTCGGGTAGTTCTGCTTTAAAACATATTCAGTTGGGATCGATACAGGGTCAACAGAGACTATGCTACTGACTATTGTTGAAACATCCTCTATTACCAGATTGGAATTGAACTTCATCGACTCAAGAAAAACCTCAGTTTGATTACCAACCTCGAAATCCCCATTCATAGTGAAATTCAAGGTAGCGAATGTGCCAGCTTCACCATCGGGTGATGAGCTGGCACCTACAAAGCGTATTAGACCTTCCTCAATCGCCGTAGAAATTATGAAATCATCCAGTAGTGGTGACCAACTTACAATATCCCCATCAGGTATTAGTATTGTTGGATCATAAGTGATTGATCCCTCGAAAGAGTAAATGTTCTGACCATTGGCTATATTTAATGGTATTTGTACATGTGATCCGGGCTCTGCATTTTGATCTTCAATTGTCAATTCAGCTGCTGCTAGAAATCCTTCGCTCGGAGTGACAGGCAATGCATCCTCCAATTCCACCAGGTAGCGAAGGATCATCGTAACATCCATGGGATCAACTACACCATCTAAATATGTATCTGCGTTAGCTAAACCTTGACAATCAAGATACGAATCATTTAGGATGTAAATCAGAATGTCAGAGGCATCAAGTGCCTGAATATATCCATTTTCGTCCACATCTCCATACTCAGGGACTGGATCGATAGATACCAACCCGTTGGTAATGTCTATGATTTCCACATCGTTGAAAAGGGCATAATTACAATTAACAGGTACAGTGTTACAGGCGTCCCCTGTTATCAGAAATTCCAGATAGCAGAACACACCGGTACCTGATATTTCATCTGATCCTGCAAAAACTGTATGCAACAGATTATCCACTTCATTATCAGCCCAAGTCCAGTCCAGGCCACCGATCATCGTGCCAATGGTATCTATTCCCATAAACTCAAGGCCATCAACATAGCTTGAGAAGTCCAGTTCGGCCGCGCGGTAAAGGTTGTCTGCTTCTAGAAATACTTGTACCGGTACAAGAATGATCGAATTATAATTCCCAGTTGCATCAATTACTTCAACAGCAGAATCCTCCCTCTCCCAACCGTCGAAGTGGTACAGGACATCAACTTCAGACGCCGAAAGAGCAGTGTTGTAGATGCGGATGTCATCTATTACGCCATTATAGTAATAGTCACCGCCAAAAGTATACTGACCTATATAGATATCGGTGATGGACGGAGTCATCGATCCAGTCGCTTCAATAGCCGTCTCCAAAATATTATTGACATATATCCTCATTTCGATATCATCAAAAGTCATTACAATGTGATAATATGTATCAAGTTCAAGATCAATAACCCAGTGGTCGGTATAGGAGTCAAAGGATGTAACCTCCCAACGGACATCTCTATGTCTTTGTCCAAAGTTCCATGACCCATATTTCTCAATTATATGATGCGGGAAGGAGTATGGTGCTTCAGATTCAGGTTTAATCCATAGTGAAACTGTGATTTGGTTCATACTGTCCAAAACCGGAGTATGTGGTATCTGTATATAATTATTTATGCCATTAAAATGATAAGCACTATTCTCATTACCAAATCTATCATGTGTGGGAGTTGGGGTATGTCCAATGGTATCTCCGTCGTTCCCATATCCACTCTCATCATTTGCATTACCATTGAAGGGGTAATAGGCAACCAAATCATCCTCGTGATCAACATCCCAACCACCTTCGTGGTAGAGTGAATCGATTTCAGAATTAGACAAAACATACGAGTAAACACTTACATCGTCAATGTACGATTCCACGATTTCATCATGTACTCCATAATCGTGTCGTGCACCGATGCAAAAGTTATTATTTGATTCTATTGGACCTGAATCAAAATCACTAAATATCAGTTCACCATCTATGTATGATTGCCAGACTGAATCACCATAGGTCAATGTCAACATATGCCACTCATTATCATCTAAGGGATTAGTGTAGAAAATGCCATTATGCATCTCAAAAAAGCTAACACCACTATCTCCAACACTTCCATTGGCTCCGATTCTAAATACTCCTGATTCTGGTCCAAATATGGAGATAAAATTGACAGTAGTATACCCTTGACCAAACCCTGAAATATCTTGTTTGCTTTTTATCCATACATTGCTTGACAATGAAGTATAAGATTCTCCAGAGCCCACATTTGTGTTGATATAGCTACTACCATCAAAGTCACCTGCTTTGTTTGAATTACCAAATCTATCCTCTGTCAGAACCACTCCTTGAATGGTCCCATTGTAACCATTACCACTTTCATCCGCGATATTACCGTTGAAAGGATAATAGGTAATTAAACCATCTTCATGTTCGACATCCCAATCATCTACGTGGTAGAGGGAGTCAATTTCGAGGGGTGTTATAGCGCGATCGTAAATGTGGACATCATCTAGAAGACCGTTAAAATATCCATCACTTGACCCATAGGTATGGCGTCCGATAGCTAGATTCTGAGGTGAATCTAAGTAGGAGGTCACCACATCTGAAGAGGACACGGTTTGTGACTGAACGAGGTAATTATTTATATATAGTTTAATCTCAGTATTATCATGAATTGCTAATATGTGATGCCATTCACCAATGAGTAACGGGATATCATGTGTTAAAGAGATGGCAGTGTATTCGTTTTGGTGGAATAAAAATGAGACCAAACGCCCTGCCAAGAATTCAATTGCGTAATTGCGATGTCCCTGATGACTAGCACTTTTTCCAATTAGCAGAGCTCCTTGATCATTATCCTCAACAACGTACACCCAAATTGAAATTGAGTAGGGATCAAATAGACGCAGTTGAGTTTCATTTGGAATATCCACATACGCATCTACCCCGTTAAAACTGAACGCTCTGTTTTCATTCTCAAATCGATCTAAGATAAAAAACGGTGCATGCCCAGTAGTATCTCCATCATTCCCATTTCCACTCTCATCGTTGGTATTGCTATTAAAGGGATAGTACGCGATTAGCCCATTTTGCCCGAATAAACCACAAGAGCCAGCCAACATCAAAATTACTAAAAGCCATAATCGTTTCATCTCATCCTCCCAATTATTGATTCAAACAATTGTATAAATAGATCTGGGGCATTCAATTTGTTATGAGTATCAACGCAGTACTGTCAAACTAATTGGAGATAATCCCGTACGATCAAATATTAAGCTTTTAGTGTTCAACTTCTATTAGGCTTGAGATTCAGAAGGAAAAAATACTACCAGTGTAATCATATTGTATGAAGTGAATATAATGCATAATTGTCAATCAGCAAATAATACACTATTGAGGCTCAAATGGAATCGTTCTATACATCCCCGACAGAAAACATAATTCACAAACCAACAATAAGCTTTAATCCCATCGAGTGAGCAATAATTACTGCACACCCAGTGCACACGATAAATCTGCATCCCCCGTATATCGCTGATACACACATACTTACAGAGATGAGTCATAGGACTTAAAATCCCTCGGCCTTAAAAGCCGTGCCGGTTCGATTCCGGCCCCGGGTACTTACCTGCGCTCCTCTTTGGAGGAGCTTCGGTCAGCGAGCCAACCAAACCATAATT
>Ga0233431_1005312_pt1 | contig 12686 bp, 9 predicted proteins | sample SI_118_April2016_FD_179867 | JGI IMG/M metagenome (GOLD analysis project Ga0233431, IMG submission 179867) | Seawater microbial communities from Saanich Inlet, British Columbia, Canada - SI_118_April2016_200_MG | ecosystem: Environmental > Aquatic > Marine > Inlet | place: Canada: British...
CTTGGGCGACATTAAATACATCATTTTTAATATTATCAAACTTCTTGATACATAACATGATCCCCTCAATATTGTCATCAATATATGTAAAATCTAATAGCTTGTCCTTACCAAAAACAGTTAAATCTTTATTATCGTTGCACAAACGCATAAACAGCGGAATTAATCTGTCACTTTCATCATACATCCCATAAACGTTTGAAAATCTTAATATTGTAAAATCAATTCCATAACATTGTTGATAAGAATGAACTAATGATTCCCCTCCAATTTTTGATGCAGTGTATGGGCTTTCACAATTTTTAACATAGGCTTCTTCTTCATTGTGGATCATTTTCTCAGAGTTTCCATAAACTTCTCTACTACTAGCAAATATAAATCTTTTAATGTTGGCCTTTCTACAAAACTCTAAGACGTTGAACAGAGTTTCAAAATTGTCTCTTGCCAATCGTGGTTCTTTGACTAGATTATAAACTCTGGCATTGGCAGCAAGATGGATTACTAAATCAAAATCTGTTGATAACTGTTCTAACGCTTGTGGGTCTCTTAGGTCTCCAATAACGGTGATTTGATCCACCTTAGGTTGCCATTTATTTTTTTGCCAATCAATCCCCACAACCTCATAACCAGAATCCATTAACTTTTCACACAACCTTGTTCCAATTGTACCATTGTTGCCAGTAATTAATATTTTTTTAACCATTTTCTTCTTCCTCTATTGCCTTAACTTTGTAGGCCTAGGCAAAGACCACATACGGTGTCCTTACTAGTATTTAATCTGATTTGTCAATTTGTTTATAATTCTTATTAAAAAAGAGACCAATCTTGCACTTATTTTACTTATTTGCGCGAGGATTAAGACTTTCCTCTTTGTTTTGACCTATCCAAATTGAGCACGAAAGAATTTCTTTGGGATTTTACTTTCTATATTCAATATGGACCATTTTTTCCTCCAGTTATTTATTGTTTTATGATCTTTCTAAAGAAAAGCTTATAATCTCCTTTTATATTTTATGGAAGTATGGAAGGTAGTCCTAAAAATAACGTTTATTTTAATCATAAGTGGTTTAAAAATAATTGGAATTGGTTACTGTTAATTGCTATTTTGGTTTTTGGTTTTTATTTGAGAAGTTACCACTTAGACTATCCTGTTGTGGGTTATCATAACATGAAAGAAGCTCACACCCTTGGGGAAGCCTGGTTGATGCATGAAAATGGGAACTTCCTTAACAATCAACTGATTTATAATACTAATTTTGAGAATCCTCAAGGGATTCATTTAGACAATCTTCCAGTAATTTCATGGTTTTTAATGGTTCTATGGAACTTGTTTGGAGTTCATCTATGGATTGCTCGCTTGTTAATGGTTTTCTTTTCTTTGGGAGTCATTTCCTTAAGCTACTTAGTCATAAAAAAACTTTTTGATAAAGAAAAATTGGCTTTACTTTCTGCTTTTTTAGTTGCAGTTTGTCCGTTATTAGTCTTTTTTGGTCGAAATGTTCAATATGACATTCCAGCACTATTTTTTGCTTTATTTTCTGTATATTTCTTTCTTCGTTGGAGAGAAAAAAACAAACAAACAGACATTGTATTTTTCTCTCTCTTTATGGTTCTTACTGCAATAACGAAGCTTCCATTCTTGATATTTCTAGTTCCAATACTGGCAATTTTTCCATATGATAGAATTAAGTCTGATATCCTCACAAGGAAATATTCACGTATCAAACATTATCTTTATAGTGGTGTAATTTTCTTAATCATTCCCCTATTTATTTTTTATTCTAAGTATTTAGACAAAATTTTCTTAAATCCTGCAGGAATAAAACCATTTGCCCTAGAAAACCTTGGAATCTTGTTTACATCAGGATTTTGGAAAACCATTTATAGTTATGCAGTGATTGACAATTTTACTGGATTTGGATTACTATTTGCTTTCTTTGGTTTGATTTTAGTCATACCTCGATTTAGAAAATGGAATTTTAGGTTTTTGTTTGCTTGGGCTTTAAGTTACATTATTTATGCCGCTTTCTCTCCACCGCAGATGACGGGTCATAATTATTACCAAATTCCATACGCACCATTAATTATGTTTCTTGTAGCTTATGCCTTTCTCTTTTTACTTAACTCCATTTTATCTCTGGTTAAAGGAGTAAAGATTAAGAAAGTAGCTTTAATTGTCGTCTTAGTTTTAATATTATTTTTATGGTACCCAAGTTTAGAGTTGAGTGCTGATCGACAGTTTAATACTCAATTTTTTGGTTTAGATGTTGCTGGAGAATATATTAATAAGAATAGTCACTCAAATGAGGCTGTTTTTGAATCTGGTCATCAAGATCGGGGGGTTGCATGGCACGCAAAGAGAAGGTTAGCGGAATTCAGGAATGTCGATGAGCTTAAAGCCGGAGAAAAAGAATTAAACATTAAATGGATATTTATGTATCAATGGGGACTTAGTTTAATTCAAGATGAAGAATTTATGGAACACCTGGAAAACAATTATCACTTAGCTCAGGTTGCTCTTCAACGCAATGGTGAAAGTAACCAAGTATTATATGTTCTATTAAAAAAAGGGGGGACCTTTAAGCTTAATGATATTGAGGCTTTGACACAAAGTAAAGATCCTTTAATTAAAGAGTATGAATTAACCTCTGGAATAGTTCCCGTGTTTTATTATAACGCTAATTGATTCTTTGCTTTCTTTTTTCTTAAGTGTGTAAAACCTTCTAAAGAAATTACTATAATGAATAAGGATAAAATTGAAAAGACTCGATCAAAAACAACAACTGAAATTGCGGCATTTATTGGTACACCAACAAGAGAATAGATATGGGCCCAAATAAATTCTCTCACCCCTATTCCTCCTGGAATCATACTAATTAATCCAAAAATAAATCCAACACAAACTGTTGACAAGACCACTAAATAACTAATGTTAATTTCCGCAGCCTTAAAGATGAAAAATGTTTTTAGTGCCGAAAGTGCCCAAATTGCGAAAGAAATACTAAGGTATGTTACAACTTTTTTTGAATTAAATGAATTCTTTAATTTTGACAATATTTCTGAGATATGATGATTTTTTCTAGAAAATATCATTATACTCACAAAGATTAGGAGTACAAAACACGCAACAATAATTAATTTAAAGTTTATGCTTTGAGCCAGGGTACTGAGTGATTTTATATTAATCAGGGAAAAAACTATTGTAATGAAGGCGGCAGAAATAATGTCATAAATTATTTCTGAACCGATGCTACCTAAAGAATGACTAATTTTAATTTTTCTTTGTTTTAACAACCCTGCTTTTGCTCCTAACCCAACCCCTTGGATGGCTGCGGCATAATTAAGAAGAAATCCCCACAATTGAATTTTCATCAATTCAATAAATTTAATTTTTGGGTCTAAGATTTTTTTAAATCTAAACGTTGAGGATACTAGATTAGCGATCCAACTCAGAAAAGCAAAAAACAACAAAGGGATTGACAATCCTTTTATTACATCATAAAAATTGTTCAATCCTGTTTTTCTTAATAGTAAAAAGATAATTAAAATCCCTAAAGCGAACAATACAAATTTAAGATATTTTTTAAACATTTTACTTGGCTCATTTTTTTAACATTCTGGCAATGCGTGACATTGGTAAGAAATGTAATGCAGTACACCTATACCAACAAACACATTTCCTTTTTTTAGAACTAATAGCTCTTCTTAACTTGGCCATTCTTTTCCAAATTTTAACTAATGGCTCAGTTTTAACGTTCCCTTGCGATTTTCGAATCATCTCGCAAGGATATATGTCTCCATATGGGCCAATAATAAAATTATATGATCCGGCGAAACAGGTCATTTTTTTAACAAGTTTTTCAGGATTAAAAATAAAGTTTGGAAATTCTTTGTAATAACCAAGGTTAATACTCCTCTCTAAAAATCGTTGATTTGCAATTTTTGGATAAATCCCCCCCCAGGATTTGTTAAAGTCTTTGCTAAAGTTTTTGAGTTCCTTATTTGATACTTTCAAGAAATTATTCTCCGAATCGTGAATCACTTGCATATGTAATGAAACATTATGTTTCTTTGCTAGTTTGTTTAATCCAATTATATCTTTAAAGTTTTCTCCAGTAACCACACAAGAGATATTAGTTTTAATATTCTCTTTTTTAAGAATTTTTACTGCATTTATTGCTTTGTTAAAAGCTTTTACACCTCGAATCTTATCGTGCGTATCTTGGTTAAAACTATCAATTGAGACGGAAACTTTATCAAAGCAATGCTTAATTTTTTTGATGTTTTTATTGTCTATTAACATCCCATTAGTACTCATACTTATTGAAATCCCCAGTTTTTTTGCATAACGCATCAAATAAAATATGTCCTTGCGAATTAATGGTTCTCCTCCAGATAAATGTAAACTTTTAATCCCCACCTGTTTTAATTGAAGAACTGTTTTTTTTGCTTCTTCTGTACTCAATTCTTGCTTCATTTTTTTTGGTCCTTCTTTCCAACGATCACAGAATCCACATTTACATGTACACCGATAAGAAACTTCCCAAATTACATTTACGGGTTTTGGGGCTTTTTTATAGTTAGTTAAGTAACTCTTTATAATCCCCATAGTTCCAATTACGTGCCTTAAATTCACCATCTCTTTGTTTCTCCCTCAATTATTTTAGCCAAGCGCTCTCCATAATCTTTCCAATTATGATTCTTAACTGTTTTTAACCCGTTCTCTTTCATTTTTTGATATCTTTTTTTGTCCGCTAATGCCTTGGTTAATTCATTTTCTAATAAGTGGATTTTATTTGGATCAAAGAAAATTATTTCTTTATTATCATGGACGAATTCTCTAATCCCCGGAAGGCTTGTTACAATTGAAGGGATACCCATAGCCATAGCTTCAAAAAGTTTGTATGGAAGAACCCCTTTGGTTGATTTAGTTTTAGGCAAAGGAATAATATTAAATTTGCACATTGTCATTAAAGAAGGAACAATCTTTTGTTCTACCCATCCTGAAAACCTAAAATATTCTCTCAGTCCTTTGTTATTAATCTCTTTCTTAAGATGATTTAAATATGGACCATCACCAATGATCAAAAATTTAATTCTATTTTTCTCTAGAAAATTTCTTTTAAACCTTAATAAATATTCTAACCCATCATGTTTTTTAATTGCTCCCAAATAACAGATTACATTATCCTCTTTCTTAAACCCGAATTGTTTCTTTAATTTTAGATTTTCTTTTTTTAGTGGCTTAAATTTTTCTAAGTTCGCGCCAACTCCAACAACGACACATTTTTTCACTCCTCTCTTAACTAGTTCTATTTTTTGAGTTAAAGTTGTTGTAAAAACTAAGTCAAGTTTTTTAATCACAAAATTTTCTACTCTTCTAATGGCCTTATAACCAATTTCTCCCAATACTCCCTTGTGATTATATCTCCAATATTCAGACCAAAAATCATCTATGCCACCCACCTTAAATTTACCTTTGCTTAAGCAGGCCGCTAAGGCGGAGCAAAGATGCTGACCAAACACTACTTCGGTGTTTTTATTGACACATTTACTGGCCTTGTAACTAAACCGTGCGAAATTAATGTATTTTGCTAAAGAAAGACGGTTTAAATTCATCTTTAAATGTTTAATTCTGGAATGAGGGAATTTTTTTTTAGACTCAATTGCAACAATTTTATTCGAACAAACAAAATTAATTTGATGTTTTTTATTTAATGCATCTGCTAAGTAAAACTCTACAGAATTGTTTCCATCTAATGCATTAAATGGTGTATAATTAAAAATACTTATCTTCATTCTTTTCCAACAGAGAAACTAAAAACTTGTGTTCCTGCTAATATTACTCTACGGAGTTCATCCATACTTCTAATTCTTGTTAACCACTTAAATAAATAGCTTGGTCTAAAATAAAAACTTCTGTATGCTTTCCTAACATATTTATTTAGTTCTTCAGAATCCAATTGTGTGTAATATTGATTATATCTGGCATCGGTATGCAAAGTCTTTAAATCTATACAACTTCCATCTGCAATTTCTGGGAAAACTTCTTTAACATGATTAAACAACGGCGTACCAGCGTATGGGGTACAAATGCCAAAAGTTACTGTTGTTGGTGCTATTTCCTTAACAAACCTAATGGTTTCTTCCACTGTTTCTTTCGTGTCTCCAGGCATGCCCAACATCATATGGGCGTGTGTGTCAATCCCTACTTCTTGGGACCATTTGAAAACCTTACGATGATTTTCTACTGTTGTTCCCTTCTTGACTTCATTTAAAACCTTTTGGACTCCGCTCTCAACTCCAAACTTGATCATATGACAACCTGCTTTTTTCATTAATGCCATCTGTTCTTTAGTTATCATATTGGTTTTTCCATTAGCAATCCAACTGATCTTTAATTTGTTTTCAATAATATAATTGCAAATCTCTTCATTTCTTTTCTTGTAAACAGTAAACAATTCATCCCTAAACCAAATCTCTTTGTAACCTAACGATATGATTTGTTCAATCTCTTTAATTACATTTTCAGCAGAACGAGCCCTAATTTTACTCCCATAAAATGTTGGGACATTACAAAACGTACATAATGAAGGACAACCTCGGGAAGTCATTGCCGTTGTATATGGAACTTTTTTAACTATTGGATTAAAATAATCAATTTTTTTTGGAAGGAACGATCGATCCGGGATAGGAAGTTCATCTAAGTCTTGTATAAATGGATATTGTTCGTTTACAATCACTTTTTCTCCTTCTTTATAACACATCCCTTTCACTTCTTTCCAACTTTTCCCTTCATTAATAGCATTAACAATATCTCTAATTACAAATTCTGCTTCATACATCACTCCAACATCTAACGCTTTAGTGTTTAATATGGAATCTGGCATAAATGTTACATGGGAACCGAAAGAAATTGTAAACAATTTTTGATTTTCTTTTTTTAATTCTGTTAGTACTTCCATGTCTTCATTAAAACTCATGTTTGATGTTGAAATGATTAATACATCTGCTTTTTTTGCTAACTTTCTGACTGCAGTTAAGTCTTTTTGCTCGGCTAAGGCATCCAGCAATTTGACATTGTGTCCATTTTCTTTGAGTACTGTTGCAACATATAATAGATTTAATGGGGGTGCTTTTGTACCCCCTATTCTTTTTCCCTTACACCAACAACCATAAATCAGATCTCTTACTACATTCTTTGCGTATTTGCTTGGGGGATTAAGGACTAAAACATTCATTTTTTGATAACCTCTCTAATAACATAAGGATCTTTATTGTCTTTACTAGTCAACATTTCTGCAATTAGGCCCAAAGAAAAAAACTGAGCTCCCAAAAATATTAATAATACTGTTAAAAATAATAAGGGCCTATTGGATATGCTATCCCCAATTATTTTCAAGTAAACGAGATATGCTCCACTAACAAATCCTAATAAAGAGAATAAAAACCCTATTAGTCCAAAAAAATGAAGGGGGCGATTGTTGTATTGTGTTAGGTATTTGATTGTTGCCAAATCACAGAGACCTTTAAAGAACCGAGTAAAACCGTATTTACTTTTACCAAATTTCCTGGAATGATGTTTAACTTTAATTTCTCCCACTTTAAATCCTTTCCAATCAGCTAACGTTGGAATAAACCTGTGTAGTTCTCCATAAATTCTAATGTTTTTGATTACTTCTCTTTTGTAGCATTTGAATCCGCAATTTATGTCATGGAGTTTTACCCCGGTTACCTTGCTAACTAACCAATTAAATATCTTTGAAGGAAAAGTTTTTGTAATTGGATCATAACGTTTATATTTCCATCCAGAGACAAGATCATATCCTTGGTTAATTTTTTCTATAAATCTTGGGATCTCTTTTGGATCATCCTGTAAATCAGCATCCATTTGAACGATTAAATCTCCTTGTGCTGCTTGCCAACCCGCAGCTAGTCCTGCAGCTTTGCCAAAATTTCTTTGAAATATGATTCCTTTGACATTTTCATCACTAGAAACCACCTTGTTTATTTCTTCTCGTGTTTTATCTATACTCCCATCATCAACAAAAATGATTTCATAAGTTTTATTCATCTGAATCAACATATCTTTAAGGGCCTGATATATTCTTTTAATATTCTCTTCTTCGTTATATGCGGGTATAATTATGCTTATTTTTGTCATTTTAATCTCTTATTTTCTTAATAAACACAAAATTGATTCTTCATATTTATTAATTATTGTCTTCCAGTCGTATTCTTTAAGCAAAGTTTGGCCTTCATTTATCTTTTTTAAATAAAGTTTTTTATCATTTAATAATTTAGTTATCTTTTCAACTAGTTCTTTTAAATTGTTTTGTTTGAATATTAATCCCCCACGGCCGTTCTTCGTAACTTCTATAAATGGAGCGATGTTAGTAATTACATAGGGGAGATTAAGAGAAAGGGCCTCTAATACTGTGATTCCAAACCCTTCAAGGGTAGATGGATGGACATATATTTGACATTTCTTAGCTTCTTTCAAATAATCCTCAAAATTTTCAATTCTTCCGGTAAATGTAACATGATTTTTTAGTCTCAACTTTTTTACTAATTTTTTAAGATCAGTTAATGCAGGTCCCGAACCAAGGATTTTACATTTTACATTCTTGTTTTTCTTTCTAATTATTGAAACTGCCTTTATTAATAAATCTAAATTTTTGGGTCCATTAATCCTACCAAAATAACAAATTGTTGGTTCTTTGTGTTTCTTTGCCTTTATTAATTGAAACTGTTTTGATTCTATTCCATTTGGAAAAATTAAAATTTTATTTTTCTCAACTCCTTTTCTCATCAATCTTTTTTTTGTGAATGTGCTAACGGATACAATTAGGTCCCAGTTTAGTTTTGTTGCTATTCTTTCCCATACACTTCCAAAAAAACCAACCGGGAATCCTTTATTTTTTATCCATTCACCAATCCACGTTTCGTGCCAGGTGGCAACTTTTTTGGCTTTAAGCTTATTTGCTAGGAAATATGCTGGCAAGTATGTTAAGAAAGATGATCCTTCTACAATATCAATATTTTTAATTTTCCATCCTTGAGAATAAAAAGAAACTGCTGTTGATAACCTAGAAAGAACGCATCCTTGGTTAGAATATTTTGTTGTTGGGCCACAACGAATTACTTTGGCATTAAATACTTTTGAAACACGTCTTTGGCCTTGAAGATGGGAACATAACACGGTAATGTTATGGCGTTTTGACATCTCTTTAACGAAGTAAAAACATCTTGCTTCTATTCCTCCCGTGAACTCAGCTTCTTCTGATTCTGGAAAGTATTCAGTAATTAATAAATAGTTCATTTTTTTTGTTTAGTCTTTTCTTTAGCTAATTCTCGAACGAGTTTAGTCAAATCTTGTCGAGTTTTTTCAATTGCAATATAAAGGCGAAAAATCAAATAAAATATTAACACAATACTTACGTAAATTGCAATGTCTATTCCTCGACCCACACCAAATGCGTTTGAAAGTAAATTTGTTAAACTAGGTGCAAAAGTAACTACGATCACCGCAAGCCAAATTAAAGACCAAAGCAACAATTCTTTCTTTGTTATGGCTTTATCTTTTCGCCTTAAAAATAAGCGGCTTAATGCGAACAAAGCAAATATAATAATAACATATTGAATTAAATCCATTTTATTTCATTAATTTTTTTAATGCCATCTTTGTTAAGATTTTAAATGCATTACTAGTTTTTTGGCCTTTTTTAAGTGAATATTCACTATATCTTATTGTGACTGGAACTTCTACATAAGAAATCTTATGTTTAGCAATCTTTTCAACGATCTCAGAAGCATGTTCCATCCCATTTTGTGTTATTTTAAACTTACTCAAGGCTTTACTCGAAAATGCTCTTAATCCATTATGGCAATCAGTAAGTTTGATATTATACATAACTAATAATAATATTGTTCCTGCTTTAAGGAAAAGTTTTCTAATTATTGGAACGTTTGACTTTTTGTCTAAAAATCGGCTTCCCAAGGCAACGTCTACTTTATTATTCATTACAGGTTCGACCAAATCCTTGATGTCGCCAGGTTGATGCTGACCATCGGCATCAAACGTTACCACAACATTAGCTCCTTGGTCAAGGGCCCAATCCATTCCTGTTTGCAGTGCAGCGCCTTGGCCTTGGTTTGTAATGTGTCTTAGAACGGTTGCTTCTGCAAGTTTGGCTTTTTCTGAGGTTTTGTCGCTTGATCCATCATCAACAACAATAACGTTAGGAAATCCTTCATTTTTCAAACTTTTCACTACCTGAAAGATCTTTTCTTCTTCATTATATGCTGGAATAACAATATAAGGAGCCATTACTTTGAAAAAACAAGCGGGCGGTTTATAAAAATTATGGAAGTAGTGGGGAAATGTTTTTTTTTTAACAATTCCAGTTAAGTTTCCATACCAATATCTTTCCTCCAGTAAATTGTTGTTTCTCATCAAATTTTTCAAAGCATTCTAGGCCTAATCCATCAAAGAAAAACAACTGGGTAAACATACTCTTTGCTTGTAATGGGTGAGATAACATAGCTCGGTTATTATCTAATAAGATTAAAGATAAACCTAACAGATTGCCTTCAAATTCTTTCTCTTCAATTACGCTTTCTGAAGCATAAACAAGGCTGTTTGGATATACTTTACCATTATTGGACTCAATTGTAGCTACCATGGTTTTAAGATTAATGTTAATTGGAACCAAATTTTGATTTATATTAAACTCACATTTTAAGTTATTCTCATCAATTGGTTGACACTGTGCCGAACCTTGGTATGTTGGCCATGAAGAAATCCATTGGTCTGCGGGAGTATTAATGATTTGATAATATATTTCATTTGCTTGGTCTTCAGTTAACCCAAATTCTTCTTTCAAAATCCTAGGACCATTATTTTTATCATCTGCAACCTTATTATACATCTCAGCTCTATTAAAGTCCCAACTTCCAAAATGTCCCCAAACTCCTGATTTACTAACCATATCTTCTGATGTGATATAATAATCTTCTGGCGGATTACAATGAGAATACTTAGTTACACTTAATGCTTGTTTTTTTGTTAGTCCTTCGTTCTCTAAGAACTCAATCGCTTCATTTTTTTCTAGCAGAACTAATTCGTTTAATATCTCAATTGTTCTTGTGGTATCATCTAACATTTCATCTAAAACCCAAAATGCATTGTTATTCCCACAATCAATCATTCTTATAATGCCCTTTGCATGCATTTCATCATTTGTTAATAAGCTTCTACCAATCCAGTAAGCCATGTGTTCGTCTTGACCACCACCATCGAAAGTGACTTTCCGATCAGCGATAGTAATAAACCAGTGTCCAAAATCCCACCATGAGTTTATGATGGCGTCACTTGAAGCTTCTTGATTTATTTTTGTGAGGGTATTATACCACGCATCATTCATTGATGGAATCTCATACTTTGCTTGATTATATCCAGCAGTAACTGGTTGGATTAGTAAAAAGGCTAATAGAATTACTAAAACAACCTGAGTGATTTTTTTTTCAATTTTCAATCCACTACTTATCCATTTACTAAGGTATTGAAATGTTCTTCCACAGAAAATACCCAAGGCAATGGAGAATGGTGCAACAAGTAACAGACTAAATCTTAGTCCTTTTGTTGTTGAATATAATGTTACAACGAACCATGTCAGTAACAATATACTGAACTTAAGATCATATTTTTCCTCTTTGCAAAACTTTATACCTGCAAAAACAATGCCCAATATGGCAAGTGAAAATATCAGATTTCCACCCATCGCACTAATCGTTGATGAAATTGAAGAAGGATTTAATTCCGCAACTGTGGTTTCAATAGTTGGCCATAATGTATAAACTGCTACCGCTTTTAGTTGTTGAATTACTTTTAATGGTTCAAAGAACCCGGAAACAAATTCACCAATGCTAGTAAACATTGAAACAAATATGCCTGATGAAATGGTGAACGCTAAAGTCAAGATTATCGTTTCTTTAATCTCTTTAATCTTTTGTTTTTTTGTCAGATGGATTACTACTAAATAAGCCAGATAAATTCCTAATCCTAACAAAATAATGTCAAACGTTGACCACCAGAACCAAACATATGCATATATCCCTACTAATAATCCTGAAATCCCCGAATAAATCAATTTTTCTTTTTGGTTATCTTTATACAACGCCGTAACTAGTGTCCAAACAATTAATAATGGGAATATGACATTGTAAGCATCAGTATCTGAAAATCCTCCTGCAGTTCTACTAACAAATGCTTGGTGGACAGCAATTAAAAGTCCTCCAAATAATCCACCTATATTACCCGCAAATCTTCTAGTTATAAAAAAAGTTGGAATTACACAAAGAGAAGAAATTATAACAGGAACCCAAAAAGCAGTTGCCATTAAGGAAAACCCAAATAAGCTTAGAAATTTGTAGAGATATGCAATAGTATAACTGTGAAAATTCATCTTCGTGGACGCTCCAATTGGAGCCATTCTTTGACCTTCCCAATCGATTACATTAGATGTGTCTAAGTTTGGATACATAATCATAACTTCTTCTGGGACTGCGTATTCTCCCCCAATAAATGTTGTTCCAGCCTGACCAGTTTCTAAGTAATTCCGTGCATGTCTTAACCAATAGTAGGGGTCGATAGCTAATAAATATGTTTGTCCTTCTTCATCTTG
>Ga0233431_1005316_pt1 | contig 12678 bp, 18 predicted proteins | sample SI_118_April2016_FD_179867 | JGI IMG/M metagenome (GOLD analysis project Ga0233431, IMG submission 179867) | Seawater microbial communities from Saanich Inlet, British Columbia, Canada - SI_118_April2016_200_MG | ecosystem: Environmental > Aquatic > Marine > Inlet | place: Canada: British...
GAAATCTACAAAAACCAAAACTGGAAAAAATTCATCCCAAAATTCACAAAATAACCCACTTGTCATCTCGATCGGAGTTCCCCCCGTTTGTCATTTCAACCGACCTGTCCTTCGTAGCTGTTATCAGCGTAGTAGGAAGTCATTCTTCCCTCCCTTTGTCATCTCGACCTTCCCCCCTTTGTCATCTCGATCGGCCTGTCCTTCGTAGCTTATGTAATTAAAGCGTAGAAGGAAGCGGAGAGATCTGCATTCCAATTATTCACTAATGCGATTAAGCCCTATTTAGCCTTGTTTAGCCCTATTAATTAGCCCTATTCCCTATGCAAAAAAAACTTCTTATCATTTTCATGCTTTGTATTTTTTTATTCCCTTTTATATCTAATGCCACTACCACTGCAACTGACCCTGTCTGTGGTGATGTGAAGGGAACCTGCACAGGCGGAAAAAACTGCTGTTCAAAACCAAGTGGATCTGGCTTTATCTGCCAAACTTCCGCTTGCCCTATCGCTGAAGGAGGCGCATGTTCAGCCATTAAAAAATGCGCAAACGGACTCTCTTGTAGCATCACAAAAAAAGTATGTGTCAAAGAGATACCCGACTTCTTCAACCTCAACGGCAAAATTGGAGTTGATAATGTAAACACACTTATTGCTAGAATAATTAAATACGCCCTAGGCATCGTCGGAACACTAACACTACTATTCTTCATCTACGGCGGTCTCATGTGGATGACCTCAGCCGGCAATGAATCAAAAGTAAAAAAAGGCGCAAAAACCATGGGCTACGCCTTCATCGGCCTCTTCATGATCCTCGCCTCCTACCTACTCGTCGACTTTATCCTTAAAATCCTAGGTGAATAAATATGAAAAAACTATTTTTTTTATTAATACTATCCCTGATTTTCATTCCAACTAATCATACTCAAGCTGCCGAATTATGTACAGGTGCATATGATTGTGAAGCAAATGAATTATGCTGCGCAGTCGGCAATAATACAACATTCTGTAATACAGCTCCATGCCCTTCTGAAGAAGTCTTCTGCTCCGAACATCCAACGGATGAAGCCTGTCAACCAGAAGAACCTGATCCACCATCATCGACAACTTCAAATGAGAGAGCATGTGAACATCAAGGTGAATGTACAACTGGTCAACTATGTTGCGACTATGGAAACGTTTCATTTTGCAATGCTTCACCATGCCCGAGTTTATCAGACAAACCTTGTTTAGATAATGAACATAACACTTGCAACGATACAGAAACATGCTACGAGCATAATTGTATAAAAGAAACAAACGTATGTTATGTAAAAGGTTTTCGAATTACTATTGAAAAAGATACTTTACTCAAATATAAATGTATCGGGAATTTCGATTATCAAAAATGTAAAATAGCAGACGGAACAGAATCAAGCGTACAAAAAATACCAACAGGACATGAACTTTTCACCAAATGTGGAGCATCTGGATGCGACCCAACAGTCAAAGACGGCTGCCAAGTCCCAAACTTCCTCAACATCACCGGAAACGGCTCAGATGGTGTCAACATCCTAATCGCCAGAATCATAAAATACACACTCGGAATCGTTGGAACATTAACTCTCGTCATATTCATCTACGGTGGACTTCTCTGGATGACCTCAGCCGGCGACCAAAACAAAGTCAAAAAAGGCGGAAAAGCAATGGCCTTTGCCTTCATCGGTCTATTCATAACCCTCACCTCCTACCTCCTAGTCGACTTCATCCTAAAACTACTCGGCGAATAACATACCCCCAAAAAACAGGCTTATTTTAGCCTGTTTTTTAATATTCTCAATATTCTCACCTCTACTTTTTGCAATTTTCCCCCCCCGTATAATTTCGACTGAAGTTTTACGAAAGGGAGAAATATGCATCGCGATTCCCAGTACCAAACAATCCGTAGAAAATTCGTTTTATTAGTAGTTATCCGCAGTCAAGTAGCCCATTGACAAATTTACAAATATATACTAACCTATAACATTGGACATTAACAACTAATGAGAGGAGAAAAAACATGAACAAAATCGCTGTAATCGTTGGAACCCTATTTACTGGAATTCTCATGTATACCGGATGGCAAAGCAAATCACAAATCGGTTCACTATTGATTATCCTTCTTGGTACGGTCCTTTTCGTTGGACTTACCTATCTTCTGATCAGCAAAACATTCCATTCAATCAAAGTGGGAGAAGAAGCACTAATCTTCTCTGCTCTGCGAAAAGACGGTGAAATTCAAAAAGTCGCAATAGATAGCCATTTTCTAGGCTACGTAATTGTCAATCCTATCTACGTACTCAGAGAACGAGTAGAACTGACAATTTCAAACACAAACTCAGACAGTATTCACATTCAATGTGATCCAACTGACGTACTTGATCCAGATGACAAAAAGAAGCTACCAACACTAACTCTCGTTTGCGAAGAATTCAGTATTGCCTTTGTTGTTTGTTTTAACACAATAATTGAATACTTCATTTTCAAAGAGACCTTGAACAAAGAAACCGGAAAATATCATAACGTAAAACACAGAAATCTATATCTCAATGGTCAGGGAAGAGTACGATACCACGAAATACCTGATAACAAACAAAAAATTAACATGAAAAAGGTTCATACCTATTTTCAGATCAGACAAGACACAAGCCAATCTGTTATCGAACATCTCGCTGAGCTAATCAAAGACAAAATTCAACCCCTTATCGAGCTACTCACACAAGGCGTAAACTATCATACTGCACAGAACTTCAAGACTGATTGGTTATTCCTTCCACCAGCAAATGATCCAGATCCAGATAAAAGACAACTTCGCAAAGAACTTGTTGTTGATGACTTCGTCCAAATGGTTCAATTCATGTGTGACGATGAAAATCTACCTGTCAAAATCATTAACGCATCAAACACTCGTGGTTTTGTTCCTCTACACGAAGCAGACAAAGCCCTCATCTTTGGCACCCTGCAAAAAGCAGAGCTAGCCAAACAGAAACAAATCGAAATTCAAACAGCAACGCTTGAAGCCGAATACATCAACGCACTTGCGACTGGCCTAGGAGTAGATGGCGAAGACGTGAAAACTAAACTCTGGTTATTCAATGCAGTAAAAAACTTCGAAATCCAAAAAGAATTGGCACAAAAAACCAATCCTGCAAGTACTTTCGTTCTGGGAAACAATCCCGAATCTGGGATTCCTTCAGAGGTGGCACTCGCACAAAAAACCGATACCACCAAGAAATAATTTTTCTAAATCAAAACCGGGAAATCAAATTTTCCCGGTCTTTTTTATATATTTTTTTTATAAATCTATCTACTCTCCATAAAAAGAAAGTGAATTAAGCATTACCTTATCTTTTTGCTCCATTCCATATAACTCAATCTCAATAATTCGATCAGATAGATCAAGAGCAATAATCTGTGCAGTGTGCCCAACTACATCAATATCATGAAACCACTTTCCACTCTTCCCACCAATCTCAATATCACTATATTCACTTCCATTTTCGAGATAATTCACATATTGATTTTGATAAAAATCTTCCAAACTATGACCTTCCTTCCAATTTGATGTACTTGTGATTTTCATTGCAAGCTGACTACCGTCTACCGCACCATCATAAACATACAACTCCTTCCCATCCTCTCCACTATCCCCGTAAGCACGATCCTTTGGAATTCGAAGTTCATAACGATAAGCTGGATTAGTATAAACCACCCATCCACGCACACTCCCCTTCACAGTCGACTGACTTAAATGTAAACTCTCCTCACCTAAATTCCTAACACTCTCACACCCAGTCAACAACAAACCCACAACAAATATCATCGAAATAACCATAATTTTTCTCATAAACATATTTTATTCAATTCCCCCCCCTTTTTAATTTAATACTTTCATTTTTAAGTGATTCGTAGAATTCGTAGCAAATTCGTTATTCGTAGCCCTAATCAATTATCTGATCAATCACCGAATTCAACTCCTCCCTCGAATAAAAATCAATCACAACCTGCCCTTTCCCCGCAATTTCTTTTATATTAACCTTTGTCCCAAGCGCCTTTCGAAGCAAATCCTCCTTATCCTCAATCTCAGCACTCTTCGACACTGATCTTTTACCTCCCGGTTTTTTACCACGAGCCTTACGACTCTCCTTCTCAGCATCACGAACAGTAAAATTATATTGCAATATTTTTTTCAAAAAATCAAGCTGTTCTTTCTCACTATCAAGCCCTGCAATCACCTTAGCATGCCCCTCTGTAATCTTTTCATTCCCAAGAGCTCTCTGAACCTCTCCCGGTAACTCAATAAACCGAACAGTATTAGCAACCACACTCCGACTAACACCAAGCTTTTTCCCAACTTCCTCCTGTGACAGATTAAACTCATCCATCAACTTCTCATATGCAACAGCTCTCTCAATTGGATTAAGATTCTTCCTCTGCAAATTCTCAATAATCGCCAACTCCAACTTCTCCTGCTCTTTCGCCTCTCTTACAATTCCAGGAACAGTATTAAGTCCTATCACTTTCGCACTCCGAAGCCTTCTCTCACCAGCAATAAGTTCATATCCATTATCCGTCTTAGTTACAATAACCGGTTGAATAATTCCGTGCACCTTAATTGACTCAATCAACTCCTCAAGCCCCTCATGATCAAAAACCTGCCTAGGTTGCATCGGATTTGCCTCAATCAAATCAACAGGAATATCAATAATTGTATTCTTATCCGGTTGCGCCAAAAATTCTCTATTTTCATTTCTAATAACTTTTTGTGCCGATTTTTTATTTGGTATCAGAGACCCAAGCCCCCTACCCAACCCTGATTTGACCATATGATTTTTGTTTTTACCTGTCCTTCGAAGCTCTAAGTAATTAAGAGCGTAGTAGGATCTTTTTAAGTTATATTTTTACTTTTATCATGCAACAAAAATAATTTCCAACCTGTCCTACGAAGCTCTGTGAAACTTGAGCATAGGAGGATTTCCAAGCTCCAATTTCCAAGGAAATCCCAAACTACAAACATATATTATTCATAATTTTTATATAAATTATTACATTTGGAAATTTTGCGCTTCATTTGGAAATTGTTTGGAAATTGGTGCTTGGAAATTGGAAATTTGCGCTTCAAATATTTTACTTTCACTATCTCCATCATCTCCCCACCATCTTCCTAACCAACATCCATCTTCCCCCTACTCATTATCCCAAATAATCAAGCAACTCCCTCGCCAACCTCTCATACGCCTTCGCACCCTTCGAAGCTGGATCATAATGAAGAATAGACTTCCCATGACTAGGCGCCTCAGTTAATCTTACATTCCGAGGAATAACACTTCTAAATATTTTATTTGGAAAAAATCTATATAATTCATCTTTTACTTGATCTGACAATTTTATTCTTTTATCAAACATTGTAATAACAGCTCCAAGCACATCAAGCTCAGGTTTTATATTACTCTGTACAAGTTCAATTGTCTCAATGAGCTGACTAAGCCCCTCAAGAGCATAATACTCCGCCTGAATCGGAATGAGCACATAATCCGAAGCAACTAAACCATTAACAGTCAGGAGCCCAAGCGACGGCGGACAATCAATGAGAATATAATCATATTCACCTCGAATCTCAAGCAACGAATCAGCCAATCGAAACTCCCGTCTCTCTAGATCAACAAGCTCAACATTCGCTCCAGCAAGTGACGGTGTAGCAGGTGCTAATCTATATCCAACATGATCAGTTGGATGAATCACCTCACGAAAAAGATGCTTACCAGCAATCGCTTCATAAAGTCCCTTATTTAATTCTTTATAATTTACTCCAAGCCCAGAAGTAGCGTTTGCCTGCGGATCAAGATCAACCAAAAGAACATATTTACCTTGTTCAGCTAAATACGCGCCTAAATTCACAGTTGTAGTCGTTTTCCCAACTCCCCCCTTCTGATTCACCACAGCAATTATTTTTGCCATAAATAAAAATGATTACCCACGATTACGCAATCGCGGAATTAATACTCCTCTTAAATAACATTTTATATTCAAGATATCTACATATATTATATACTATAATACCACTTTTGACAATTTCATTAATATTCCCTATAATATCCCTACATCCCTTTGGGCGGGTGGCGGAATTGGTAGACGCGTTGGACTCAAAATCCAATGGTAGCGATATCGTGAGAGTTCGATTCTCTCCTCGCCCACCAAAAAACATCGAATTTATTTCGATGTTTTTTTATTATTTCAAATTAATTTCTTACATTCCCCCACAAAACACCAAATACACTCTTTAACATCTGCACAATATACTGATCTTCTATTAGAACCGCCAGCGGTGCCTTCGGCTGCCAAATAATTACCTTATTTGCATATAACATAATTCCAGGTACAACTGGTATCTCACTACGGTAAATACGTGTTGTTCTCATTTCCTCTTCATCCTTCGACTTAAGCGTTTCCGCGTCACTACTCGGCGTTATCAAAACATTTATGTGAATCCCCTTCTTTACTCTCTTTTTAATCCACCTATTCTCCGTCTCCCAAGAAATCATATCAATAAAAGCATCCGCCGCCCCAAAAAAACTAATCGTTTCATTCGTTTCATCAAGAACATCAAAAAATAACTTCATCCATTGCTCCTCCCCTTCAAAAACCTTAATCTTCGTATCACTTGCCCCCTGTCTATACAAAGCCAATAAATCAGGCATCGCTCCAACTAACGTTTGATCTAACTGCGTTACAGATTCTCTCTTCTTTCTAAGTCTCTCAAGCACAACAGTTGGCGACTCAACTACAAAAGTCCGCTTATACTTCTTTCTCTCCGAAAACTTCGCCAAACCATGTCTCTCAAGCCCTGCAATCACCTTATAAAGGTTCGGTCTAGACATATTCAGATGCTTCGCCAACTCCGAAATCGTAACCGGCCCAAGCGACAAAGAAGTTATATAAAAGTTTGATTCAATCTCAGTCAACCCAAGCTCTTTTAACGAACTGTATAGATTTTGTTTCACTTCCGTTTTATTAATCATATAAGTAAATCAAGTTTATTAGTGAATAAAGTGTATATAACCATTATACACTATTTATTTTAACTTGTCAAGGACTTGACAAAACCGTATAAATTTGCTATAATACTCAGTTAACAATCAAGGTTCTTTCAAATTCCTAACCAGTTAAAGAGGGTGCCATGCTAAATTCCAATTCTCTTCACGTAACCGCTTTTCACCTGAGCATTGAAATTCCGAAAAACATAATTGAAGAAAAAATCAAAGAAATGTCAGTTGATGAATTCAAGCATTACGCAGAAAAGTTCTACCACGGTGACGAGTATGGATACAATCCATCATGGTTTAAAACTCATGAAGAATGGGAAGAGGTAGAAACAAAACAATACCCGATAATTAGGAAAGAAGATGGTTATAAATTATGCTGGTGTGACAATGAATTAGTATGTTTAATTAGAATTATAAGATTCTAATACGCTCCCCTTTTTTGCGCAAGCCCCTTCGCTTGCGCCTTTCATCAAAGCTGTTGACTCGCTCGACATCTTCGATGAAGCTTCATTAACAATTCAAAGGAGAATACCATGACTTACAAGACTAATTCTGTCGAAATCACCGATTTTGACCATACCACTTCTAGCTTTATTGAAAATTGCGAAGAAAAAGCAAAAAGGCTCAAAGAAAAAGCTGAAAAATTGGCAAAAACATCAAAATTTTTTGATAAAGTTGTCGATAAAAGTCTCACTTTTCAAGATGTCAAAGAATTATTAGAAGAAATGAATAAAGAGCATATTACCGACAGAGATTATTACGGGAAGATCAGACATGGATGGAGAAATCTAAACTTTGATATAATCATGAAAATTCTTGATCCGGACAAAGAAATGGTATATAACAATTGCTCTCCATACGATCATTGCCGTACAGTATATTTCGATAAAAAATATAAAGAATACTTTTTTGTAGAAAGTAGAAGGTATCGTCGTGTGTCCTTCTAAAATTTCCAAATTTTTACGCGCAAGCCACTTCGCTTGCGCCTTTCACCAAAGCTGTTGACTAGCTCGACATCTTCGATGAAGTTTCATTCACAATTCAAAGGAAACAATCATGAAAACTTTTACAATGATCGACAAAGACAGAATCAAAAGCGTTGGCATTTTTGCTACTTTCAAAAAAGAAAACGACAAAATCACCTGGTACGACGAGGAGCATGCTTTCAAATTCATCATCTTTAATGATCTCATTCTAATTGCTCCTATTCTCAACCACTCCGAGATATATGCTCTTTATCAGACCCGGGATATGCCTCTCACCCCGGAACTGAAAACGCAAATCAAGGAGATTGATAGAGCCCAATATGGAGAACGGAACTGGTCAGTTACCGGTGCCGGCACAATCAGTGCCAACGGTCAAATCACTGGCTGGAAGTCCGGGTGCTTCCGAGTTGAAACAAATCCATCTCTCCGAGATGGAATCCAAAAACAGATCTTGGAAATGTTTCAACAAGGAAACTTAACTCCTTATTAGTACTTTACATTATTTACGCGCAAGCCCCTTCGCTTGCGCCTTTCACCAAAGCTGTTGACTCGCTCGACAGTTCCGGTGGAAATTATTCCACAACAACAAAGGAGAAAAAAATGAAAGCTGCAATGATTTCACATTTTAAATTCACAGATACGCCAAACGGGAAAGATAAATCAGGGGACAACGAAGTTTTACTTCTTCAAATGACAGGACATACCCTTGAACAAATTATGCCAGAACAAACACATTGGCAACAGTTAACGCAGGAGCTTCCAACCATCGATTGTGTTATATTCTACGTTGGCGGTTCAAAAATTGAAAATGATATCAAAGCCATTCATGAACTCGGTCTCCCCGCAAATAAAGCCATCTTCGTTTTTTGCAATTGTCAACATGATGAAAAAATGGAAATTCTGTACAAATACGGATTTTCAGATTCACTTATTATCCGCTGCGAATGCGGAGGAAAAAACACCATGAAACAAATCATGATTGATTATCACAGAGAAGGCAAGATCCTTTACAAATGAAAAACAATTTTTACTCATTAAACTTTTAATTGTTTCACAATCCATAGGAGGATACCATGCTCCATAATGCATTCGGAGCCCTGGTCTGTCTATACGGTTGCTGGTTGGTTAGATTCGACTGCTATTTAATAGCAGAGGGTCATGCAAACCAATCCCTCTTGGCGATGTTTCTAAGCACCGTCGAGTATTTGGGGTGGCAACCCTGGACAGCTCTATTACCGTGGCTATATATACCGGTAATGGGGTTCATCATCATGGTTTCACCTCCTCCTCGTCCTCGAACGACACCTAAGAGGAGATTTTAACCATGCAAAACTTTCACTTGCGATGCATTCATCGCAAGTTTTTTATTAAAAGAAAAAAGGAGACTGATTTCAGTCTCCCCTCGATTCTGATCTCCAAATTTTTGGATGCCACGTACCAATACGTCCTTCATCCCTTCTGTTCAAATCCTGCAATCCTTCTTTTTTCTCTACCTTAATTTCTCCTTTTGCAACTCTTTCTTTATACCGTTTCGCAGCATCTGCCAAGGTTGCTATCACATCATCCATCTGCTCTTTTGTCGGCATAGCAATCTCCTTTCTTTTCCATTAATTTAATCGTATCAAACCACAATAATTAATGCAACTTTTTATTCCCTAAAATTAAACCAAACAATTGATTTACATATTCAAAAATGATAACATTAACCCATGAAAACCCTCATTATCATCCCAACTTACAACGAACGCGACAATATCCAAGAACTGATAATTCGCATCCTCGCACTAAATATCAACAATTTAGATATCCTTGTAGTTGACGATAACTCCCCCGACAAAACCAGCAAAGTCATTGGCAAACTAATGAAACAGTTCAACAACATCCATCTAATAAAAAGAAAATCAAAACTCGGCCTCGGCTCCGCCTATATCGAAGGCTTCAAATTCGCAATCAAAAACGGTTACGGATATATATTTGAAATGGACGCCGACTTCTCCCACAACCCAAAAGACATCCCAAAATTACTAAGCAAAGCTCAATCAGGCCACGGACTTGTCATCGGTTCTCGTAGAATCAAAGACGGCAAAATTGTCGGCTGGAACTTTGTCAGACATTTCTATAGTTTCTCCGCAAATTTATTCGCCCGCCTCTTTCTCAAACTAAAAACAAAAGACGCAACAGCCGGCTTTCGCTGTTTCAGCGGACAAACGCTACAAAAAATTCAATTTGAGAGTATCAAAAGCAACGGCTACGCATTCCAAGAAGAAACCGTCTACCTCTGCGAAAAAAACAATATAAAAATTTCAGAAGTCCCCGTAACCTTCATCGACCGCAAAAAAGGCAAATCAAAACTCGGAAAAAAAGAAATCCTCGAATTTTTCAAAACAATCTTCCGACTAAGCAAGTTTGACTACTACACTATCGTCTTTATTTCGTTTATCCTATTTTTAATCACCTGGCGACTCCACAACGCCTTCTACTTCAATCCATATTGGGGCTACGACGGTGGCGGACACCTCGACTACATCTTCAGCATCTCAAAAAACAACAAAATCCCCTCAATCGACGATAACTATATCGCCTGGCACGAACCACTCTACTACTTCCTCGCCAGCTACTACCACAAAATTGTCTCCCTCTTCTCAGGCGGACTAAACCTCAAATGGCTCTCCCTCCTCCAAGTTGTCATCAGTTTATCCACAACCTACCTTTCGTGCATTATCATAAAACTCCTCACAACCTCTCGAGCCACCATTCTCAGTTCTTTTGTCTTAATTAACATCCTCCCAGCCATGATTCAGGCCTCCGTCTTCACCACCAACGAACTCCTCAACTACTTCTTCCACTTCCTCCTACTCTTCATCTTCTTAAAATATTTCTATCAAAACACCCCCCAAACAAAACACTTCATCCTCCTCGGCATCATCTCCGGCCTCGCCCTCCTCACCAAAATCACCGCTATAATACTTATTGTTCTTATTTTTTCTTATGTTCTTATCCGCTTGCCCCGTACTCAACCATGTAATAAGGTTGTAGTTCGGGGTATATCCGCCATAGCTTTGTCATCCCGACCGAAGCAGAGCGGAGCGGAGGGATCTAAAGCGAAGGTGGGTCATTCAAAATCAATCATCTTTGCTTTCTTGCTTTCTTGCTTTCTTGCTTTTTTAATAATCCTCCCCTGGCAAATCTACCGCCACAACCACGTCCTCTCCGACTTCTCCATCAACAACTACCAATACCTCCAAAAACTCCCCCTCAAACTCGACAACCGAATAAACTTCTACACAAACATTGATTTCAATATTTTCAAATTCCCCTACTGGTACTCCGGCGCCACCTCATTCACCTCAATGCTCTACGCCGACACCTTCTACGACTACTACGGCGTCATGCAAAACCAAGATCTACTAAATGCCACCGACAAACAAAACCTCACCCCAATCACTCCCCAGAACTTCGTCACAAAAACAGACGTCTCCATTACCAAAAAACTTGTCTACCTTGCCATTACCCCTTTTATTATAATGCTACTCGGCCTAATCTCCCTCATCTACAACTCCATAAAAAAAAGACGCCTCGCCCTCTTCTCCCTATTAACTCTAATCTTTTACCTTTCCGCTTTAATATACTACAGCTACGTCTACCACTACCCCGAAATGGGCGTAGTCAAATCAATTTTCATCCTCCCAGCCTTCATCTTCCCGATTGTCTACGGTTTTGACTTTGTAAACAAACAAATTGCAAAAAAACGCTACTTCTATGCTATAATATACCTAGGACTAATCCCCTATCTCTATTTTTTAATTAAACTGTTCTGGGTAACCCCTTACAACTACTAAAAACAATTCGTAACATTCATATATTAGTTCATCTGCTTGCCTACGCTTTTTGTCATCCCGACCGAAGCGTAGCGAAGTGGAGGGATCTAAAAAGCGTAGGCAGGCAGGTAATTTGTAATATATAAACTAACATGTTCAACTTCATCCGACGACAAACAGTGATCTACAAAAAATTCATCAAATTTACCATCGTCGGCATGCTTGGTGCTCTTGTTGATTTTGGATCATTAATCCTCTTTGTCGAACTCTTCCTCTGGGGCATAATCATTTCTACAACTCTTGCCTTCATCCTCTCCTCACTCCACAACTTTACCCTAAATAAATTCTGGACTTTCCGAAACAAAGAAGACTGCTTCTTCGAGCAACTCTACAAATACGGACTTGTTACTCTTATCGGTCTAGCAATCACAATCATCACAATGTACATCATGATTCATTTTGAATTCTATTATATTTTCGCAAAAATAGTCGCAATAATCCTAGTCGGCTTCTGGAGCTTCTACGCCAACAAATACTGGACCTTCAAACTAAAACGAAAAAACTTCATCCGAAAATAATTCCAATTACCCGAGATTCCGCAATCTCGGGGTAAAAATTCATCCGCAAATAATCACAACCAAATTTAAAATATAAAATCCAGACAATTGTTGTCTGGACATTTTTTATTTTAAGGGTAATACCTAAATTCAGCCACCAAAAGTTGTTTTTTGGATCAACTTAAACAATTCTTTTTCTCTATCATATATTTGCATATTTCGATGATTAAAATTCCAAACTATTTCAGCTACAAATAAAT
>Ga0233431_1005317_pt1 | contig 12676 bp, 15 predicted proteins | sample SI_118_April2016_FD_179867 | JGI IMG/M metagenome (GOLD analysis project Ga0233431, IMG submission 179867) | Seawater microbial communities from Saanich Inlet, British Columbia, Canada - SI_118_April2016_200_MG | ecosystem: Environmental > Aquatic > Marine > Inlet | place: Canada: British...
ATAAATCATCATAGATACTATAACTATTCATTATTCTAAAATAAATATATTGATTTTTCTTTAATTAGATTTTATTTTATTTTAAATAAAATATAAATGGTACAAAAATTATATGTATTGAGTATAAAAGAATAATTAACAATTTTGGTTTTACAACTAAATTTGAATATAAAAATAAAAGAATAAATCCAATAAATAATATGAAAGAATATTACAAAGTTATAAATAATCCAAATTTATCATTTAATGTAAAACCTTCAAAAAATTGGTTTTTTAAAATTTTATTATATGTATGTTTAATTTTTAGAGATAAATTAAATATAAATTATTCATCATATCATACTGATTTAATTTTTTCATTTATTTATTATTAAAAAATTGAAAATGTATATATATATTTATTTATAAATAAAAATGAAAAATAGAAAAGATAAAAAGAAGGCATATTTGTCAATTAAAAAAGAAAGACGTATAAAATATGATAATAATATTAGTAATGAAAATGAAATAATAATATTTAATAAAAAAACTGATTTAGAAGGATATTGTAATGGTAATTGTGTTCCAAAGAAAACTTGTATTAGTCCATTTTGCTATTATAATACTTTAGACTATTATTGGTGTGATTATTATTGTCATCATAATGATTATTATTGTAATAATTTTTGTTTAAGAAAAATAAATGATTTAATCAAATTAGTAAATGAAGAAAGAGTATATTTAAAAGAATATTTTAATGAAAGAATAATTATATATGAAGAGGGTAATGAAATAATAGATTATAATATTAGATATGATTTAATTAAATCATTTAAAACATATAAAGAATTTTTAAAAATTCCTGAAAATTATATAGTTAAAGATTATCCTTCAATAAATTGGAAAAATAATATATTAATAATAATATGTCTTATTTTTAGAGATAAACTAAATATGAATTATTCATCATACCATACTGATTTAATTTTAGATTTTGTATTTGATAAAAGTTATAAAACTTTAAAACTTGAGTTTATTTAATCTATTATAATATGCTTCACAGAAATGTTCTTTAATACTATAACATTTAAAAATAGTAAAATCAAATTTTCCATAATTACTATTCATAAAAATTTTTATTTCATTATCATATAATCGTATATTATGACCTACGTGATAAAAATTAATAAATGGAAAAGCAGTAACAATATCTTTTTCATTAGTTATTCTATAACATTCTAAATTTTTTATACTTTCTAAATCCTTTTTAAATTTTTTATTACCTACCCTTGGACCAGCAAAGCCAACAATACAAATATTATTCTTTATTTTTTTTGATAATTTATATCCAAATAATAAACTTAATCCAGCTCCAAGAGAATGTCCTGTTAAATATAATTTATAATCAGTATATATATTTAATATATCTTTAATATCATTTATTATTTTATCTTCTGTATTATTATATTCTAATATATAATTAAATCCTTTATGAACTAAAACACCATTATCTAATTTATCTTTTCTAATTTGTAAATCATAATACCAATCTTTTTTACTTTCACTACCTCTAAATATAATAGAAATTCTTTTTAATCGTTTATTGATAGTTATTCCTACTTGTAAATCTGTTTTTTTAATATTATAAAATTTATATATTTCTGTATCTTGTAAATAATTTTTAATTGTTTCACTTAAAATATCTTGATGTAAATCATTCATAACATCTTTAATCAATGGATTTTTTTCTTCATCTATTATAAAATTTTTATTATAATCATATACCAACATTGATAAATTTAACATATCACAACATACATTATAATCTAACATTTATAATATTAAATTATAATTAAATTTTTTGATAATCATTTTTTAAAATTTGATTATTGACACCTGTTAATAATTGAGGATTTGTTGTTGTTTGATATTTAGAATATCCATCAGACATTAAATTATCATATGCTTGCCAAATAGTTGTTCCAAATTTATTTAAATCACAAGTTCCACTTGTTCTACATTCATTAATTCTATCAACCGCATTTACACCAACATTTGAATCTTGATTAGAAACTTTTCTATAATCAGCAAAATTTTCAATATTACTATTAATTAATTTATTTTCAATAACAGCTTGAGCATCTTGTTCCATTTGTTCTGGGGTTAATGTAGCATTAGTTTCAGTTAAAAAATTACAAGAAACACAATCTTTATTATCATGTTGTTTAATTGCTTTATTAGAAACTCTAAAAACATCTAAATTATTTTCACAATTGTCAAACCCAATTAATTTATTTCCATAACAAGGACAATCAATTTGATGGGCGTATAATCCTCTAAATTTATCATAGTCAATATTATCAACATTTAATAAATTATTTCTTCCAATTAATTGAAAATCAACACTATTTTTAACATCTTGTTGATTATTATTATCTTGTTTCATAATGATATCATTAGTAATTTCATTTTCTTCAGCATAGTAATCATTTAATATATTATTAGCTTCATTAATTTCTTCTTGAATGTTTTCTCTAACAGGCATAAAAGTTTCTGTTTTATTTTGTTCATTTTGAGTAATGTAATATAATACTACAATAAAAGCAATAACTACTAAAATACAAGTTCCATTCATTGTTTTATATATAAATATTATATATATAATTATTCTAAATATAAATTATAGTCATTTTATATTATAAATATCTAATAAAAACATTCCAACATAAATTAAAAAACCTAAAACTAAAATAATTACTAAAAAAAGACCTTGATAATAATATGGATCATATATTATATATATAATTATATATAATTATTTTAAATATAAATTATAATCGTTTCGTTTTATAAAAAACCAAATAAACCAAACTATAGATAAACCAATAATCGTGCTTATAAAAATTTCATAAAATTTTTCATTATTCATTATAATTATAATATTTAATTTTTTAATTTATACTTTTTTTAATAATTATTTCAGTTTTAGGACTTTTTATATTTAAAATAAACATTCCTATTATTACAATCAAACTAACCAAAACGATATTTACTTTCATTTATAATATTACATTATATTTTTTATACATATGGAGCTTCAACATTAATATCATCTACTTTTGTTAAAATTTTATCTCTATTATTTATTTCTTGATAATTACCTAATGACTTATAATTAGAAACAAATTTATCTTTTTCATTATTTTCTATAATTATATTATTTTTTTCCATTTGCATTTGATTTAAATAATTCATTTTATAATCAATTTCATCTTGCATTATTTTTTGTCTTTCATTAACTGAACTTAATTCATCTATTATACTAACAAGTTCATCTTTATCTATATGATTTATAAATTCTTTTTCTTCTTTTTTTTTTAGTGATTTATCTTTTTTATTTAAATTATTTGCATTATGAAAACAATAACAAATAATTATTGTAATGACTATAATTAATAAAAAAATCATTAGAGCATTTGGTTTAATGAAACTTTCATATATTCCACCACCAGATTTTGGTGTATTATTTTGTTTTACTAATTTTTCAAAATAATTATTAATTCTTTTTGATAGTAAATTATTTGACATATTAATTATAAAATAAAGTTATAAAAATATTTAATTATATAATTCTTAAAATAATATTATAATATGTTTCAAAATGAAGATTTGTCAAAAGAAATAAATTTTTTAAATCATATTGGAGGCGGTTCATTTGGTTCAGTTTATATTTGTAAAAATAATAATAATAAAGTTGTAGCTATTAAGTGTGAAAAAAAAGAAAATAAAACATTATATAAAGAATTTAAATTTTATAGTAAAATTTTTAATATAAAAAATTTTTTGAATAAAAATGAAAAAGAAATTATAAAAGATAATGATAAAGATAAAAACTATATAAAGATTTTTGAATATTTAAGACAAAATAATATGCTTTCAATCCCAGAAGTAATATCAATAGATTTACTTAAAAATGATAATATTGTTCCACAGCCATATTCTTTTTATAGTTGTGAAGATTATGATTTTTTAACTATGGATTTATGTGGTGATAATATGGAGGATATTGTTAAAAATTATAATTTATCTGAACGTTGTAAATATTATATTGCTTATAAATTATTATATCTAATGGCTTCATTACATAGATGTGGAATAATGCATAGAGATATGAAACTGGCAAATTTAGTTTTAAACAATAAAATTTCTAATGTAGAACCAAATAAATTAAAATTAATGTTAATTGATTTAGGTTTATCAAAAGAATATTATACATACAATAATAAAAGTATTAATTTTGTTAAACCTGAAAAATATTCAGGCATTATGGGAACACTTAGATATGTCAGTTTAAGTATTCACGAATATAATTCACCTACAATTATTGATGATTTAATTAGTATGTGTTATATGCTTGTTAATATTTTCACTGGAAAATCTTTACCTTGGTCTGGACATTTAAAAGATGATGAAGTATTCAATAGACAAAAACATAAACATTCTAAATGTAGATGTAGATTTCACGAAAATTTTATTAATGGAACCACCAAAATCAATAATACAATTGCAGAAGTTAAATTTCATTACCCCCTTGAAAAATTATGTGGAAATTATACTTTTTTACATAAATGGATTAAATATTTATATTCTCTAAATTTAAAACAAATGCCAAGTTATAAACAATTATTAAAAATATTAGTTGATAATACACCAAAATTTGATAAATTGCAATTTGAATTTATCAAAAAAAATAAAAAATAAAATTAATTTATAACTTCTATTTTTTTTTATATATTTATTATTTAATTTAATATTATATTAGTATATATAAAATATGCTAAATTAGAATTTTTATCATAAAATAAATTATGTCTAACTGAATCATATATTGATATACTTACAAACAAATATTCATTTATACAATATAAAAATAAAATTAATAATGTGTAACTCTTTTTCTGGCTCGAATAACCTTGTTTCTTTTTTCTGTTTCTATTTCTAATTCTGTTTTTGTTTTACCACTATTAATAACATCTATTCTATTATTATTTTCTAATTTATCTTCTTTATTATTATATGATTTTTTTTCATTATCATTACTATTTGTTTCATTTTTTAATTTATTTAATAATACTAACATATTACTTTTTTTTAATTTTTCATTTAACTCTTTCATTTTACATTCATTTTCTTTTAACATAATATCCTTTCTTAATATATCCAATGATAAATTTTCAATCTCCAAATTTAAATTATTTATTATTGTTTCTTTTCTACCTATCTCTTTTCTTAATATATCTTCAATTGTATTAATCTTTTTACTATTATTACTATTATTTTCATTATTATTAATTTCATTATTTTCATTATTTTCATTATTTTCATTACTATAATTTTCATTATTTTCATTACTATTATTTTCATTATTTTCATTATTTTCATTACTATTATTTTCATTATTTTCATTACTATTATTTTCATTAATAATGATATTATCTATAATGTCATTAACAACATTTTTTATTATATTTTTTTTGTTTTTGCTTTTAACCATATAAAGATTAATTATAAATATATAAAAAAATTTAAACTTAATTAAAAATCATCATCGGTGTAAAAATTAATAGTTGTATTTTTTAAATCTTTACTATAAGCACTTTGATATTCAGTTGGTCTAACTTCATGAAAATTAGTTTTTGATGTAATACCAATACTATCCATCCAATTAAATGGATTTTTTGATTTATATAATTTATTATTACCTAAACTTACTAAAAGATTATCACCAACATATTCAATATATTTATTCATTAATTCAGCGTTTAAACCAATTAATTTATTATCAATTGTATTATTTGTGAATTCTTTTGTAATTTCAACACATTCATTAACAATTGCTTTAATTCTATTTTTTTCTAATTTAACTGTTGAAATATTATATAATAAACAAGCAAAATCAGTGTGTTGTCCTTCATCTCTTGCAATTAAAGAATTACTTGATACTAAACCTGGCATACAAGTTTTTTCATTTGATAAAAAATTTTTAATCCAAAATATAACTGCAAACATTCCACTAAACATTATCCCTTCAATACAAGCAAAAGCAACTAAACATTCTTCTAATGTAGCATCTTCATCATTTATAAATTTTAAACCCCAATCAGCCATCTTCTTAATACACGGTATTGTTTCAATTGAATTAAACAAATATTCCCTTTCATCATTATCCTTTATTATATTATTAATCATTTCAGCATAACATTCATTATGAATATTTTCCATCATTTGTTGCCATTGATATGTCATAATAGCCTCTCTAATTGTAATTTTATTTAATAATTTTTCACTTATATTTAAATTAACAATACCATCAAGATTAGCAAAGAAAGCTAATACCATTTTTATAATTTTTTGTTGGTCTTTATTAAGATTTATAAAATCATCATAATCTTTTGAGAAATCTATTTCTTCCATTTTCCAATAACAAGATTGTTGTGTTTTATACATATCGTGTATTTCAGGATAATTTATTTCAGAAATTGAGAACTTAATATTACTTTCATCGGTTAAAATATTATATTTATTAAGTTTAATGTCCTGGTAATTATCAGTCATATTTTAATATAAGTAATAAATATTTTAATTTTTAATTATACTATATTTTTCAATTTTTATTTAATTTATATTTAAAAAAATTGAATTATAATATATAAATTATTATATAATATTAATATGTTTGAAATTATGATTGAAGAATTGAATGAATTTATTACAACAAATATTAAAAATGATGATATAAATATTAATGAAATAATTAATGATATTAAAGATGGTTTAGTTGAAAATATGAATATTGAGGAAATATATGAATATTTTGCATTAAAATGTATTTCATATGTTGGTCGAGAACCAAATTTTGATAAAATATCTGTAATTTATATTTTAAAAAAATTATATTTAAATATTGATTTGGAAAATTATGAAAAAACATTAAATAATTTAATTGAAACAAATACTTTATCTGAAAATTATATTAATTATTGTAAAAATAATATTGATTTTATTAATGAAACATTGAATTTTAATAATGATTATTTAATTAATTTCTTTGGATTAAAAACTTTATTAAGTTCCTATTTATTAAAAACAAAAGATGGAATTATTATTGAAACTCCTCAACATATGTTTATGAGAGAGGCTATTCAAGTTAATATTAATAAATTAGATAATAAAAAAATTAAAGAAACTTATTATTATTTATCAAATTTATATTATACTCACGCTACTCCAACATTATTTAATTCTGGAACTAAATATCCTCAATTATCATCTTGTTATTTATTACAATGTGGTGATAGTATTGAAGAAATTGGTAAAAGTATTACTGATATGATGAATATTAGTAAATGGGCTGGTGGAATAGGAATTAATTTAAGTGATGTGAGAAGTAAAGGTTCAAAAATTAAAAGTAATGGAGGTAAAAGTGATGGAATTATTCCGTTATGTAAAATGATTGAGAGTATGGCAAGATATGTAAATCAATCTGGAAAAAGAAATGGTGCTGTTGCAGTATATTTAGAGCCTTGGCATGGTGATATTTTTTCATTTGTTGATTTAAGAAGAATTACTGGTAATGAATTAGATAGAACAAGAGATTTATTTTTAGGTTTATGGATTCCAGACTTATTTATGAAAAAAGTTCAAACAGAAAAACCTGGTGAAAAGAATTGGTATTTGATGTCTCCTGATAGTTCCCCTGGTTTAACAGATTGTTATGGTGATAAATTTGAAGAATTATATAATAAATATGTTGAAGAAGGTAAATATATTAAACAAGTTAGTTCTCAAGAATTATATAGAAGAATTTTGGAATCACAATGTGAAACAGGATTACCTTATATGTTATATAAAGATGCTTGTAATGAAAAATCAAATCAAAAAAATTTAGGAACTATTAAGAACTCTAATTTATGTGTATCTGGAAAAACAAATATTATTACTGATAAAGGAATGTTTGAAATAAAAAATTTAGTTAATAAAAAAGTAAATATTTGGAATGGTTATGAATTTTCAGATGTAGAAATTATTAAAACAGGAGAAAATCAAACTTTACATAAAATAGAATTTACAAATGGAGAAGAATTATATTGCACTCCATATCACAAATTTTATATTCAAAATTATAAAGAAGAAGTTAGAGCTGATGATTTAGAAATTTATATGGAATTAATTGATTATAATTTTATAAGTATTGAAAGTAATGATTTTCCTTTAAATAAAAAAATACAATATTTAAATGATTTTTTTGATAATAAAACTTTAGGTATTAGAAATTTTGATATATATAAAAGTGTTAAATTAATTATTAATTTATTAGGTTCGGATTGTAAAATAATTAAAAATAATGAAGATAATTATACAATCACTTTTACTAATGATAATTTAAATAAATTAATTGAATTGGGTTTTAATCCTAATAATTTAAATAAAATTGAAATAGATAATGAAGGGATTAAAATTAAAAAAATTACTAAAAATATTTGTAATGAAGATACTTACTGCTTTAATGATAAAAAAAGACATCTTGGTGTTTTTAATGGAATTTTAACAGGAAATTGTTCGGAAATTATTGAATATAGTAATAATGAAGAAATAGCGGTGTGTAATTTAGGTTCAATATCACTTCCTAAATTTATTAATGAAGATAAAACATTTAATTTTGAATTGTTGGGTAAGGTTAGTTATTTGGCTACAAATAATTTAAATAGTGTTATTGATATTAATTTTTATCCTGTTCCTGAAACAGAGGTTTCTAATATGCGTCATAGACCGATTGGTTTGGGAGTTCAAGGATTAATTGATGTGTATCAAATAATGGGATATTCTTTTGATAGTCCTGAAGCATTAAAATTAAATAAGAAAATATTTGAGTGTATTTATTATAATTCTTTAAGAAGTTCAATTGATATTGCTAAAGAAGAAGGAAGTTATTCATCATTTGAGGGTTCTCCTTTTAGTAATGGATTATTACAATTTCATTTGTGGGGGAAAAATGTAGATGATTTAGATATAGATGGTTTTCCATCATTTGATTGGAATAATATTATTGAAGAAATTAAAATTTATGGAACAAGAAATAGTTTATTAACAACTATAATGCCAACAGGTTCAACATCTCAAATTATGGGTAATTATGAATGTATAGAACCATATGCATCAAATATTTTAACAAGAGTTACAGCTAAAAGAGAATTTGTAGTTATTAATAAAAATTTGGTTAATGCTTTAAAAGAATTAAATTTATGGAATTATGATGCTTATAATGAATTATTATATTATAATGGTTCAGTTCAAAATATGGATGTTCCAGAACATATTAAGAAAATTTATAGAACATCTTATGAATTGCCACAAAAGTTTATTATTCAACAAAGTTTAGATAGAGGAATATTTATAGACCAAACACAATCATTAAATATTTTTATGGAAAAACCAGACCAAGAAAAATTAACTAAAGCACACTTCTATGGATGGAGAAATGGTATTAAAACTGGATTATATTATTTGAGAACAAAACCCGCAGCCAATGCCAAAAAATATGGTGTTGATATTGACAAACAGAAAAAAATGAATAAAAAAGTAGTATGTAATGACGATGTATGCGTTATGTGTAGTGCCTAATTTACTTTAAATAAAATTTAACAAGTTTATATATAATTATTTTTTTATTTTCTAATTTAACTTTATCTGGAATAAAATTAAAACATTTTTTAAGATTATTATGTCTATTATTTTTATCTGTTTTTAATTTAATTAAATTATTGCCAAAATCAGTGGCTGATAAACCTTTATATCTTTTACCCATAAAAATAATTATATTTCTATTATAATTATTAGCGATTGGTGTATATTTATAATCATTAATATTTTTTATTTTATTATATTCATTTACATTGTCATCATTTATTTCAAGACCTCTTAATATAATAATTTCATCAATGTTATTTAAATTTTCTTTTGTTAATATTTTATCTCTGTGATTATTTATAAATAATTTATAATCAATATGTGAATAACAATCTTTTAAATATGTTTCCATTATAAAAATATTTGTTTCTCTATTAACTCCATGTCTTTTTCCACCAATTTGATTTATAAATACTTTAACTTTTTTATTATCAACAATATTCAATACTTGATTTAATCCATCAAAATGACCTTTATGTGGAGGACAAAAACATCCGTGTGAATATATACAATATGATTTATTTTTATTTAACATTAAATTATCATTTCCATCAATTATTGTTTTAACATTCATTTATATATATTATTCAATATATTTAAAATGATAATAAATATGAAAAAACATTATAAATATATATAAAAACGATAAAATATAAAATAATAACATAATAAAATAATTATTTGATTATATTTATTTTATTTTTATTTATGTGTTTTTATTCACAATATATACAACATACATAAAAATTAAAAACACATAAAAAATTACTTCAAGTTTTCTTCCAAAATTGTTTTGAGTTTGTTAGACTTTTCATTCATTTCTTGAAGAATAAACAATTTTTCAGAAAGAAATCCAGTAAAAATGGAAATTTCATCTTGTTCTCTTAAAACAAGATAAAAGTGCCCTTGAAAGCATTGAATACGTTTTTCTAACCATGTTTCATCACCAATAATTAAAAAAGGAATTAAATTGAAAACTTGTAAAATAACATTATCCAAATCTCCAACACTTTCTTCACTAATTCGGGTGATTTGTGTTTTACATTCTTCTGTGAATTCAGTTGATGTCTTGATTGCACCAATATTAACAATTTGTTTAATATCTGTTAATTTTGACGGAAATATTTCAAAAAGAGAACCAATACCATTAAAAGCCTCATCAAAAAGAAATGTGTGTTTCACACGCAATATATGGTATAAAATTACCACACAATGCAAAAGACAAAATCCATCTTTAGGAGGACACCAAATAGTCATCTCTGGATTATTCATGTGATTTCTAAGAGTTAAATAATGCATTTTGGTGTTTTTAAAATATTTGGAAATATCACCAAGATAAACTTCTTTTTTGAATGACATCTTATAATAACTAAATACCATAATAATAATGAAAAAATATATTTTTCATTTTTTTTTAATAAATTATTGTATGAATAAAGTAGAAAATAAAGATATAGGGTTTTTTAATAAATATTTTCAAAATTATAAGAATATAGATAAAACAAAATTAAAAATAACTACAGAGGGAATATACTCAGTTTCAGGTTATAAGTCAGCTAATTACTTAAGTAAGCAAATTAAAAGGTATTTTAAAAATAAAAATATAATAATAACAGATGGAACAGGTAATAATGGAACAGACACAATTTCATTTGGATTAAATTTTAAGAGTGTTAATTCAATAGAATTAAATAATATTAATTATAATGTTCTTAAAAATAATATTAATGTTTATGGATTGAAAAATGTTAAATTATATAAAGGTTCGTCATTAGACATTATTCCAACACTTAATCAAGATGTCGTATTTATAGATGCTCCATGGACTAAGAATTATAAAGAAAATGAAATTATTAGATTATATATGGATAATAAAGAAATTTCTAAAATTTATAATGATTTAAAAAAATATGCAAAATTATTTGTTTTTAAAGTTCCTAAAAATTATGATTTTACATATTTTATTCAACAAACAACAATGGATAAATATTTTATAATAAGCTATAAAGATAAATATGGAAATATAAAGTTTTATTTTATATTTATATCAATATAAAAATTGAAATAATTTAATATTTAGTTAATAAATAATATTAAAATGAATAATATTTATTTAAATTATGAAGGAAATGAATATGAATTTGATATTAAAAAAATAGGCAAATTAACTTTTAATGATTTAAAAAAAATATTAACTTTAAATTTTAAAAAAAATTATAATGATTTGTATGTTACAGATGAAAACAATATAATAATAAACAGTTGTTATTTTGATAAAATTATTAAAAATAAAAAAAAAATTTATGTAGCAAATTATTAAATATTTTTTTAATATTTTATAAGAAGAAAATATATAATTAAATGTATTTAATATAATTGATGAAATTTTATTTTTTATTACTATGTCATTCGTCATATTTAAACATATAACCATACATAATTATATATAAAAATATATTACTATATATAGTTTTGTATAATGCAGTTTAATATTATTAAATTTTTACAATGATTATATATCTATTTGATACTCTTTAAACATAACTTAATAGTTCTGTATCTCTTTATTAGATATTTTTATAAATTATTTTTAAATATTTGTGAGTAAATCATACTTATTTATTAGTTTTATAATATTTATATACATTTAATTTTTAAATAAATCAATGTATATAAATTCAAACAATTAATAATTAATATTTTGTATTTTATAAAAATAATATATATGGATAATAATTATTTAGAACATTATAATCCAATAAAAAAATGGAAAAAAAAATTTAACAATGCAATAAATGAAGTTAATAGATTAAAAAATGAATTAAATGAAAAAACAAATGCTGTTAATAATTTAACTAATATGTATAATGAAACTAAAAATAGTTTAACAAAAGCAACTAAAGAAACAGTAAGATTAGGTAAGGAAATTAATGAAAAAACAAATGCTGTT
>Ga0233431_1005323_pt1 | contig 12662 bp, 11 predicted proteins | sample SI_118_April2016_FD_179867 | JGI IMG/M metagenome (GOLD analysis project Ga0233431, IMG submission 179867) | Seawater microbial communities from Saanich Inlet, British Columbia, Canada - SI_118_April2016_200_MG | ecosystem: Environmental > Aquatic > Marine > Inlet | place: Canada: British...
CACGTAAAATATTTTGGCCACCTCCATCATGTCCTGGGGATAAAACATGGGCTCCCGGGCGTTGACCGTGTAGAGGATTTTTGCGCCTTTCTTGTCAATGGGGATCTTCAACCCCACCAACTCCTCGGCCATCTCCTCCTCGCACCACACGACTGTATCCACCCAGTCCTCGTCGGTAACGGCCATCTGGTTGCCGAACTCTTTGTAATTATCGATGGCTTTTACCAACCCCACAGGCGCAATCCCCTGCGAAAAGAGCATGGCCCTGAGCAGGGATATCATGAGCGCGATATCAATTCCGAACGGGCAGTAAAGGGTACAGCGACGGCACATGTTACATTCATGATAAACCGTATCGTAAACTTTTTGCAAATAATCCCGGTCCACTTTCCCTTTTTTCCTGAGTAACTCTTTCAAAAATCTCACTTTGTAAGATGGGATCATCTTGGGATCATTCCCGTGGGCTCTGTAAAAGTGGCACGTATCAGCACAGAGCCCGCACCGGGCACAGATGTTCAGCCACATTTTGAAACGGGCGTTGAGCCTGGGCTTCAAGAAGTTTACGATCTCATCGGGTTTTATCTCTTCACTCATAATCAAACTCCCCAATAATTGAAATAGTCCTGATGGTTTAGATGGAATATCCTCTTCGACCAAATTCAATGCCTGATGCGCCTCTGGAAAAGAAGAACAGTATGAAATGTGAAAGCTTGGTGAACGGAATCAAAATAAGCATGATCTCACCTGAAAGCATATGGATAAGGGTCATATTATTTCCAAAAAAACCAATCTCATCCAGGGTTCCGTGGGTAAGAAAATAGCCGGTTAGAAACGGCAATGCGGTGATAATAATGAGCAAATAGTCTGCGAATCCGGAAATAAGTCGTATGTCGGCAGAAAAAATGCGTCTGAGCAGAAAGAATAGGGCAATTGCCAGAAGAATAAGGGTCATCCAATCTGCCAGCCAGTCCGGCATGGATGTCCAGGACCATTCAAAGCGGGACTCTTCCCACAAGGAGATATGACCGGATAGCCATATGGGGACTATGATAAGGCAGATATGGAATATGTAGCCGAGGATGGAGTATACAGGGTTCTTTGCAACGCTCTTGTTTAATGGCAGCAACCAGCGCCCAACGGACGTAAAGATATACTTCCAGCTGAAGTGCTGATAAATGATTTGGTCCTTCTTGGTAGAGACCACCAAAAACATCGCAGCCCTCAAAATACTGCCGATAATGAAAACCATAAAGGCAATCCAGAGGAGCGGTCCTTCAACAAACAGGTAAAAATCCATAATACGCCAAACCTCCTTAACAAAATTTATGAATCAAAACATCTCTGCCGTTTCCAGAAAGCGCAATCCGGGTTTATGGTGCGCCTCGCCTATACATGAAATTAATCCGGGTAATATCCTGCATGGGGTAATTTCAACGTATATACGAAATTATGTATATACGCCGAAACTAACATTGTCAATGGAATTTTATTTTGTTGGTGTAAGAAAAATTGGCAACCAAGAAACATTGCCGAGACATAAATTTCAAGTCATAAATTAAGGGGTTGGCCTGACATTAAAGATCATGTACCATGAGAAGATATCTCAACATGGATTCATTCGAAATCATTAATATGGGAGGGAACCATAATGCCTACATTGCATGATCAGTTGACAATCAATGGAATGCAACTGCGCAACAGGGTTGTTCTGCCACCCCTGACCACAAACTGCGGCAGCCCTGATGGGCAGGTTACGGACGGGGTCGTTCAGTTTTATAAGGAACGTGCGAAAGACGTGGGGCTTGTCATCGTAGAGGCCGCCTCGGTGCGAAGCGACGGTCGTATCGTCCCGGGCAGCCTGGGGCTTTGGGAGGAAGGGCAGGTGGCCGGTATGGCGCGCCTTGCCGATACCATTAAAAAATCAGGCGCTGCCGCGGTGCTTCAGATCAATCACGCGGGGGCCCGGTGTTTTCCAGCCGGTGGGGAAATGCAGGGGGCATCGCCGTCCGGGTTCGCATTAAGGGCGGACGTTGTGCCTTTTTCCATGAGCCCGAAACAGATTGATGCAATGGTTTCTCATTTCGCGGCTGCCGCGGCCCGAGCGGCGGAAGCGGGTTTTGACGGTGTGGAGATTCATGGCGCTCACATCTATCTGATCAGCCAGTTCCTATCGCCTCTTTCCAATCAGCGGGATGATCGCTACGGGGGTGATGCCCGAGGGCGAGCCACAATGGCACTTGAAGTGGTCAAAGCGGTGCGGGAAAGGCTGGGAACGAACTATCCCATTCTTTTTCGTCTCAATATCGTAGAGCATGTGGAAGGGGGGCAGACCCTGGTGGATGGCCTTGAGGTGAGCCGAGCCCTTGCGGAAGTGGGTGTGGATGCACTGGATGTATCGCTGGTGACCCAGGGTTCCTGGCAGGAGCAGGATGGGAAAAGGTTTCTGGTTCCCGCTTCCGCTTTTCCAAAGGAACAGCCCCCCGGCGCAAATATTCCCTTAGTGGCGCAGGTGAAAGAAGCAACAGGCCTTCCGGTGATCGGTGTTGGCAAACTTGGAAATGCTATGGCCGCCAAATCCGTTAAGGGGTCGTTGATGGATCTTGTGGCCATTGGCCGTCAGATGATTGCCGATCCAGGATCGGCCGGCAAGATTTTGGCTGGGAAGGAGCGTGACATCATCCCCTGCGAAGAGTGCATGGCCTGCTTTGCGTCCCTTAGAAAGGGACCGGTGTTTTGCAAGGTGAACCGGAACCTGCCGTGGGCTTCTGATGAGGTGTGATGTCATATTAACAGTTGAAAGGGTGAGGAAATGAATAAATCGGTATTCGTGGTTTTTGTTTGCTGCATTATCTTCCTGGTAATTGTGGGGATCGATTGCCCGTCGTTTTCAGTTGCGGGTCCTGTTAGGGTTACCAGTGAGGGGATTGAATTTTTAGATGGGAGCAGGCAGACCTCATCTCGATCTTCCACATGGCAAGACCGCTTGCCGGATGATGAGCGCTTTAAACCGCTGCTGGATATTCCAGGGTCCAATCCCAAAGTCTATTCGGCGGTGCTTGATCGGGAAACAGGACTCGTGTGGGAGAAAACCCCCGATCCATCGCTTAAAAACTGGGATGATGCCTGTGGCCATTGCTACCGGAAGGAGCTGGGAGGCCGAAGAGGGTGGCGGTTGCCCACCATAGAGGAGCTGGCCAGTCTGGTGGACTCGTCGAACGTTGGCCCCAGTCTTCCCGGCGGTAGCCCATTTACCGGGGTGCGATCCTATTACTACTGGTCTGCTACCAACGATGCTTTCAGTGAGAGGGATGCATGGTATATTGTTTTTGCCGCCGGTTATGTGGGTAAAGGCAACAAGGATGCTGAAAGTTATGTGTGGTGTGTGCGAGGCGGTAGTGGTGGAGATTACCACTGATTACAAGAAGAGAAAGACTGACTGCAATAATGCATGCGCTTGAGTTCGATCGACTTTTTCATGGTCCTTTTTCAAATCCCCTGCAGCCTGACATGACTGCATGTTTTCGGTTCAGGGGGTATTGGCGGCAGATGGCGGGTTTTATATCTTGGATGCGGCAACGCCATAGCCGGCTATCGGGTTCTTTTTCCAGAAACGGGCAGGTATCGGCCTCTTTTCGTGTTCCGGGGATGACCCATGCCCGATACCCTTGCGTTTGTCCGTCCCGGCTGATTTCGTCGACCCATTTTAGAATGTCGTTTCGTCCGGATGCTTTCCAGAAAGCCACATCTTCGGCGGTCACCTCGTTGTGGTAATCCAGGTATCGACAGCAAGCGCCGCACTGCCGGCAGCGGAAATCCTCCATATTGGTTTCAATTCGTACGCCCACTTCCTCTGAATTCGCATCTACGTCAGATGTCGCCCGCGCCTGAAAAACCCGTGCCGAGACAGCAGCCAACAGATCGGGGTGCCATCGGGTTCGGGAGATGGCATCACACATATATTCAACCAGTTCCGAACCATCCAGCCATTTCATTTGGGATGTACCTGAGCGGTTGATCCATGCGCCATTTTTTGCCGGCGCTCGTTTTAGATGAATTTGGTTGTTCGTAATCAGGCGAATGATGCCGGAAAAGAGGATGATCTGAGGGTCATACTGGCGGAAGTCCGTTATAATGGCCTGGATCGCCTCACGGGTGGTCAGGAAGATGGATGCATTTTCCACCAGATACCTCCGCCAAAAAATCTATTGTCGTCGCTGTAGGGGCAACCCTCGTGGTTGCCCTGTTACACGGTTCCCTCTTTCTGTCCTGTAGGGACGTATGAAAATAGCCTGGCAATTTATTGCCGGAATTTGTCCATGTAACCGCAATTAGTCCCGTAGGGACGGTAGAGTGAAAGCTTCAGTTTTCAAACCCAGACATATTGATCATCTTTTATAATAATTGAAATCAGTTGCTTGCTTTAAACAATAGATCAATGGGGGGGTATGATGAGGCCGTTCACGTTCATTACTGTGGAATCAAAGATTCTGTTTTCCCAAGAGAAATTAAACTGTTGCTCTCAAGGGAAGATAGCATGACGTGCTGACAGTCCAACAAAAGAGCGACTGCAAGATGTCGCGGCATTTGATCGTAACCAGAACGTCGCGTTTTGTCATGTTCAAATGAGATATTGAGCCCTTATGTCAACCCTGTAGTTGCCTGACGTATGTTGGAGGTATCACAGTTTAACGTAGAGTTAACCGGCACAGTGGGGGCTGGGGGGAAAAGACCCCCGGCTACCCGATTATACTTGACGATCTCGCTATTAAATTTAGGCTGTAATTCATAAATAAAAATTTGCTCAAGCGCCATAATTATTGATATATGCTCTTTAATATATAAGATCCCGATTCGATAATTCTCTCGAATATGCCTAACAGATTCATCTCCAAAATGAAGTCCAAGTTTATCGGATAACTTAACACGGAATACACTTTTTAAATATTTTGGGTTCAGGTGCTGATTTCTAACCCTTTGAAATAGTCTTTTTTTGCCTGTTGCAGTTCCAACATAATCCACGTTACCAGTGTCGATATTTTTGAAAAAATAGATGCCTATAATCTTTTCTATGCCGTTTAACTCAGAAGAAGAAATATCCTTGAACTCTATCTCTGATATTTTCTCTGCATATTCTTGGATTAACTGAAGAGACTTCATTTCACTTCGCTGCATAGGAGACTCTGCCTAGTGGTGGCACTCAATAGTAGTGATTACTCGGGCGATCAGGACTCACGCCCAACCACTCTTCTGCGGACACTCGTGGCGGTTTGTCTGGAAACCCCTCGTCCCCGTAAACGTAGGAGTTGCCGTGGTCGTCCTCCGCGCCAAAGAGAACTTCGGACTCGATCAACTGAAGACGACGCCGGATTTTGACCATGGATTCTGGCTTGAACACCAACTCCTCCAAGTCGCGGAGACCATAGTCGGGAATCAGTAGACGCTTGGGCCAGTGACCGTATCTTTGGTAGAAGCCCTCAATCGCGGCACACGTTCGAACCCAGTTCTTGTCGTATCCGTTCGGCATGGTCACTCGTCCGTCTAACAAGTTATTATGCGGATCTGTTTATCATTACATTCTTAATGTTATCCAGTGAAAAGCGAGTCGTGCCCAATACAGATATATCGAGAATATGTCGGGAACCAATTTTCCAAATACGTTGGAGATATCACAGTTTAACGTTAAGTTAACCGGCGAACTTCAGCGAGTCCGAACGTAGCGAAGTATGTTAAACGCCTGGTTATAGCTTTTAATTATTATTTAGACCAAATTCCCTTGTTCCCAGTTTGCTTTTCCATTTACTTTCACGCTTTATAACCTCATCAATAGAAAGGGTAGATGGAACTATTTCTAAAATTGAGAACTCAAAAAAGGTGGGGTCTAAGTCTTTGAGATCTTTGTTTCCTCCATGGCCAGAAGCTGAATAATTACTCCATCTACCTAATATGCCATTTTCCCCATAGGCTGAACCTACATATAATTTACCAGATTGTTTGTCTCTAATGAGATAAACACCATTTATTGAGGACAGCGCTGTTACCCATGAAATATTAGATTCTTGGTTTAAAATTAGTTTTCTTAAATCTGTGTAATTTAATTGTACCTCATCGTAAGAGATAAAGTTGCCTATAGAATTTATTGCCCTTATTTCTAATATCTCTTTATCTTTATTTTGAACCCAAGCAACTGTCGCTTTCCCCCATTCAATTATGAGCCTTTCTGATAATTCTGAAAGCATATGACTTTTTTTCAACTTGTAGTATTCACTTTCTTCTTCATGCCATGATTGAGGGAAATTATAACGGTTTATCATTGCATGAATTTTTGGAGAATAGTCTTTGCTCTTAACGCTTCCAGCTATTTCCCAAATGCCAAGAAATAATGAAGCAGTTCCGGTAGAAGGTGAAAAAACAGCAATATATTTTGCACCTGCGAATTTCTTTGGGTTTTGAATACTTTGATAAGCCTCTAGCTTATCAATATTGCTTCTGAAAGTATCAAGAATTGGAATTTCAGAATTACCATGACGCACTAATTTTACTTCTTTTGGGTCTATACCATAATGTTTGAACAACTCATGTAGTGAGATCATTTTCTTTGTAGCCCTAACAAGTTATTATGCGGATCTGTTTATCATTACATTCTTAATGTTATCCAGTGAAAAGCGAGTGGTGCCCAATACAGATATATTGAGAATATCTTAAACTTTCTTACATGTCAAAAACCTGGAATATGCCTTACACATCCACGAATGTGGCCGGGTCTTTGAAGTCAAACTGGATGTGCTTACAAGCACATTTGTCTTTTCTAAAATTTCAAATATTTTTGACTGGGTTTTTGGCCGGCGTCATCGGGGCAGGCACAGAGGCCAGCCCCTACGATCGCATGGGGTGATCGGGTTCGTGATCAGGTCAACACATCTCCAAGGCGCAGGCCATGGAAACGCCGCCGCCGCCGCAAAGGGTTGCCAACCCCAGGTTTTTACCCCTGTTTTTCATGGCGTATAGCAGGGAGACCATGATGCGGCATCCCGTGGAACCCACCGGGTGTCCCAGGCCGATGCCGGATCCGTTCACATTGGTGATTTCCCGGTTCAGGCCCAGTTCGATTTCACACCCCAGGTATTGGGCCGCAAAGGCTTCGTTGACTTCGATTAGTTCAAAATCTTCCAGTTTGAGATCTGGATTCCGTTTAAAAAGATCTTTTACCGCCGGTACGGGGCTCAATCCCATAACAGAAGGATGGCATGCACCGCGACCGACCGCCTTGATCCTGGCCATGGGTTCAAGACCCAGTTCTTTCGCCTTGTCCGCACTCATGATGATCATGGCGCTTGAACCATCGTTAATGCCGGAAGAATTTCCCGCGGTGACCTTTCCGGTTTTCGGTACAAAGGCCGAAGGCAGTTTCGTGAGTTGCTCCATGGTGATCCCGGGCCTGAAATGTTCGTCCTTATCAAAAGTGATAGGGGGCTTTCTCCTTTTTTGGGGCACTTCGATGGGTACGATCTCATCCTTGAAGTCCCCTTCCAATGTTGCCCGTTCCGTGTTGTTGTGACTTCTGAGGGCCACCTCGTCCATGGCTTCCCGGCTGATGTTGTGCAGTTGTGCGACGATCTCTGCGGTCTGGCCCATGATATAGGGTTTCCCTTTGAAGAGTTCGAGCGGCATGCCTTCTTTAACAGGGCCCTCTTCCGGATGGGGCAGCAGGTGAGAACCGCAGTGAAGGGCGTGGATCATGGAGTCCACAAAGAGGTGGTCCTGAAGTCTGCAGCCCCACCGAGCTCCGGGTACCGTGTAGGGTACACCGGACATGTGCTCGGTACCGCCGGCCAGAATAATATCCGCCATATCGGCCTGTATCATGGCCATCCCGGACAGCACTGCTTCCATGCCTGAAATGCAGACGCGGTTAATGGTGACCGCCGTGACATGGTCCGGAATGCCGGCCATGAGGGCTGAAACCCGTGCCACGTTAAGGGCATCCGCCGGTTCCAGGCAACATCCGAAACGGACATCATCAATCAATCCGGGATCAATGCCTGCCCTATGAATGGCTTCCTTCATGCTGATGCTTCCGATTACGGCCGCATTTGAGTCTCTCAGTGTTCCGCCAAAAGCGCCGATGGCCGTCCTGCACGCCGAGACGATGACAACTTCTTTCATTTTTGCTCCTTTCTTGGGTTATATTTAAATGATTTTTCTTTCCTGCATGCGGGTTAATGCATCTTCGGTAAAACCAAGACGTTCCCCATAAATCTCCCGGTTGTGTTCACCAAAACGGGGTGGGAAAGACAAGCTCTTGTTGGACTGCTCAAGCCATGGGGTCATGTAGGGGGGCGGTGCCAGCGTGATTTTGGCGCCGGTTCTCTCGTCCTTCGAAAAGAGCAACCGCCGTGCCACAAGGGGATCCGCCACAACTTCGGCCAGGGTATTGATTTTGCTGGCGGGAAGGGTGATGGATTTGAACAGCTGGATCAAGTCGCCTGCCGTGTGGTTGATGGTGATTTCCTCAATCAATTGATTCAATCGTTGGACATCCGCGATACGGCCTGCGTTTTTTTCATAGGCCGGTGTGTTCAGGCTCTTGAAAATATCCTGGGAGACCAGGGATTGCCACTGCCGGTCATTTCCAACGGCCAGATAAACAAAACCGTCACTGGTTTTGTAAACCGAAACCGGACAGAAAAACTCATGGGTGTTGCCCCTTCGCGTGCTTTTCTTATTAAAGCTGGCGGTAAAGGTGATGGGAACTGTGAGCCAGGACAGTGAAGACTCAAACATGGAAAGATTGATGCCGGCGCCTTTCCCCGTGGCTTCTCTCTGGTAAAGCGCTTTCATCAATTGGCCATAGGCATGCTCGCTGGTTCCCATATCGGGCAGGGGAATGCCCAGGACCTGCGGGGCTTCTTTGGTTTCTCCGGTCATCTCCATCAATCCGCTTCTGGCCTGCAAAATGGGATCATAGGCCCCTTCGTTGCTGTCCGGTCCGAATCCGGTCACACCGAGCCATATGATGTCCGGCTTCAAGGCTTTCAGTGTTTCGTAGTCGATTCCCAGTTTTTTGTAATTTTTGGGAAGCTGGTTGGTGGTAAATACATCGATTTCCAGTTCCCCAATGAGCCGATGGAAAATGTCCTGTCCCTCAGGTTCGGCCAGGTTCAGTGTCAGCGCCTTTTTCCCGGCATTGATACACAGAAAATAGCTGTTCATCTGCTCTTCATTCAGAACATTTTCACCGATATGCCGGTTGGGATCTCCATAAACCGGGTGCTCCAATCGAATAACCTGAACGCCATCGTGGGCAAGCCTGTAGGTCAGATACGGTAGCACGGTCGCCTGTTCCAAGGATAAAACGGTAAGATTCTTTAAAAGATCCATAGCACTCTCCTCGATATTGAAAAAGCCCCTCCGTATATTGAAAATTATTGGGCTATGTCAAGAAATTTCAGCTTTGTTTTTTTGACCTGTTCTTCTGGAATTGTCTTACGGCCCTGTTGTGTTCCTTCAATGTTTCAGAGAAATAATGGGTGCCGTTATTTTTAGAAACAAAAAAGTAATAGTTGCCCTCTGCCGGGTTCAGCACTGCTGAAATGGCGGCCAAGCCCGGATTTGCGATGGGACCGGGTGGAAGTCCTCCGATGATGTAGGTGTTGTACGGCGTTTTGGTTTTCAAATCCCTTTTTGTGATGTTTCCGTTAAAGTTGCTAATGCCGTAAATAACCGTTGGATCACTTTCAAGCCGCATGTTCTTTTCCAGGCGGTTTAGAAATACACGGGCAATCATGGGTCTTTCTTCCGGGCGACCTGTCTCCTTTTCCACAATGGATGCAAGGGTGATGACCTGCTTAAGCGTCATGCCCGAGTCTTTTATCCGTGCTTCCAGGGGGGTGACAATGTCCCGGAAGCGCTTGACCATCACGTCTATGACCCTGCCGGCGGTTGCGTTCCGCCGAAACCGGTAGGTGTCCGGATAGAGATACCCTTCCAGGGTGTCACCGGAAAGACCCAGGCGCGCTATCAGCGTCCTGTCTTCAGCCTGTTCAAGGAAAGATGCTTTAGTCGAGAAACCCTTCTGCTCTAGTAAATGGGCGATCTGGTCCAGGTTGAAGCCCTCTGGAATGGTAACGGAATGGGTAAGGATCCGGCCTGCCTTGAGGATTTCAAGAATTTTCAGGGGGGGGATGGCGCCATTGAGCCGGTATTCGCCCGTTTTGATGTGGTGGTCGTATTCCATGAGGCGACCTGCCAGGCGAAACAGGGTGCTGCTTCGGATAATATCAGCGTTTTCAAGATCCACTGCTACCTGTTTCAGCGTTGCCCCTTCCTCTACCACGAAATTCTGGTTTTGACCCTTTTCGTTCGCAGGCCGAAGCGCGTGATGTACCCATACAGCGGTCAGCAGAAAAAACAGCAGAAAGCATAATGCCGCTCCCAAAAGGACGGTTCGCATTTTCTTCCCGGAAAACCCGGGTGGTTTGTGCGCTTCGTTTGTCATGTTGTCGTCAGTTCATCACGGTGAGCCCGGATTTTGGCCATGAGCGCCCCGATCCCCAAGGCAGGCATGTCGCCACCGCTCAGGTTCGACAGATTTTTAAGGAAGGCCCTGGCTGGGGGGGAGAGTTTCTGATTTTCCAGGTAAGCGATGCTCACATCCAGAAAGAGTGTCTGGTCATGAATGGGTAGCGAGGTCAAAAGACCTTGTTCGAGTTCCAGCAAAACTGCGGATTCCACCAGGAAGGCGATTCCTTCACCACGTTCAACTTCCATCTTGATGAATTCCGTATTGCTGGTTTCCATCACGATATTGGGTGTTTTGTTGGCTCGGGCAAACAAATTATCAATGAGATGTCGCGTTCCGGAACCCCCTTCTTTCATAATGATTCTTTCACGGGCCAGTTCTTCTGCTGAAATGACGGTTTTACCGGCCAGTGGGTGTTCAGGGTGGGCGATGGCAACGATTCCTTCCCGGCTGAGCGGCAGAAAACGGACACCCGGGTAACTGACGATTTTCGCAATAATGACGATTTCATTTTTGAAATCAACCAGGCTTTGAACCATGGCCTGTGAACTGCCCTCATCCAGGTGGATGCGGATGTCGGAATAGGTCTGGTGGAAGCGGGTCAGCAGAAAGGGCATGAAATATCGTGCATAGGTTTTGGTGGTTCCCAGTCGAAGGACACCCCGTTTTAATTCCCGCATTTCCTCAATGGCAAACTCAATTTCCTTTTCGTAGTCAAACACATGTTTCGCGTATTCAAAAAGAGCCTGACCCTCATCCGTCAAATAGACGCCGCGACCTTTTTTCCTGAAAAGTTTAAGACTGCAGTATTCTTCCAGCAGCTTAATCTGGGCCGTTACAGCGGGTTGGGTGATGAAAAGGTCCCTGGCTGCTGCGGTGAAACTCAGATTCTTGGCCGCATGGTAAAAGATGCGGAGTTGATTAAAATTCAGCATGGTTGTAAGTCTTAAGGAAGATAATTCAATGCTTTTTATGGGCCCAAGGCATCCATAACCAGGGGTTATGAATACCATAAAAATAATGCAATTGACACGATTTTTTTTTTGCGAGATCATGTCCCACCTGAGATTGGTTTTCACCTGAGTGAACCCCCTCATAAAACGAAGGCTGTTTTTTGTTTTCGGGGCTATCTATCTAACTTATGGAGGTATGATCTGATGAAAAGCATGAGAGATTTTATTGAACTGGCGGAAAAGGAAGGTGAACTTAAGAGAATCACCGCAGAAGTGGACTGGAACCTTGAATTGAGCCACATTGCCAAACTCAATGAGGAACAGCAAGGGCCGGCGCTCCTCTTTGAAAATGTTAAGGATTATGACACGCCTGTGATTACCAGTACCTGTACCTCAGCACAGAAACTGGCCCTCATTATGGGTATGCCCAAAGATACCCCCCTTCCGGAGATTCTTCGGGGATGGGTGAAGATGGGCGATAACCCCATACCCCCTAAAATGGTGGACAAAAAGGATGCGCCCTGCAAGCAAAACATCATCAAGGGCGACGATGTGGATCTCTATAAGTTTCCCGTGCCCCATTTCTTTCCCCTGGACGGCGGACGGTTTATCGGCACCGCCCATTTCATCATTACCAAGGATCCCGAATCCGGCTGGGTGAACCTCGGTACATACAGAAGTCAGCTGTTGGGCAAAAACAAAATCGGAACCCAGTTCATCAAGGGAAAACATGCGGACCAGATGCTGAAAAAATATCAGAAGATGGGTAAACCCATGCCCTGCGCCTCCATCATCGGATGCGATCCGCTTCTGTTTATCCTGGGAGCTGCCAGGGTTTCGGCCAACATTTCCGAGTATGACGTCTATGGTTCCATCCGAGGAGAAGCCTGCGAAGTGGTTCAAGGCGAGACCGTGGATCTCCCCATCCCCGCCCATGCGGAAATCGTACTGGAAGGGGAATGCGATGCCGATAAATTCATGGATGAAGGCCCCTTCGGCGAGTACACCGGATACTATTCCGGCGTGGGGACCGATCCCAGAAACTACATGGATATCAAGTGTGTTACACACCGTGACAATCCCATCATGTATTCCACCACGGTAGGCCGGGCGGTTACCGACACCCACATGGTCATGGCCCTTTCCTATGGCGCCACCCTGTGGCAGCAGTTGACCGAGGAGATGAACAA
>Ga0233431_1005324_pt1 | contig 12661 bp, 9 predicted proteins | sample SI_118_April2016_FD_179867 | JGI IMG/M metagenome (GOLD analysis project Ga0233431, IMG submission 179867) | Seawater microbial communities from Saanich Inlet, British Columbia, Canada - SI_118_April2016_200_MG | ecosystem: Environmental > Aquatic > Marine > Inlet | place: Canada: British...
AAACACCGGCCACCCCCGGCCCACCCAATAAAACAGGGCAAACAAAAGCCCGACGCTTCCCAAAAACTGAACACTCAGGCGAACCTTAGGGGGGATCTCTCTGCGGTCGCCATAAAGACTTAAAACAGAAATAACCCCCACGCAAACCCAAGCCAGGGCCGGAAACCCCACTGTCCAGGATGCCACCAAAAACGCAGCTAAAATACCAATTCCACCGCCCTTTGGAACAACGCCATCATGGGAACTCCGCTCATTCGGCCTGTCCAATAGGCCTAAGGGTTTTCCCCAGCGCGATACGAACCATGCGCCGACGCCCCCAAGAATAAGGCTGGCTGCGTATAGAGAAAAATCAGGCATTTTGAAGACTAGTTTTTGTCAAAAAGATAGTCTCGAGAGAATGTCTAGGGTTAAATCCGGTCCTAATCATTCTCCTGTTATCAAACACCAGATCGTAAGCCAATTTATCATAACATGAATGAATCCATTCCTTCTTTTTGGAAAAAAGAGTTCCTGCAATCCGTGTTGCAAACCAAACAACAACAAGCGGAAACGAAATCACAGGGTGGTTCAGTCGTATCCCAGACTCCTTAAAGATCTCAATGATCCTATTAAAAGAATAATCCTCTTCATCACAAACATTAATCCGCAGATTACTCAGATTGTTTTGAACTGCGCTAATCTGCGTTAATCTGTGGATAAGAAATTCTATAAACTCAACCAGATTCGGCCGCGCTAACGCCGACATCTTTTGAGAACCCGAACCAAATCTAAGATAAGCCAACTTCCCCGGCGAAAAAACTCTTCGGTCAAGATTCAAACTCCATTCACGATCATACACCGGAGCCAAACGCAAAATAACCAAATAATGGATAACGCCCTCATCGAACAAGGCCGTAAGCCGCCTCTCAGCATCTAGCTTGCTCACAGCATAATCACTTGAAGGCTGGCACTCACTCTCCTCATTAACCTCATTGTTATTCTTTGTCTTTGCCCCTTTAATCTGTGTATGTCTTTTGCCTCTTTGCGCCTTTGCCTCTTTGCGCGAGACATCTTTTTTGTTCTGCGTAATCTGTGGATTTGTCTGTGACCCCTCACCATACACACTTACCGAAGAAAGAAAGATGAAAGTGACATTCTTATTGCTTATAGCAGCAGCTTTTGCCAGATTTTCGGTGGCTTCACTATTGACCCGCCTATAAGTAGCAGAATCAACCGCCCCTATCTTCTGGTGTGCAATACCCGCACAGTGAATAATCACGTCTGGAGAGTATTTTTCGCAAATTGAGGCGACTGAATCCCAATCGGTTAAGTCAGCATGTTCTCTGTCAATCTTTTTGTTGCCAAAGGATCCATCTTTAATATCAACCCCGACCACTCTATTGTCGTCTGACAGCCTGCTACAGAGAGCACTTCCAATAAAACCGTTAGCCCCAGTTACGAGAATCGTTGAGGACATCTTTATCATTGCTGCGTTATCGAATTTAGCCCACAAATACTCTCTGACCCCCGCACCGCACTACTCATCCCGGGTGGAAAATCAGCAACCTTTTCAATCTTTTCCCAGTTATTCCTAAACCATTCAATATTCGCTTGGAATCCTTCTCTAAAGCCTACCATCGGCTCATAATCGACTAATCTGCTTGCTTTTTCAATGGATGCCAGTAAGCGAGGCTTCGTGTCCCACTTACGTCGTTCCATGAAATTAATAGGTGTCTCATTCTCAGTAGCGCTGTTTACCATTGCAACTAAGTCTCGGATACGCGTTTCCGTCCCTGATGCCAAATTGAAATTTTCGCCGACGGCCTCTTTATAATAGCCTGCCTTTACCAAACCCTGAACAAGGTCGAGTACATAACAGAAATCTCGGGTTTCATCACCCGTACCCGTAATCGGCAATCCACGACCTTTCATAGCCCAGTAGATGAAATTTGGAATTACATTGCGATATTGTCCGGGCGCCTCGCCAGGTCCATAAGAATTGAAAAACCGGCAATTAACGATGGGCAGTTCATAATGGTGATGATAAAAATTGCAGTACATTTCCCCGGTCATCTTATTGATCTGATACGGCGTCGTCAGATGCATGGAAATAAATTCTTCTTTGAGGGGCAGTTCCGGATACGACCCGTAAATTGCACAGCCGCTCGATGCATAGACGAATCGCTTCACCTTTACCATCCTGGCGTATTCGAGCAGTCGAATCTGGCCGAGAATGTCCACATCCGCCGATATTTCCGGGTAGTCAATCGAGTTTTGGTTGGCAAAAAAAGCCGCCAAATGAAAGATTATACTTGGATTTTCTTTAAAAACCCTCTTCAAATCTACATCACTGCGGATATCGCCAAGAACAAACATGATGTTAGAAAGGGGCGTGACGTTCCACGGGTCCTTGACCTTGATAGCCGAGAGATTATCAAGCACCACTATCTTTCCGCTCTTACCCACAAGCATGGATAAGGCAATGATAAGATTGCTGCCGATGGCCCCGGCCCCGCCGGCCACAAGGATCGATCTGCCCTGATAGTAATCCAAGACTTCCTTCTTTAGAGACAGTTTTTCTAAGTAGTTTCCCACCAATGAAATCCGTTTTTCATAACTATCCATTTTCATCTCCACCATAACAAAGCAGTCAATATTTATTCCGATACGATCCTTAAACCCAGTTGCCGTACATTTATAGAACTTTAAGGATCTGTCAGCAACTGACAATTTTTGGCATGTTATGCAAAGGTCTCAACCTTGCTCTATTTTGGCGTTGACAATTCAGAAATGACTCAGTATCAATCAACAAGCTTGGAGAAAATACGTCAGTCAGGAATAAGGACTATTTTTGAGTTATATTTGGCTACAGTGCCCTTAGGTTCCAACAAGATTACTGCAAACCAAAATTGTCGAGTTTTTTTGAAAAGTCACTTAACATGTTTGGTTTGGTTGAGAAAAAGCATTCAGACAGTCATTTCGAATCTCAAGTACCTTATGGAAAAATTCAACTTGCTCCTTGAAAAATGCAAATTAGGCTGCAAAAGTGTAAAATTCTTGCAAATAGCGAGCGCTGATTTCAGCCCCCTCTTCAAAAAGCTTTTTTATCTGATCCTTATCATTTATTCACTTTCCTTTATGATTCATAGAAATCAAACAGTTCTTGACAGAATCCACTGGTGTCATGTGCCTGATCAGGATGTTTTTGTAATAATTGAAGCCATGGGGCATAACAGCCACATATTGCCAAAGCAAAACGAGCATCCTGGATATGGGCATAAACTATTATATGCCTACTATTTCAAGCTGTTAAACTTATTAGATCTCTCCGAGTACCATAAACTTGAAGATTTCTGCCAAACCCCTGAGCCACTGGAAATTTGGCCAATTATAATCAAAAATGCGAGAACGCTAAGTTTTTTGCTGTTTATTGTGTTTTGTCTGGTTATGGGATTAACATGTTGGCAACTGACTGGCAAACCATGGGCTTTCCCCATCGGATTTTATTTTTGCAGTCTTTTTCCTGGTGGGCAATATCAATCGTTCATTATAAGGTCTGAATTTATTACTTCTATAATGGGGTGTACTGGAATATTATTTGCGTTAGCGTCTTTAAACGCAAAACGTTACCTATCTTTTATAATATTTTCAATCTTATCTGGAGTAGCCATATTTATTGCCATTTCAACGAAAATTCAGGGGTTGCCATTTTTGTGTTTCATTGTCGTAATATTTCTCTTTTTCCCCACAAATGAAAGTACATTTCTTGAACACATATCTGCAAAAAAGCTATTTGCGCCAGCTTCCGTTATTATTTTTAGTTTTGTGATTCTATATGTACTGATTACATTACGGAGATTTTCATCATACAAAGGTTGCTTACTGGGCTTGATTATAGTCTCTTGTTTATTGATTTTTTTATCCTATTCCCTGCGAACACGATTAAAAAATAGATTATTAAAACGAATATTACAATTATTATCTGATTACTCTCCCACAAGAAATAAGTTTTCTTTTCAGTGGGTACTTGCAAACAAGCTATTTGCGATCACTTTTATTATCATCATTATCTTAATCTTCTATGGGACTTCACCTGTATGGCCTATGCTATGGGGAAAATTTTCGACAGGAAAGTCTTTATTAAACAATCCTTATTTTGTCGGCTTGATTATAGTTGCTTGTTTTTTGATTTTCTTATCCTATTCTCTGCGAACGCGATTAGAAAATAAAGTATTAAAACGAAGCTTATCCCTCGGACATTTTTTATTTGGAGGGCTTCTATTAGGAAGCATGTTTGTATATTTTAGTTTATTACCCTTTCATTCATGGGAGGCGTCTTTAAGTCATTGGCATTTACTGTTAAGGTATATTACTACTCCCGGAAAATTTAATGTATACCTAGTTCACAATTTCAGTTTATCTTTTTTTTATTCAACTTTTCTTAACTGGTGGAACAATTATTTGTTTTTTCTTTTTTCGTTGATTTGTTTTTCTTGTTTCTTTTTATCCTCAAAAAAGATTACTATACACAATAAGTCCATTTTTATTTTACTCATTCTTGTATCTTATTTATATGTAAGTTTTTCAAGTTTAAGGAATTTCGCGCCTAAATATTATATTTTCAATGATGTTTTCCTGATTTTGGGATACATTTACCTGGTTTCGGAATTGTCAAATCTCATCGTGTTGAATAAAGTTCATCAATCCTGGTTCATTGTATCATTTGTAGCATGGATGTTCTTGTTTTCTATCTTTATGCCTCCAGTTTATAGTTATAAACCAACTTATAAGAGCAACTTAGATCACTGTATACACTGGACATATCCGAGTCGGGAAACCAAGACTTGGATACATGAAAAATATTTTCTATGTATGGAAAAAGCTTATCCAACAAAAAAAGTTTATCTTCATAATTTTAAAAAACTAAGTGATACGCAGGCGTGGCCTCGATATTTGACCAATGGTGATGGGAAGTTAGGAAACGGGAGACCTCATTAAATGTGAATTCATCATGAAGCATCAATTTGCCTGTTTTCCCGCTAATGGCGGGACAAAAACAGGGAATCAGAGTTGAGGATTAAATTACCCTGCCTGCAATGAACTTTGCCGGTAATCTAATTTTTTTAATGACGACAAAGAGTCGAAAAGCAAGATAGCGATTCAGAGGGTCCAATAACTTTTCGAGACCTTCAAGGACGGGATACAAGAATTGTGGAATTAAAGAGGGAGAATGGAATCCGCCGCTTAATGGATAGGCAACAAAATCGGTCCGCTCTTGTTTGATGATTTTGAGGCCGGGAAACTTTGTATCGAACCGATTTTGATATTTTTCGAACATCAAGGTCGGTATTGCCTGGTTGCCGCGAAAATGGTTTTTGTCCTTTTGTAAGCACTCTGTTTTGAATGGATGAACATTCCAGTTCATGCTTTCGGAGTGCAGGAACTTATAAATCAGAAAAGAAGCCCAGGAAATATAAGGCTCCATTAAGATAATCTTCCCCTTTTGTTTCAAAGTTCTTTGGGCTTCAGAAAAAAATTGAACCGGTTCCTTTAGGTGATGAAGTACATCGAAAAGGACGATATTGTCCAAGGTCTCATCTTGAAAAGGTAAAGCGTGCGCATCCAACACCACATCCAGCCATGGCACAAAAAGTATATCGGAACTGATTGCATCCGAAAAATATTCTTTTAGGTTGCCACTCCCGCCTCCGGCTTCCAGAATTGAACCCGGCTTTAGTTCGCCTTTTATGGTGTGGTACCACTTTTGGTACACCAGCTTTGTGATCTTTCTACGCTTCCAAATTTGTCGTCGTTTTCTTAAAAAGTGTGAGGGTTGTATCATATGCAGTTTGCAAATTTTTAGATATTATAGAGCTTTTATTTTTTTATAGGTAAAAATGGTCATTTTTAGAAATAGCCATCCATGGCTAAAACGGCTTATGTTGGATACTCCGTATTTCCTTTCTCTATAGCGTATGGGAACCTCAACCACCTTCAGGTTTAGTTTCACAGCGCCGAAAATAAGATCAAAGTCACCAAAGGGGTCGAAGTCTCCGAAATAGTGCCGGTTGGCCTGAAGTTTTTCATAATCCTTTCGGAACAGTGCTTTGGTACCGCAAAGAGTATCTTTGAATCTCTGATTCAATACCCAGGTGAACATCAAGGAAAAAAACTTATTCCCAAGTAGATTTAGAAACCTCATGGCCTGTTTTTCCATGTGATATACCAGGCGACATCCATTGATGAATTCACCGTGGTCTTCTGCAAGAGATGTATAAAATTTTGGCAGATCTTCAGCGGGGACAGTGAGATCGGCATCGAGTATCATCAGGATATCTTCGTTGGCCGCAGCAAATCCTTTTCGGACGGCATCTCCTTTGCCCTTTCCGTCTTGTACCATGAATTTAATATCTTTTTCAGGATAGGTTTCGATTACTCTTTTTATTTCATCTTGCGTGCCCGTCAACAAAAATAATCTCTTGGTGCTTGCCAAAGGCGGGGATTCGCTTTATGGCGGGTTCGATATTGCCTTTTTCATTTTTACACGGTATCAGAATAGTTGTGGAAAACTCCTTTTTGTCTTGGAGCTTGATCGGCCTGGCAATAATGTAATGACAGAGACAGAGTTTTCTCAACCCCGGCAGGGTAGCCAGGTATTTGTTGATAATGTTGCTGAAATAGGGGATATTTTTGGGAACCAGCATACGAAATTCCGTTTTTACCACCTGAAAGTCGGCCAAAAAAAGCAGGTTGCAGATATCTTCTTTAGAAAGCCAGTTCTGATACTGCTGGGGCATTTTCAATCCCAGATACTCTCCCATTTTCAGAATCGGTTCCCAAAGAAAGTTGTAATAGGAGATGATCAGTCTGGTATCTGGCCGGCAGAAGGTCCGGAGTTTTTTGAAAGTTTCTTCGATATCCATTAGATGGCCACCACATCGGACATGATCAAAACGTCAAAAGTTTGGTCCAGGTTGTGTAATTCTTCTATGTCCTCCAAGCGGAATTCAAGATCCGGATAGCAGTTTTTGGTATATTAAGCATCTCAATACTGAAATCGATCCCTACCCCCCATTGCGGCCGCAGGGCATAAAGAAGATCACCGATTCCACAACCAAGTTCAAGAATCGACTGACCTGCGGGCACCAAAAAACGAAAATACCGCTCCTGGTCATCATAGTAATAACTGTTTCGTCTTTTCCAGTATTGCCGCCGCCTGGCAAGGTGATTAAATCGTTTTACTATTTCTTCTTTTTTTATCATTGTTTTACATATTTGCTTCTGGATTTATACCCCAGGTTCAGGACTCGAAGGGCAAGAAACGGTGACAGCCGCTACTTAGCGGATTCTTCTGTTACTACATCCTTTGGGAGATCCTCCTATTTGAGGGTCCATAACAACTTGAGGCATCAAGGCAGCAATCGCAAAATTTCAACTATCCTTTCCGCTGCGTGGCCATCCCCATAAGGATTAATGGCCCTTGCCATTCGTTCATAAGCACCCTGGTCCCTGAGAAAAATCTCAGTTTCCGTGACAATGGCCTCTGCGTCAGGTCCCACCAACTTTGCTGTTCCAGCCTCCACTCCTTCCAGCCGCTCAGTTTCGGTACGCATCACGAGCACCGGCTTACCCAAAGATGGTCCTTCTTCCTGAATTCCACCCGAATCCGTCAGGATAATATAAGCCGCTTCCATGAGATGGGCCAGTACATCATACCTCATCGGCCCCGTTAAAATCACCCGTTCTTGCTGCCCCAGGATGTGGTGCACGGGCTCCTGGACATTCGGATTAAGGTGAACCGGGTAGATGATCACCACATCTCGATTCCTCTGGACCAGTGCCTTCAGCCCACGGCAGATACCTTCAAAGCGCTCTCCAAAATTCTCCCGACGATGGGCCGTGACCAAAAGCAATTTCATATCGCATCCATTTCCTGCAATCCTTGCTTTCTCAAGAAGCCGTCTTGTTTCTTCAGGCATAGGATGGGAAACCACCATCTGAAGAGCGTCTATGACCGGATTACCCGTAAGAAAGATCAGATCCTCCGGGACTCCTTCCCGGCGCAAGGTATGAACTGCGGTATCGGTAGGCGCAAAATGGAGGCTGCTAACGATACCGGCCACACGCCGGTTCACCTCTTCCGGAAAGGGGGAATATGGGTTACCCGACCGCAGACCAGCCTCCACGTGGCCGATTCTTATTCGGCGATAAAATGCCGTTAATGCTGAGGCCATCACCGTTGTTGTATCCCCCTGAACAAGGATCACATCAGGGGCCTCTTGCAGGAGAACTTGATCGATCCCCAAAACGACTTGGGACGTGATTTCGGCTAAGGTCTGACCGGGCCTCATGATATTCAGATCGATATCCGGAATAATATTGAAAAGATCCAACACCTGGTCGAGCATCTCTCTGTGTTGGGACGTAACACAAATCCGGGATTGCAGTTCTGGATATTTCTTCAGTTCCACAAGAACAGGTGCCAGTTTGATCGCTTCTGGCCGCGTTCCAAAAATAGTGAGGACTTTCTTCATGTGCGGAGCAAACCCTCCAACTGATCAACGCACACTTTCTTGGAAAAATTCCTGACGGCATATTGATATCCATTCAAACCAAGTTCTTCCAGGTCATCTTTCTCCTGATACATCCTTAAAATCATCTGCGCAGCTATTTCAGCATCATCAGGGACGTATGAATAACCACAACCCGCTACATGAATAATTCGGTGTGCATCGCTTTCCCGGTTCAAGAAAGCTAAAACTGGGATCCGCGCCGCCATATAGCCAAGAATCTTTCCCGGCACAACAGGGGTTTTGTTCTTCGATGTTAAGCACACCAGACCCACATCTATCTCATTCAGGAGCTTCCCATATTCTTCTTTTGAAACAAAAGGATGAAAGATGACATTCTTTAAATTGTATGCCTGCACCCGCTCCTTTAACCTCTCTTTTTCCATACCGTCCCCCACGAGCAGGATAACAATGTTTCTTTCACTCTGGATTATTTTTGCAGCATCTATAATCAAATCGAGCCCTTGCGAAGGACCTAAAACCCCACCAAAAAAGACTATGAAGGCGTCCTCAATATTCAACTTTCTTCTATAATGAGCATCGTTCCGAGATTCTTTGTACTCCCCAACATCCACCCAATTATGCAATGTGACCAGTTTAGAGGCAGGAAGACTATCCTTCTTAAGTAAGAACTCACGATTGCTTGGCGAGTGGACTGTCACAACATCTGCATGATCATAGGCTTTTTTTTCCATACGTTCAAAAAAACGAACGAGAAGAGGATTTCGAAGCGCACCGAGATCGATGGCATTCTGAGGAAAGATATCCTGTATATTCAAAATGAACTTCGCACCGTAATATTTCTTTATCCATTTTCCAACGTACCATAGTGGAAGAGGGGGGCTGTAAACCACCACGCCGTCAATCCTATTCGGCAGGTATCTCTTAAGTCTTGCTCGGAAAACAAATGGGAGCAAAAGCTGATTCACCCCCCTAACCCAGAAATTGACTTTGTGATGACGTGGCGCCCGCATTCGGACGACTCGGACTCCATTTTCCAAGGAACATTCTTGAAAACTATCTCGAAAGCAGCTATCTGCCAGATTGTATCGGGGGTAGCATGTTGCCACATAAACCTGTTCCCCTCTATGCTGAAGTTCTTCAGCGAGTTCCTGCATCAAGTGCGAGGCAGAGCGAATTTCAGGAGGGTATGCAACAGTAACGAGGATAATATTCATATAGTCGGTTTTAGACGAAATGATCTGTATACGACGAGACCTTTGTTTTAGCTTTTAGAAGTCTGCAATAACTCCATCAAAAAGAATATTTGAATTTACATCAATGGGGTTCGCTTTGTCTAATGATTCGTTAATGTTGAAAACTGCGAGCGTTGAAAGAAAACATTCTAAAGGGGTAAGTTTAGCTTCCTGGTTTCCATTAACCACCTTGAAATAATGCTCCAATTCTTCTTTGTATCCCATATTCTGATTGGCAGTTTTGAATCGGCGCTTTTTCCCTGCTTTATAGAACAAGCTCTGCTTGAAATCACTCATCACAACCGCACTTCCCTCACAGAATATTTCGAACTGTTCCCTTGTGAATGCCCTGTCCCCTGATGCCGAATACACGAGGTTGCCAACTGATCCGTCCGCGAACTTAATGGTAATGGCTACATTATCGCTATTGACTGAAGTGCGATTATTACCCGAAACTCTCTCACCATAAACCCTGACAGGATTACTACCTGTGAGAAATTGCATCAAGTCAACAAAGTGGCACATTTCCCCTATTACCCTACTCCCCCCTTCTTCTTCAGAGTGGACCCAATGGTCCGGTGGGACATAGCCTGGATTCACACGATAATTAATAATCATTGGATCCTGCCGTCTTTCAAAATATTCTCTGATCTTTTCGGAATGCAGGGAAAACCGCCTGTTATACCCAACCGTGAGGATTAAACCATTATTAGCCTTTGATGCCATATACGTCCCCGTAACATCTTTAAGTTGCTCTAAATTAATGCAAAGGGGCTTCTCGACAAAAACGTGTTTACCGGCCTTAAGCGCCTCACATACCATGTTGGCGTGGAGGCCATGGGGAGTTAGAATAATGACCGCAGAAACGTCATTATCCTCTAAAATTTCATGATAATCGGTAGTACATCTTTCGAAGCCACCCTTTTTCCCCATATGATGCGCACTTGGACTGCTGGATGTTGCAAGGGTCTTTAGGCGAACACCTCTAATGTTCTTGAGTATGGGCATCAAAACGGCTTTCCCAAACAGTCCTGCACCGATGACGCCAACAGTTGTTATTGTCTGCTCATTCCGATTTTCTATTTCTCCTTTAGGTCTCAAAGAAACCGCTCTTTCAAAAAAACTATCCTTGTTAATATCCGGCCCCTTGTCAGGATATTCGAGGACCACTCCAATATAGGGACCATCCAGATTATTTATGATCTTACCATAAACCTTTTCAGCATCTTCAATTTTAAACCTATGTGACACCAGGGGCTTAACATCGACATCCCCCTCTGCAATAAGTCGCAAAAACTCTTCCAGATTTCTATTTTCTGTCCACCTCACATATCCAATCGGATAGTCTATTCCCTTGTTTTCATAAAACGGATCAAGTGTGCCGGCTCCCCCTCCTTTTGAGACAATAAGCTCAACCTCCTTATGCCACATTTCATTCCTTTGTGGGTGAATATCAGCCACTCCAACCAATACGACCCTCCCTCCAGATCTTGCAATATCAACAGCAGCATTCATTGGTTCATCCGATTTTGTTGCAACGGTTAATATAACTGCATCAACCCCCGACCCGTTTGAAAATAACTCGCTTTGATCTTTCAACCTTGAGCTTTCAGATATAATATCCGCCCCTGCCTTCTTTCCCAGCTCAAGCTTTGTCGGGTCGATGTCTGTTCCCATGACCCTGCACCCATAAGCCCTTAAGATCTGAACTGTCAACAAGCCCAAGAGCCCAAGGCCAATAACGGCAACTGTTGAACCAAACGTTAACTTGGCACATCTAATCCCATGCAAAGCTATAATTCCCAACATCCCAAATGATGCTTCTTCGTATGTTAGGTTATCAGGAATCTTACAACATAGATTTTCCGGAACTGCAATATACTCGGCGTGAGAGGCATAACCGGCTCCAATACAAGACACCCTGTCCCCCGGAGAGAATCTGTGGATATTCTCACCTACTTCAATCACTACTCCAGCGGAGCTGTAACCAAGGGGAGTTGGACTATCCAACCTGTTCAGGGCTTCTTGAAAGGTATGCAACAGTCCTTCTTTCTTTGCCTTATCCATAAATCTTCTAACCAGATCGGGTCGCTGTTTCGCTTTGCCAAGAAGGCTTTTTTGCCCCAATTCTATGACGGAGCGCTCCGTCCCAATGCTCACGAGAGATGCGACATTTTTCACCAGAATAGTATTAGAAGAACAGGCGAGAAGAGGGACTTCGGCTAATTCAAGCTTGCCGCTACGATAATTTTGGATAATTTGTTTCATTTTTCAGTTTCCGACATGCATCTAATTGAGTTCTAATGCCTTTCCTGAAAGCATTTATCGTAAATATCTCTTTGCCAATTTTCGCATTGCTTTTCTTACTCCTGAGATATTTTTGTTGGTTACGGTTGGATCCAAAAAATATGAAATAGGTTTATTGAATAAACATACTATTATCAGTACCCATTTTTCAACCAGAATAGGAATCCTAATTTTTGAAAAAAGCAATCGTGTGTAAAAAAACAAATTCATCAATTCAAATTGTTTCTTCGTTTCTTTGTGAGACATAAACACTTCTTTCAAAGAAGGGCTTTCTAAGTACCCCGAAACAGCATCCGTTTTATCTAATATTAAGTCATACTTTGCACACAAGTGATGAAGCATGGTCCCTGGAAATGGAAAAAAGTAGAAACATTTCCCGAAATTGGGTCGCAATTCTGAATTTAGGTTAAGTGTATCCTTCGCCATTTCCTTTGTTTCAAAAGGCAATCCCACAACATTAAATGAGAATCTCTTGATTCCATATTTTGCTGTAACATGAAAAGCTTTTCGTATTTGTTCGTTAGAGTGTCTTCGGTTAAGGATATGCTTTCTCAACCATTCATTTCCAGATTCTACGCCGAAATCGATAGATACACATCCTGCATATTT
>Ga0233431_1005325_pt1 | contig 12661 bp, 21 predicted proteins | sample SI_118_April2016_FD_179867 | JGI IMG/M metagenome (GOLD analysis project Ga0233431, IMG submission 179867) | Seawater microbial communities from Saanich Inlet, British Columbia, Canada - SI_118_April2016_200_MG | ecosystem: Environmental > Aquatic > Marine > Inlet | place: Canada: British...
CAATTTGATTTTTGATAATTGAGGTGCCTTTATTTTAGATTCCAAATGTGTTAAGTAAGTTACTAAGAAAAAATCCTTATCTTGAACTGTTTTTCGTTTTAATATACCCATACATTTATCTCTATCCTCTGGAAATCTAAAGTAATCTCTTAATATCTTTTGATATAATCTATAAAATTCTAATATACATTCATCTATATCACCACCATACTTTATACCCAGTTCCCCCCAAAACCCAATAGAGTTTAAATCTATGTTCATAAAGAATAGTATATAATACTACTATAAATTTGTTTCTGTAGAAGGGGGTATAGTATTGTAAATTTAAGAAGAAGGAGTATATTAGTAAGGTTTTTATACTAAATTCGTAATTTTCTATTATAAATGAGAAAAACCATCATAGTTTTATTGATTCTAAGTATAATTTTAGTTAGTGGGTGTAATGATTTAAATGAAGGAAATAATACTAATGATATAATTACACCACTCCCTTCTAATCCTGATGCTGAAGCTAATCCTGAAATAGGTAATACTTTAGCAAAGACCCTTGCTTATTCAAATATAGTTGAATTTACAGATATTGAAAGTGTAGAATTGACATTTTTACCAAAAGACTCATTCCAAATATTATTAGATAACAATTCTGTTCTTTTTCAAGAAACCTGTGGACATGAAATCGAAGTAGGTAATTATCACATATATGTACACAATCATTTTCTTATTTTAATTGATGATGATACTCTTGAAATTAAATGTGATTATACTAATCCAGAATTTCTTAATCAAATATCTGAATCAACAAAAATCGAAACCATAAATCCACCCATCATTCAACAAAATGATGATATTGATCTTACTAATTATTATAATCTTTATTGTAATGGTATGGAGGAAGAAACTAAATATTGGGGTTGTCAAATAGATGTAATTCAATTTTTAGGTAACATTAAATCTTGTGAAAATGATTTAAAAGACAAAGGTTGGATAAGATTATGTAAAGAGGATTGGGTATCTCATTCAGGAAACATAAATAATTGTTACTTATTACCAGATAAATATCAACAAAATTGTTTAAATCGTTATAATGGTGGTTCAATATATAAAAAGAATTTTGAAGAAATACCAATCTTTAATTTTACAAAGGGGACAAAAGGATTCTCTTATTTTTTACCTTATAGGTATGAAAGATTAAATTATTCATCATCCCTAACATTTGCATATGAGGGTTATTACTATGGTAGGCCCTCCCTTTATATTACAATAGATTCTGATTCAAGACTAATAAAAGACATTAATCAATTCGCAATTATTTTTTCACCAAATAAAAAATTAAGTCATATATTGGATTTTGATTATATTGATGGGAGAAATGATAAACTCTCTAAGACACATATACTTGATAAAGATGTATCGTCAGAATGGTATGGTCAAACAATTTACTTAGTTAATTATATTTTACCTTTAGGGGATTCAATTCCATCACAAGACTCTTTAGATTACTATATAAATCAAGATAATGCTTTTGTTTTTCCTATTTTCCTAAGCGAAAATTTAAAAGAAAAATAATTATATTGTTTATTTAATATGGAGGATATATAAAATGACAAATTGTGCACAATGTAAGGAAAAAGTAAAGGTTTTTAGTGCTTTATCAGACTTTTCTGGTAATTCTTTTTGTAGTCATGAATGTAAATCTAAATTTCAAAGTAAAAAGAATAAAGAAAAACAAACAGATAAAGATATGAAATCTCAAGGTAAAATAAAAGAGATTAAATGTAAATGTAATCAATGTAAACATATATGGCATTATTTAGAATCTGATGAAAAAAGACTACGAAGTCAGGCAGCAGGTAATGCAATGATTGGATGTGGTATGTGTTGTAATCCTTTTGGAGCATTATTTTCTAACAAGTCTATTGATATTCAAAAAGATATAGATAAAATGAAGAAATGTCCTAAATGTAATTCATCAGATGTTACAAAGAGTTCAATATACCATGAGAAATCCTAATCTATTGGAAAGATTATCAATCTATTTGATTGTTGAATTACATCAAAAAAGATTATCACCTAGATTAAATAAGTTGGGTAGCAAATGTAGGTTTTATCCATCTTGTTCAAATTATGGTTTAAGGGCTATTGAAAAATATGGTTTTTTAAAAGGTTGGATAAAAACAATTGGAAGAATATGGAGATGTAACCCATGGAATCATGGTTCACATGTAGATTATCCTTAAAATGAAAAAGATAATATTAATTTTATTGATTATATGTATAGTTTTAGTTAGTGGATGTACTTCTACAGAATCAGAGGAATTAATATCTATCTTTTCAGATTCAAAGGTATATGAAGTAATTAATTATCTTGAACCAGAAAATATAATAGATTTAGAACGATATAATAAATCAACTATGGATGGTTTATTCGAAAATGAAAAAATAAAAAATGGTTTTAATAAAATGTGTGGAAAAGAAATTATCTCAAATGAATATTATATTTATATTAATGAAGATATGTTATTTATAGCTGATGCGAACACTTTTAATGTAGAATGTGACTGGGTGTCTGATGATTATTTAAATGAATTTGAGGAAATGAAACAAGAAGAATCAAACAAAAGATTAGATAATTCTATTTCGGATGGTTTTATTTCTTTTGATACAGACTTTGTAAAAACTGATACATCTAGAGGGGACTTTTATATTTATATAAATGCAAATAAACCTGGAAAAAGAACAGATAGTCTTCAAGATAGAACAATAAAAGATGAATCCTATATGAATTATTGGAGAATTATATCTTGTTTACCTAGAAATAATGAAGATTCTTTATGGAATCGAGATAAGTATGGGCAATTAAAGATTACCATATCCGATAATGAATATGCTAAAAAAGGATATGCTTTAGCTTATCATAATGATGATGTAAGAGGTGGAACTCCAATTAATTTTACCTTATTTTTTAATGATTGTATTGATTATACTCAAAATTATAAAAAATATTCATTAACTGATGTTCCAATACATTATTTTGAATTTAATATACCTAAACTAATATAAAATGCCAAAATGTAAAATATGCGGAAAGAGTACAAGATTTAAGTTTAAATATTGTAAAGATTGTTATGAAATAAAAGATGAAACAAAAAGTCCTACTATAATTAAAAAGATTACAAAGAAAGAACAAAAAGCTAGGGATAAAGCAACACCACAAGCATTAAAATTACATGATGCTTTAAGGGCAAAAGAAATACCTAGTTTTTTAGAATTATGGGATAAACACAAACATATTGATGTAGCAATCCCAAAATATAAAATCAATATTGAAGTTGATGGACAACATCATAACACTAAACCTAAACAAGCTTTGGCTGATTTGAAAAGAACATTTTATTCTTATAAAAAAGGTTATTTTACTCTAAGAATACCTAATTCTTTAGTTGAAAAACATTTTGAAGAATGTATTGATTTAATTGTTGAGATGGTTAAATTTAGTAAGGGTGATATGAAATGAAAGAAAAATCTAAACCAAAGAAAAAAAGAACTTTATTTGAAGAACTTTTTTGTTTAGATGTTAGAGAAACAAAGGACAAAATTTATACTAAATCTATAATGGGGTATTCTTCTAAAACAAAAAAAAGGGTAGCAGAACCTGAAGAATTAAACGAAACAACAGTTGCTAAAATGCGAAAAGAATTTGAAGAAGTATTTGTATCTCCAAGAGAAGAAAGACCAATAGAAAGTGATATAGGTGTTTTTTTATTTTGGTTCATCATTATCTTAATATTTATTATGATAATAATTAAAATTTTTAATTAAAATGGAAAAAGAAATAAACACCCAAGAAACTAAATCGAACAAACGTTTGTATATTGATAGATTTCTTTTTGCTTACACAATTATTTTTATTCTTATCCATATTATTATATTTTTTGATTCTTCAAGATTATATTTAGGGATTATATTTACTTTATTTTCTATTTATTGCGGGAACTTTAATTATAAGATTGCAAAAAGAAGAAAGAAGTGGGGTATCTTAGCTTATTGGTTGGGTATAAATGGTTCTATATGGGGTGCAATATTGTATTCTGTTTACATATGGTTTAAAGAGGAAGAATATTCTCTTTATGGGCTTATAATGTTAATAATAACTACAATAAGTATGATATTTTTTACAATGATGACTTATTTTACTATATATATTTACTTAATATGAAAAAAACAATATTACTAATATTAACTTTGATTTTATTAGTTTCCTGTTCTTCTCCAAAACAAACAATTACATGTCCAGAAGGTTATATTTATTGGGAAGCAGATAAAATGTGTCATATTGTTTCAAATAATCAACAAGTAACACAAGTAGAGGAACCCGCACCAATTCAAGAAGAGATAAAAGTACAAGAAATGGTAGGGGAACCTGTTGAAAAAAACACAAAAGATGATTATGGGGAAGAACAAGAAGAAAAAGTAGATGATAAATGTGGATCTAACTATTACAACTGTGATGATTTTGATACATTTGATGAAGCACAAGAATTGTTTGAAGCATGTGGCGGAGTAAGTAATGATGTTCATAGATTAGATAGAGATAAAGATGGTTTAGCTTGTGAGGCTTTACCCTAGGATGGTAATACAAACAATAAGTTCAATTTTATATTGGAGGAGTGGTAATTTAGTAAATAAAGGCAACTACAAAAAAGCTTTAAAATATATTAACATGGCTCTCAAAGTTAATCCTAAAAATTTAAGGGCATCTAATTTTAGAATAGGTATTATGGCGGAACTTGGTCTAGATACTAAAAAATATTCTAGAGAAGATTTCATCATTCGAATGAAATTAGGGGAGAATGATGCTTCTTATTGGAGTATGAAAGGGTCTAACTTATTTGATGAAAAGAAATACAAAGAATCTATAAAATGTTTTGATAAAGCACTAAAACTAGATTCTAGCTTATGGGGATGTAAAAGGGATAAAAAAAAGGCACTTAAATTATTAAAAAAGGGAAAGATAAGAAATGAAATTGATACTTTTGAAAATAAAGAAATGTGATGGATAATGAGCTTCCAACAAGAAGATGAAGCTAAAAGGGCTATCCAACAACAAAAGGCAAGAGATAGAAGAAACATGAATATTGCCATAAGAAATGGTAGAAGGTATAGGCGGTCCCCCCAATATAAAAAAGATAAAGAGAATCAAATAAAGGAAAAGAAAAAATTTCTAATTTTTATTAAACAAATATTATTTCTTATAATCATACTTCTGATAGTTATATTAATTAAATATTTAATAAATAAGTAAAATTATGCAAATGGAATAAAATAACATCTAAATAAATACAAACATTTATATACTACCATGATATATCATGATATAAGGTGTTATAAATGGTAAAAATACAAATAGATTTATCGGATGAAGAAGACAGGATTGTTGAAATTTTTAAACTATCCAATAATTTTAAAACTAAACAAGAAGCAATAAAAAATATGGTGAAATATTTCAAAGCAGATATTACACCAAGAAATATAAAAGAAAAGGAGTATTTTAAATAAAATGGTACGAAGATATACAAGGAATGTTAGAGTTCAGAGAAGAAGACATAGACCTAGAATAAGACAAAGACAATCAAATCAAACAGAAGAAAAAACTGATGAAAGGTGGTATAAAATGGGATTTAAACATGCAGGATTTAATCAAACAGAAAAACATGAAGAAAAAGGGGTTTTAACAGGTAAAAAAGACGCCCTTTTTTTAAGAAATAAATATCAAACAGAATTGGATAATTCTCATTCTGCTGCTATTAATATGATTCATTACATCGAAGATAAAAGTTCTGAGATGAAATCTCAATGTAATTATACTTTGGGATTAAAAAAAGATAAAGAAGCACATGAAGAAGAAAGGTCTAAACTATATGACTCTTTAGGTAACCTACTTACTAAAGAAACTGATTTTGAGGATAAAATGTGGAAAACTACACAAAAAGGTAGGAAAGTTAAATCAATTACAGTAAAACAAAAATTTAAAGATTCCGATATAGATGAAATGAGATATGATTCTATGATGAATTATTTGAAACAATATCCAGAATATGCCTCAAAATCTAGTTTTAGAAAAATAACAGAAAAAATTGAAGATAAAGAAAGAGAAATAAGGCAAAGTAAACAAAAATACAATGATGCTGTTTCTAAATATAACTTTTTATTATCAGAGTTACCTAAGGACATCAAGAAGGCAGAAGATAAGGTTAAAGTATATCATGAGGTCTATGAAGAGGGGGAAAATAAATTAAAGGACACTAGATATAGAAAGAGTGTATTTTACAAAATGGCAAGTGAAGAAACTAAGTCTAAAGTTCGATTAGATACATTAAGACATCGGATTGAACAATTTAGCAATACTTTAGATTTACTTAAAGAAGGAGTAGCAAAAGCAAGTAAGCAATCCTTTGTTGAGATGGAATATTAGGAAACAAAATGGGAATATTCAAAAATAAAAGCGGGTATAGTTGTTTCAAAGAAGGTGGTCAAACCAAATCTGTTCACAAAAGAGTATGTGAAAAGAAAATGGGTGGTGCTGTTAGAAGTGGTTATGAAGTACATCATGTTGATGGAAATAAAGATAACAATAGGGCTAGTAATTTGAGAGCTGTTAGGAAAAGTACACATAGGAAAATACACTCTAAATGGTAAATTACAAATATAGGCAAAAAAGTAGATATAAAAAAAATTCCAAACATAATTGTAGAAAAAAATCTCAAAAAAGAAATATAAATAAAACAAGTAGGAAGGACAGTCATTATTTTTTAGAAATTAGGTCTTCTGGTTATGCCAAAAAGTATGTGGATAAAATAAGTATGGAATTAAAATCCAAATTTAACTCACAACATTCAACTAAACCTCACATAACTTTATTTGGTCCTTTTACTATACCCGGAAATCAGCAGGAAGTTGTTTCTAAGATGATTCAAGTTTGTAAAAAATATCAAAATCCTAATCTTATTTACTATAACTTAAAAGGTTTTAATTCGTTTAGAAAGGATGTAATTTATTTAGATGTTAAACCTTCTGAAGACTTAAAAAATATTAGATACGAACTTGCGCAAAAATTACTTCCAATTACTAAATCAAAATCTCTTCATGATAAAGAAGGTAAAAATACCTTTAATTTCCATATGACTCTTGCTTTTAAAAATATAGGTGACAAATTTAATAAAATCTGGACTTATCTTCAAAAGAAAGAAGTTCCAAATATCAATCAACATTTATTGAGGGTAGCCATATTAAAAAATCATAAAATATTATATGAATATGATTTAATTTTAAAAAAGGCATTAGATAGAAAAAATTCCTTAAGAAGAGAAGTTTTTGCAGACACAATCAATGTATTTAATAAATTAAAAAGAAAAAATTATGGTCAAAAAAGTATAAAGGTTGAATTAAATAAACAAAAAACATTTTTGGAAAGAATTAAATCTTTTTTTTGATTGGAAAATGAATAAAAAAACTGATTTTATTAAAGAGGATACAGTAGAAAGTTCTGAAAATACTAAATGGGAAGATTTAGTGGGGCAAGCACAAATGTATGTAGTTCTTTTGACAGATGATTTAAATTTAAATAATTATTTTAAAGATAATGATAATATAAAAGGGGCAAAGATTATCACAGTTAAAGATATAGGTAAACTAAACAATGCAGACATGACATTTTTTGTTGCTTCTGATGATATAGACAATCAAACAAAAGAAAAATTATCTAAACTAGGACAAGAAGGTAATATTAAAGTTTATATTGCTCCAAAAAAATTAAAAAATTTAGGAAGCGTTTGTTCAACTTATATAAATGATGATATTGACTATAAGATAGTCCATCTTTGTTTAAAATCTGTTATTGAAGCGATTCATATTCCTTCTTTAGTTGGACTTGATTATGCTGATGTAAAACATATATTTTTAGATAGTAAAACTATGGTTCTCAAGTTATATCGTGGAGATACAGAAGATAATCAAGAAGTTATTGAACAAATAAAAAAAGATTTTAAAAAGATAGATAATGTTTTTTATACTTTTTATGGTGATACATGTATGACTTTAGATAACCTTAGTAATTTTGATGAAAAATTAAGTCCACTTGCTGAAAACGTTGTTTATTCTGCTAAAATTTTGGAAGGTCAATTTGGTATAGATTTTGCAATAGTTGGGTTTTTTGGACTTATCTGATTTATTATTAAGGGAAATTTACAAACCTTTTTATATCAAATTATTAATTTATATTTATGCCTAAAGATTATTATGAATTATTTAAGCAAGTAATAGCACCCCATTTACATAAATTAGTGGATATGGTTTCCGGAGAGGCTTGGCAAAGAGTTCTAGCACATGAATGGGTTTTAGGAATAGAAAAAAACTGGGCTACTTATGTTAATATATCTGAAGAAGGCTCTGAATTTATTCCAAGGTTATCATTTAGAATTGGAGGCATGAGAAAAGAATTTGAAGAGGGTTTAACTAAGGAAGAAGTAATAAAACGGTTAATTGAATCTTTAGATATATCAACGTTTTGTTTTTTTGAATTCGGAACAGAAAGCAAAATAGCAGACCAAATAGATAAATATTGTAAAGAAGTAGATAAATGGATGAAAGAAGATATTTTATCAAAAAAGTTTGATAAATTTATGTTTAGTAAAAAAGCAATACCTATAATTTATGAATATACGGAAATAATAAAAACCTATTATCCTCGACCCAAATCTTCAAAATTAGAAGTAAAAAAAGATATTGATAATGCAACAGATTTAGAAAAGAATCTTAAAAAGATATTCCTAGAAATTGTTAAACAACTTATTAAAATTAAAAAAGATTTCCCAGATTGTTACAAATCAATAAATAAAAACATATTAGATTTCGAACAAAATTGTGATGAAATTGGATATAAAAACCTTATACCTAAGAAGATAAAAGAGGAAGTTAAAAACATAGACGAATTAATTTCTATTAAAGAATCTTTATCTGAAGTTCTTAACGAGATAAACAAATATTACGATACTACTAATCTGGATTTTCCACTTATGAGAAAAATTGATACTTCAAAGGAGCCTAAAGAAGTTAAAGGAGAGATAATAAAACAACTATCTTCATTTCTAATTAAAGTTATATCACAAAAGCCAGAATTATTAGAAGGTATTGACATCATAAAATCTTCTGCAAAAGGCTTGACTGAAAATCTTTTATCAAAAGAGCAAGAAAAAAAGATAGATGAGATGAAGAAATATATACATATAAGGAAATTATTACTGGATACACAAGACATAATTGGAGCGTATCATAATTTTGATGAAAGAATATTTCCTTTAATCAACAAAATAGATACTTCTAAAAAATTAAATGATGTTATTAAACATGCTACCAAGACAATTCCAGAAATAGTAATTAAAGAGTTAAAAGAATATAAAAAAAGCAAAAGCGAAGTAAAAAAGGATATATCAACTTTAAAGAACATATGGAAAGGTGTAACTTCTAACTTATTTAATGAAGAACAAGAACAAGAAATTAAAAATATAAAAGAACCTTCATTAGATATAATTAAATGGTTTAAAAAAATACCTTGGAAAACAATAATCTCATTTATTATAATTTTAATAATCCTATCAAGTTTATTAGTCTTATTTGATAAATATAAAGACAAAGAACCTTCTAATGTTGAAGAAATTGTAGAGGTTATAGAATATCCTTCTTTAGATGTCTCGGTTCTAACAGAACAACAAGTAATCAAAGCAAAGTCTATGACTCCAGAAGCCCAGATGAAAGAATTTGGTGGGGTATTAAAATAAGATGATATTATCCCAAAATAAAACAGGAATCTGTAGAAGATGCAGTAAAAAAAATAAAGATAAATTTGATACATGTGATAAATGTTTAAATGAAATAGGCAAAGAAGAACAAAGATTGCATAAGACCTTGACTAAAACAAGAACATGTAGGATATGTGGGGAAAAGTATAAAAGTCCTTATGATTCTTGTGGTAAATGTGCTAATAAACCTATTGAAAAGAAAAAAATATGTATTGGACCAAAAAGGTTTTGTATCGAAATAAAATGGTAGTCACCATAAACACTAAAGGATGGAAAATATTCATAATCATAGCACTTATAGCAGTTATTGCAGCAACAATATATCTTGTGATGAATGGTTATGCTAGTAGAGAAGTTGTTGATATTATACAATATAATCAATAAAAAAATAAATTCACACAAGCTTATGATACTCTAGATGTTTTTTATCCATTGGTTCTGGTGTTTCGTTTTCCGCATAGATTATGTTAAGTTTGCCATCTTTTCTAGATCCTTTTCCCATAATTGAATAATACTTATTTTTGTAAAGAATCATCTTCTCTATTAACCATATACCTTTACCTAGGTCTTTTGAAATGTTTAATTTTTCTTCTCCTTTTGCTAATATAGTTTTTTTATTCATTTTTTTGTACCTCCTTTATACAATATTATAGCTCTCTAATTCTTCTTGGGTTAAGGATTTAGATAGTTCATCTTCATCATATATTACATCGAACTCCTCCCCTTTATCATAATTCTCGCCAAATATCATATAGTAATTACCTTTGTAAAAAAATGTTTTATGTAGCCTACATACACCATCGTAGAAATCATCTAATATGACCTCATATAACTCTCCTTTTGTTAAAATAGTTTTTTTATTCATTTTTTTGACCTCCGACCCATAAGGGCTTATGATTATTGAAACACAACTAGCCTATTAATCCTTAATTCAAATTTCATATAAACAGAATTAAGTTAGTTCAAATTTTTGGTATTTTCTAAATAGTTCAGGGTCTTTCATAATCCCTTGCATGAGTTTAAATGCTTGGTCTATTGCTTTATCTTTATTTGCATCATCTTCTAATGCCTGAATTCTATCTAAAGCTTGACCACATTCATAGCAGTAACTAGCACCAACAGGATTAGTAATACTGCATCTAGAACATTTAATTGGCTGTAGTTTATTTTCTTCTTTTTTAACTACTTGAAGTTTTCCAGACCTTTTTAGTAACTCTTTATTTGCATCTTCTATATCTGTATGAGCATAAACACTAAGCATCTTAGTGTCTTCCTTCCACCCAACAAGACTTATTATATTATGGTCACCTAAGTTTTGTTGCCTCCAATATGTTATTCTACTATGTCTTAGTAAGTGAGGGTGAACCCTTTTTTTTATTTCTGCCCTAATGGCTAATTTTCTTATTATTCTGGCTATGGCTTCTCCACCCATAGCACAGCCATAAGCTTTTTTTAGTATAAATAATGGGGCATCCGGATTATTTTCTATGTTGTGAGGAGTATAGTACCTTAGATATTCACGCAGATAAGGCTCACTTTCTATAATTCTAAATGGAACTTTTTTATAATTATGGTCATGCTCTTTTCTTTTTATACGTCTAAAATTAATTAAAAAACCATGGTCATCATGTTTTATGTCTCCTAATTTAATTGATGATGCCTCACTTAATCTTAAAGCACCTTCATATATCAAGCTAACAACTAAACTATCCCTTATATTATCAGAAGCACCAATAAGAGCCTTTATTTCTTCCTGACTTAACATTTCTTCTTTAGTCTTAATTTTATTTAGTTTTTCAAGTTTTATATCACTCACGATATCAGGATATTTATCATCTTTGTCCACCCTACCATATGTTAAAAACTTATAGAAAATTATTATTCTAATTTTATGTGCATCTATGGTAGCAGAGGATAAGTCTTTCTCTCTTTTGTATGCTATGTACTCTTGAATATCTTTTTTAATTACATCTTCAAAGGGTTTTTTAATAAAAGTTCCAAATTCATGTAATGTACCTAAATTACCCACCCTACAATGGATAGAAACAGTTTTTGATATACCCGATTTCCTGTAATTATCATATTCTTTAAGTTTTTGTTTCTGTATATCTAAAAGATTCTCGCTGTTTAAGTATTTGTTGATAGTTCTCTCTTTCACACCTTTTAATCTTTCTAAGGGGTCAAGCAATAAGTTTTTCTTAATGTCCTTCTGTCTAAAGACTTTTATTATTTCCAGTTCTACTTTTCTCCAATCAAAACTTTTGTCTTGTTTTCTTGCATACCATTCAAGAAATTTCCTTAATATGTTTCTGTAACTTTCAATAGTTGTTTTTTTAATATCGCCTTTGTTTATCGTGTTGTAATAATCCTTGAAATCGTCTACATCAACCTTAGCATATTCTTTACAACCCAATGATATGCTAAAGTCTGTAATTTTTTTTATAATATCTTTAGCGTATTTATCACTTATATCCTCTTGATTTATTTTATCAGAGTATAGGCTAATAATATCTTGTTTTGTTTGGCTTAGTTTAGTTTCCATTATATATTCTCCTAAGTTAAGCTTTTTATTAAGGCTTAACTCAAATTTCATATAAACAGAAAGTAACTTTACCTTTCAAGTAAATTAACCGTGTTAATATACTTAAAAGGTAAAATTACTACCCGTTTTAATTTATGGTCTTAAGTAAATTAATACTGTTAATTTTGTATTTTCTTTAGTTACTTTATATACTTTGGAAAAAGCTAGAAACGGCGCAGTTGTTGCTGTACTTGAAATTGTTAAATCCATTAATTTGATTGAGTTA
>Ga0233431_1005326_pt1 | contig 12659 bp, 14 predicted proteins | sample SI_118_April2016_FD_179867 | JGI IMG/M metagenome (GOLD analysis project Ga0233431, IMG submission 179867) | Seawater microbial communities from Saanich Inlet, British Columbia, Canada - SI_118_April2016_200_MG | ecosystem: Environmental > Aquatic > Marine > Inlet | place: Canada: British...
CTTTCGGGTTTATGGCTTTCCCCACATCAAAGGCCGCCACATAATCGGTGACTTCCACCTCTCCCGTTTCAACATCCACCAGAACTTCGGCCATGTGGGTGGAATAGGTATAAACGAAATAAGGGTTCCCCTGGCCCGTTTCCGGGTCCAGGGAAGGTTTGGGGGGTGTCCACCAACCCTGGCCGATGAGCCGTTTGCCCGTGGCCATACATCTGGCGGCCACTTCTTTAAACGCCAGGGACTTTTGGGGTTCTTCTTTGTCGTAAACCAGCCGATTTTTTGCTTCCAGCCGTTCTACGGGGACCCGCAGCATTTCGGAGGCCATTTCAAGAATAGACGTCTTCACCTGGTCTACCGCCATGATAATGGCGTTTCCCATGAGCGTGGTGGAGCGGCTCCCCACGGTGGGGCCCGACTCGGGTACCTGGTCCGTATCCGGTTTTACCAGGCGTACGTCTTCCATTGCCACCCCCAGCGCTTCGGCGCATATCTGGGGGAGCACCGTAAAGGCGCCCTGTCCCATCTCCGTGATGCCGGAATAGAGGAGGACCGACCCGTCTTCGTGGACGGATATGTTGGCACCGCAGCCATCGCCGGCTGTACCGACACTGGTGCGATACCATCCCATGCCGACGCCGATACCACGACGTTTGCTGCTTTCTGCATCCACATATTCATTTTGCCCAAATCTCTCTTCCCAGCCGAAAGATTCGGCGCAGGCATCGAGTGTGTCCAGCAGCCCCACACTTTGATCCAGCACCTGTCCCGTGGCCGTGGCCGACCCCAGCCTGAAAGCGTTGATGCGTCTTACATGAAGCGGATCCAGTTCCAGTTCAGCGGCCAGTTCATCCATCATCTGTTCATGGGCGATGTGTACCTGGGGGGCTCCGAACCCGCGCATGGCGCCGCCGTACGGATGGTTGGTGTAACAGAGATAAGCGTCCACTTTTGCATGGGGGATCTCGTAGGGGCCGGGCATCATGACCATGGAGTGAATGTGCGAACCACCCGCCGGCGGAATGATCGGACCCAGACCCGCATAAGCCCCCTGCTCGTCATAAATGACCCCTTGAAAGGCCAGAAGTTTTCCGTCTTTCCGGGCCCCGATTTTGACTTCCATGATCATGGGGTGTCGCTTACAGGTCTGAAGGGTGATTTCTTCCCTTTCAAGGGCAATGCGAACCGGGTGCCCCGTATGGAAAGCCAAAACGGCGGCCCTGCACCCGATATCGATGGGGGAATCCTCCTTGCCGCCGAAACCGCCACCCATGTGTATCTGCCGTGCGCGCACCTGGTTCACGGGGACACCCAGAACCGCCGCAAGGTTCCGGCGCACTGTAAAGGGGGCCTGCATGGGCCCTTCCACCAGCATGGTTCCGTCCGGCTGGGGAACGGCGAGGGTGACGTCCGGCTCAAGATAGGCGTGCTCCAGGAAAGGCACCTGATAGGTCCTTTCCATGATGATATCCGCCTCCAGAAAACCTTTTTCCACATCTCCTTTTCTCAGTTTGTTATCCGACAGCAGGTTTCCCCCCTCATGAACCTTTGGCGCATCCGGTTTAAGGGCGTCACGGGGGTCGAAAACCGCCGGTAGGACCTCATATTCCACCCGGATCAGGGACAGGGCCTCATGGGCGATCTCTTCTGTGTCGGCGGCCACAAGGGCAACACCGTCGCCCACATAGCGGACCTTGTCTTCGCAGATGACCGGCTGGTCGGGTAAAATGGCGCCGAAACCGTTTCTCCCCGGCACGTCTTTTCCGGTGAGGACTGCGGCAACGCCTTTGAGTGTTTTTGCCTTTTTCGTATCAATGGATTTGATGAGCGCGTGGGGGTGGGGGCTTCGGAGGATTTTTCCGTGCAGAAAACCTTCATGGGCATAATCCGCCCCGTACATCAACCCGCCTGTGACCTTGGCCGGGTCATCGGTCCGCGTGACGGAATGACCTGCTACGACCAGGTTGTTCTCGGATGACCCAGGTAACTGGCCGAGTCGTTTTCCTTCGGTTTTATCTTGCATGATGTTACCTCTCGAGGATGGGCTTTTTCCTGCCGGTCAGCCCTGTGACTTTTTCATCTCGCCGGCTGTAACCACTGCCTGCACTATTTTCCGGTAGCCGGTGCAGCGACAAAGGGTGCCTGAAAGAGACTGCCGAATCTCCTGGTCATCCGGTTGGGGGTTATTTTCCAGCAGGGCCGTTGAATTCATGATCATCCCGGGGGTGCAGAACCCACATTGGGCGGCGCCTTCATGAATAAAGGCTTCCTGGATTTCACTGAGCTGCCCGTTCTCATGAGCGAGACCTTCTATGGTGGTTACGGATCGGCCCTGAACCTTGGCCGCGGGCAGAATGCAGGAATTGACAGGCGTGCCGTCCAGGAGCACGGTGCATGCGCCGCACTCCCCATCGCGGCATCCCGCCTTGGTTCCGGTAAGCCTGAGGTTGTCCCGCAGTAGATCAACGAGCAGCGTATTCGGGGATATGTGGAGAGAGACCTCATTCCCGTTCAATGTAAATGAAAGTGTAAGGGCGTTCATGGATAGCCTCCTATGAACCAATTCGCGAAACGGCCTCTTTTAGGCCGCGCTGGATGAATACTTTCGACATTTCCTGTCGGTAATCGCAGGATCCTCGAAGAGAGCTGTCCCTGGGCGTGCACTCCTGCATGCCCATGTTGGCCGCAGAGATAAAGGTTTCGTCGCTGATGGGCGCTCCTTTCAGCCATCCTTCCACATTTGTGGCCCGGTAAGGGACAGGTGCCACCGGGCCCATGGCGATGGCGGCGCGGTTGATGATTCCCTTTTCCTTGTCCGCATTGACAACGGCAGCCAGAACCAGCATGGGTAATGTGAGGGCCTTTCTTTTGGCAAGCCTCAGGTAACACCCCCCCTCATTTTCCCCGAGCCCCTTGAATTGAATACGGGTCAGAATTTCTCGCGTGCAATCCAGCACGGTTTTTCCCTTATCCAGGAAAAACGCCGTGAGAGGGACCTTCCGTTCGCCGTCCTTGTTGGCGATGGTGACGGTGGCGTCAAGGGCCAGGAGCGGAATGCTCGTATCGGCAGCCGGCTGGCCGCTGACCAGATTACCCGCAACCGTGGCGACATTCCTGATCTGGGGTGAACCCACAGAACCGGCGCCCTCTTTTAGCAGCAGGGCTTTCTCCCGGATCAGATTGGATGAGGCCACCTGTGCATGGGTTACCAGACCTCCCAGTACAATGTTTTCCCCATCCTCTAAAATGCCGTCCATCCCGGGAATACGGGTGATGTCAACAAGGGCTTCCACTTCAATATCCCGCCCGCGCAGTTGGGGTACCACATCGGTCCCGCCCGCAATCACCCTGGCGCTTCCCTCAAAATTTGCCAGCATTTCCAGCGCTTCTTCAAGGGTTCCCGGCTGCAGGTACTGTTGGACCTGTATGTTTTTTGTCCAGTGAAGGTCTTTAAATGCGAGTGCCATCTTGATCCTCTCGGCTTCTAAGTGTCCATTCTATATGGTCCTGCATCCTCTTATTATGTTTCTTCATAATCTCTTCTGCGGCTGCCATGTCCCTTGTTCGGAAAGCCTCCACAACATCTTTGTGATCCTGGTAAAGGGCTTTCAAAATCGGCGTAAGGTCGCAGACAAATGGTCGGGAGCGCCTTTTGATGTTCTCAAGTTGTTCCTTTAACAGCCAGTTGCCGCAGGATTCGTAAAGGATGGCATGAAAGTCGAAGTCTGATTTGGAGTATTCCATCAGGTCACGTTGCTGTACCGTTTGTGCCTGTTTTTTAAGGATCGATTCCATGCGTCTGAGTGCTCCGGGGGTGATTTTTTCGGTTGCCAGGCTGGCAGCCAGCCTTTCCAGAACGCCTCTCACGGTGTACAGATCCCAGGCCATCTCCAGGGTCATCTGGACCATGCGGATCCCTTTGCCGTGTTCATGGGTGACCAGCCCCTCTTTTTCAAGATCTTTGAGCGCCTGCCACACGGGCGTACGGCTGACCGCCAGTTCCTTTGCGAGACTCTCCACGTTAATCCATTTTCCCGGCGTAAACCGGTAGGATGCGATCATTTCACGAAGGGCCTTTTCCGCCTGCTTTTTCAGGGTCAACCGCTCAAGTTTTTTGACCATGGGTTCCTATGATATGGATCAGGATCTGTGAATATCATTCACCGTGGAGGGAAGCATAATGGTGTGGGGATCATAATGTCAATAAAAATTTGATAAAAAATCAAATTTTTGTGAAATTATGGGTTGGGCTTTAAGATGAGACCCATTCTGGGAGGGAAAGGGGTGGCCGGATGGGTGATGAAACCAAAAAACGGTTCTGAAAGTCAAGATGGCTACGCAAGATTGGAGACCACATTGACCACCAGTCCGATAACCAGGGCCACGAAGATGAATGAAAGAATGGTATGAACCAGTGTCAGTCTCCGCATGGGGGCGCTTGATATGGATACGTCAGCGGTCTGGTAGCACATGGCAATGGTGAAGGAATAGTACATGAAGTCCCAGTAGTCAACGGGTGTATCGCCCGGGAATTCCAACCCCCCCTTATAACGTCCCGTTGGCCCGTCATCCATCTCATCATAATACAACCGGGCATAATGCAACGCAAAGAACGTATGCAGTAAAAACCACGCAGAGAATATGGCCACAGTGCAGAGTCCCAGGTGCAGATTTGCTGGATCCGACTTCCAATTCTTGCCATCGTTCAACATGAAAGCAACCGCCACCAGGGATGCTGCGGAAATGAGTACTGTAAATACCAGGGTTGTGGCCTTGCTGGGTTCTTGCTTCTGAGCACGATGCAATGTGTAATTTGCATTGGCTTTCTTCATCATTAGGAGAATAATGGTAAGAAGAAAAATTACGCCCATATCCCAGGCCAGAAGCAATCGGATTTCAAATCTTGTTTCTTTCGGGAGAAACAGGTACACGAGCAAACCGATGGTAATGGCAAGAATGAGCCTGATTCTGGGATCGATAATAGCGGCGTAGGTTTTTGAAACCACGGAGATCACCCCTTAATTAATCGATCCTCGCAGGGAGTTCCCGGCGTTCGGGTTCTGTAATCAGCGGATCGGCTGTTTTGATTCTCAGGATATAGAGGGTTACACTGATGCCAATCAGTACCATGACGGCTCTTAAGGCGTTGCTGTTCACAAAGAAAATCATGGAGGTTGCCAGGGAAACCCACATGAACACAATGGCACGGGATTTCATTTTGGCCGGGAGCCCCTTGCCCTTTTGGAAGTTATCAACCAACCGGCCCACCGGTCCGAAACTGATGAGCCGGTTATAAAACCTCGGCGATCCTCTCCAGTAACAGAAACCGGCCAGCAGGAATAAGGGAACGGTGGGGAGCAACGGGAGAAAGACACCCGCGATGCCGATGCCGATGGATATAGTCCCCGCTACATTCCAGAGCCTGCGAAACCCTTTCTTTTCCTTGTTTTTCTGGGGGGGATGATCCTGAACGACTTCCTGCTTTTTTACCCTGGAAATCCGACCAACCGCCGGGATCAGCTCATTCCAGTGGACACCCTTTATCACGTTGAGGATATGTTGCCGGTCGAAGATTTCAGGATTGTATTTTATGGTGATGCTGCCGCAAAAATGGTTGGATTTTACACGGTCGATGCCCGGGGTATTGGACAAATTTGTTTCTAAACGCCGGGTCAGATCTTTTTGCGATACCAGAGCGGGAAAAATAACGCGGAGACGACCCGGAATGGAATGTTTTATGCTGAAATCAGTTGTTGCCGACATCTGCTTTCTCCTTACAGAAAGCCGCCAGAAAAAACAGGGGAAAAGCCGGAATCAGGGGTAAAAATACGCCCACAAAGCCGATACCTCCCAGCACTTTCCCTGCAACCTTCCAGCAGCCTTTGTGGCTTCCTGGAGGCACTTTATTTCTGGATCTCGCTTCTTCGGTTTTTGAAATTCGATGATCTATTCTCAACAGGTGTTCGTTTGTGACATGGTCCAGCACGTTAAGGAGTTTGCGATCTCCTACAATCTCAGGATGATGGTAAACCGTCACACTTCCGTTGTAATGATTCGTGACCACACGGGTAATCCCCTGCCTATCTGAGAGATACACTTCCAGCGCACGGATCAGTTTCCGGTCTGATATAAGCGCGGGAAACACAAGCCGCTTGCGCTGGGGAAGCGAATGTTTGATCCTGTAATACAGCTTCTTGTCATTTCTTGCTGGGGGCATGGATATAGCGCTAAAGCGCAAGAAGCAGCGTTGTTCCCACATCGGCTGCCATCAATTTCCAGATGTCTATGGCGATTTGTTCCATTTTGGACAGACTGCTGTGCATGGTCTGCATCCCTTCCGAGCCTTTCTGGATTTCACCGTGGACCTTGTGTAGTTTTCCGCTCTGGATCAGGCTGGCAATCTTTTCGTTGTTAAACATGATTTCCATGGCGATCTTCGTGTTGGTGTGTCCCTCCACGGGAATGACATGTTGCCAGATCAATGCCCTCAATACGCGTGACAGGTGCGTACGGACATACTCCTGCCGATCACTCGGAAAGAAGTCAAAAAGCTTGCGAATGGCCCAGGCCACGCTTCCGAAGCTGATGCTGGTGGTGAGTACCAGGTGACTTTCGGCTGCGGTCATGGCCATGAGGAGGGTTTCGGGGCCGTCAATTTCAGAGAAATAAATGACGTCCATGTCGCTTCGCATGGCTGTTTGAAGACCCTCGGCATAGGTATTTACATGAAGACCCACTTCACGTTGAAAGATGAGGGAGGATTTGGATTTGTGGGAAAAGCGGATGGGGTCTTCAATGGTAACAATGCTCCTGTTTGACTGGGTATTGATGTGGTCGATGATGGATGCGATGGTGGTGGCTTTGGCACAATTGGCCTTGCCGGTAATGAGGATCAAACCCCGGTCGAAGGAAGGTATCTTTTCAAGGGACTCAATGGGCCCCATATCCCCCAAGGGTGGGATCTCAAAGGGGATTAGCCGGCATGCGGCGCCGATTCCGTCTTCGGCGTCATATATGATGATCTGGATTGTCCCTGCCGCTTCCGTTTCATAGGTCAGCTCAAATTCATTCCGATTTTCGAAATCCTGTTTTTGAGCGGGGGAAAGGGTAGCGTAAAAGAGTTCCTCGATCCTGCTCGCGGAAAGGGCCGGATATTCAGCCAGCCTTTCCAGCTTTCCGTGGATTTTCAAAACCGGATGTTCCCCCGCCGCCAGGTAAAGATCGGAGGCCTCTTTCTGCCTGGCCAGGATGAAAATCCCATCAATTTTTGATCCGGATTTTCCCCGTGGCGAATGCTTTGATTTCTGCATGAGTCCTCCTTTTCGGATAAACGGCGGATCAGAAACTGCCTTTTACGGGAGACACGTAATATTTCAGGATTTCACCGGCAAAAGCAGCCATAATATCTTCCTGCACAGTTGCTTCTTGTTTCAGGGTTTCCAGTGCCTGGCGCATGGTCTGCATCCCTTTGTATCGAGCGGCTGCCATGGTCGGGCGGAGCAGGTGGAGATCCCCTTTTTGGCCCATAAGGCGTGAGATGACGGGGTCATTTATAAGAACTTCAACGGCTGGTGTGAAGCCCGAACCGTCCTTCAGGGGCAAAAGATGTTGCCAGATGGCACCGCGCAATGTGCGTGCGAGCAGGTTATGTCTGTATCTTTTTCTTGTGGTGGAAACGCTGTTAATAATGCGGTGCAGGACTTCCGCCACTCCGCCGTTTGTCTCCAGGGTCGCAAGAACGAGAAGTCCTTCTGCAGCGGCTTTCAGGGCCGGGGAAATGGTTTCCTCAAATGGGAGACCATCCATAACCACGATGTCCGCCGTTTCAAGCAGACCGCTGTAGGTAGTCTTATCCGGCAACATGCCGTTTTCTCGAGGGCGAATGTTTTCAATTAAGGATCGGTTATGGGGTTGAACATACTCCGGGGGTGATTCGACGGCCAAAATCGATTTTTCCGAAGTGTTGTTGATATGCTGTACGAGAGATGCCAGCGTCGTGGTTTTACCTGATCCCGCACGGCCCATGACCAGTATGAGTCCGGTGCCGGTTGACACCCAATCCGGCAGAATGGATGGTAAACCGAGGGTGCCAAATTCGGGGATGTTCGTGGGGATTAAACGACAGACCATGCAGGGTCCCCCGCGTCCATCAGAAATGACAATTCGCAGACGTCCCAGGCCGGCAATTGTACGGGCGCTGATCACTTCCCGGTGGGACCCATACTCAGACAGTTTTTTGGGGGAAAGTAATTGGCGCGCAAGACTCTCTATTTTTCTTTTACTTAAATCCGGGTGGGCTTTAAGGGGGCGCAATCCACCGTTTATCTTTAAAAATGGAGGGGCTCCGACACTGAAATAGATATCGGTGGCTTTTTCCCGCTCTGCCGCTTGGAAGTATTCCTTTATCGTGGCCATAACCAAGTCAGGCTTTCTATCCGCCCGCCGGATTTATCCGGCCGGTTGTTCGGCCGGGGAAAAATGGGTCTAAACCGTTTCAGGTGAGTTTGATGGCGCTTCTTCAACAAGTTTAACAGGTTCGGCGATGACTGTTTTTGACAGTAATGGGTCAAGCGGCGCGTCCCTTTCCCCATGATCATGCTTCAGTAGATGAAATGAGGTAATGCCGAAGGTCAGCAGAACGAGCCACGCGGGTGTTGCCCAGGCGGGCGCCAGTACAAGAGCGACGACGCCTGTTGCGACGGAAGTCACCGGTACGGCGGTCCTCATGTCTACCGTGTTTCCTGACATATGCCTGACAGCCCGATCCAGGTTATTGGATACATTGAGGATCTTGTCATGCACAACCACGTTCATCCCGGCCTTTTCGCCATAGGCCAAAGCGTCTTTGATATCTTCCATTCGATCCGGAAACTCAGGATCTTTGGCGATGTCCGTGAGGACGCGCCTCAGTTCTTTTAAAATGATTTCGACATCAATGTCATTCCTGAAAAATACGGTGATCGATTGAGAATAAGGATTTAAATTGGCCTTTTTGATTTCACGGATTTCGCGAATTCCAGCTTCAAGCACATAGAAAAACACTTTCGGATCAAATCCTGAATCAATCTTTATCCTTGCTCTGCCTGAAATGAAGTGAATGACCTTCAGTTTGACTTTCATGTTTTCCATGGGTGCTTTAATCCATATGGACTTCTTTTTCCGCTTCCTTTTCCCTTTCGTATTCAGACTTGCTTTCCGCAAAGAGGTCCTTGAATTTTTCCAGGCCCTCCCCGATGATGGACAAAAGATAGTCCCTTACCACGAGAAACATTTTCAGCAAAAGCTTCAGGATCGATTTCTTCGGGGCGAATTTCATAACCATGATGACAATCACCCCTCCGATAATGCCTGAAAGAATCAATTCCATTTACACTTATCTCCTTAGATTGTCATATCAGCGCAGCCAAATTGGCTGTGCCATATGGTGACGAAAACATCCGTGTGCATTAGAAAGCACCCTATTTTCGACGGCTGTTGGAAGATGGTATGCCCATCATCTCTCGATATTTGGCCACGGTCCTCCGAGCGATTTCAATCTTATCTTCTTTCAACAGCGCTGAAATTTTTCCGTCGCTGCACGGCTTTTGGGGATCTTCTTTACTGATGATTTTTCGGATCTTTTCCTGAACGTCGGCGGAAACTGCAGGTTTGAAATATTTTGAAGCGGGAGCCTTTTTTGTTTTGCTCCGGGCTTTTCCGGGCGGTTTGGAAGGGGAAACTTTTTTGGCGGCCTTGGTTTTTCGAGTCTTTGAAGCAGGGCTTTTTCGCGATTTCGGCCTTTTTGAAGTTTTCTCCTCCGACAGGAGGGACAGAAGATCTTCAGTTTGAATGCGTAACGGGTCGTAGGATACAATCAGGCTGTTAGAGGCCGAGCTGACACGCTGGTTTGAAATGCGATCATCACTTGACAGTTTCTCAACAAGTTCTTTTCGGTAACCATCTGATGCGAGTCCGGGTATCCTGACCCGCACCCTTCCAGGAAGCTGATGTGCTATTTCCATGTTTTACCCCAAATTTTTAAGGTTATCAGCTATTGGGCACGCATGACAGACAGAGCTTGAGCAAAGCCAACCGGAAACACAGCACAGCGCTTCAGCGTGCTTTATCAAACAAGCTTGATCTATCAATGAAACAAGCCGGTGAAAACCCATCCGAAAACAGTCGTTTCCGGATGGTGACGATTCGTCCTGGCAAAGCCTTCTGCCGTCTGCAACCTGAATTTTTAGGCGGCTTCAACCTTGGCAGCCTGGCCGGCGTCAAATTCAGCTTTGCTTTCAGCCATCAGGTCTTTGGCTGAATCCATGGCGGAAGCACCGCCAGCGGTCAACGCACCGGATACGGCATAACCGGTCTTGATAAGTTTCTTGGCCGCTCCCCGAAGTATCTTGGTTTTTGTGACCACCGCTACCACAACAATACCACCCACAATACCCAACGCAATTTCTTCCATGACTGACCTCCTTTTCTACATTAGTGGACCATTTTATTGCTTTGTCTTTTCGTGCAGCCTGACTTCATCCAGAGCAGCCTTTTCAGCTTCCAGTTCCAGTTTGCTTTCAGCGGCCAGATCCCTCAGGTTCTCAATCACCTCCACGGTACAAAACCGCAATCCCGATATGATTCCCTGGCCGGCTTTACCGGCCGATTCGGCTGCCGACTGAAAACCCGAACGTTTACTGGACAGAAGTACAATAGCGCCGCCAACCATGCCCCAGAAAAATGCACCCATGTTGATTTCTCCCCGTTAAAGTAACGTCAGTGGATTACCATTTCATCGGGATGCGCATTTTCATCCCGTCGATACGGAACCGCTTCCAGGTCCTTTGGTGAATCATCTTTCTTACCACCGGACAGTTTGAGCTTTCCGATCTGTTGCGTTAACACCGCATCCGTTTGCTTTTTCTTGCCTGCGCCCAATTTCAACCGAATCATCGGTTTCATGCCATTGAGGCACGCCACCACCGCCGAGCCGTTGCTGATGAGCGTGGTGAGTACCGGTGAAGCCAATCCAAATGCCGCCAAGGCATAGGCAAACACATTGAAACCGCCCACAATCCAATAGCTTTCCTTGATGAGGCCGATAGTTTGTTTGCTGATTTCAAAGGCCTTTGGAATGTTGAGCAGGTTTTCGTTTAAAAGAATGACCCCCGCCGTTTCCTTGGCGATATCGGCGCCGCCTTTAACGGAAATACCGATGTCGGCGTAAGAGAGCGCCACCGAATCGTTGATGCCGTCACCCACAAAGGCGACGGTGTGGCCCTGTTCCTTTAAATCCTTGACCACTTCCGCCTTCTGTTCTGGTAACATTTCTGCATAGCATTTGTCAATGCCAAGTGCGTCGGACACCGGTTTTGCCACCTGTTCCACATCCCCGGTGAGCATAATCACCTGTTTGACGCCCACGCGGTGCAGTTCTTCGATCATCTGTTTGGATTCATTCCGGACCTGATCCCTGAAGGAAATAAGGCCGCAGAATTTGTCATCGATGGCAACATATAAACAGGCTTTTCCCGCAGAAACGAGGTTATCTTTTCTCTCGAGTACAGAGGAACCGATTTCCACGCCGCTTTCCCGCATGAGCCTGAGGCTTCCCACCAGGGTTTTCTTCCCTTCGATATTGGCCCTGACACCCCGGCCCACGACATATTTGACACCCTTTCGATTCTTGAGCGGAATGCCCTGGTCTGCGGCGTGTCGAACCACCGCTTCGGCGATGGGATGGGTCATTTGCATTTCGGCGGTGGCGGCAAAAGATAAGAGCTCCGGATTTCCATATCCGTTAAACGATACCAGGTCCTCCACGTGGATGACCCCGGTGGTTAACGTTCCGGTTTTGTCAAATATGATGGTGTCCGTATGACAGAGTTTCTCAAGATAACTTCCCCCTTTGATCAATATGCCGTTTGAGGCGGAGGTAATCATGGAGGAGAGGACCGCCGTGGGGGCCGCCACACGGACGCCTGTGCCGAAGTCAACGGTCAGCATGGCCGCCAGTTGGGCGATGTTCATGGTTCCGGCAAAGATTAAGCAGGTGGAAATCAAGGACGGTGCCACCAGTCGATCGGCGAACTTTTCAGCATGGTTCTGGATCTTGGTTTCATAGAGGGGCGCTTCCTCCACCAGGCGGACCACCTGGGCCACTTTGGTGCGATCGCCCACCCGGGTCGCCTTGATGTAGGCATTGCCGTCTTTAATGACGGTGGAGGCGAAAGCGTTGTCGCCCACCTCCTTGTGGGCCGGAAGTGATTCGCCGGTTAAGACCTGTTGATCGACGATCAGTTCCCCTTCAATGACTTCTCCGTCCACGGGTATCAGGTCGCCCGTGTTGAGGGCTACCACGTCACCTTCCACAATGTCTTTGACCTGGATCTGAACTTCTACCCCGTCCCTGAGAACCCAGGCATAGTTTTCCTGGAAGTCAAGCAACTTTCGGATGGTCCGCTGGGAACTGGCAGCGGTGAGATCCCGGATATAGTCTCCCAGATGGATGAGCATCACCATGAGCGACGCGTTGATGACATCCCCGGTCAACATGCCCACCGTGAGGGCGCTGGCGTCGAGGAAATCCACATTCAGACGACGCTCATACCGAAGGCACCGGTAGGCCCGCTTATAGATGGGGAGGCAGATAAAAATTAAAAATGGGTAAACCACAGCGAGGG
>Ga0233431_1005327_pt1 | contig 12655 bp, 13 predicted proteins | sample SI_118_April2016_FD_179867 | JGI IMG/M metagenome (GOLD analysis project Ga0233431, IMG submission 179867) | Seawater microbial communities from Saanich Inlet, British Columbia, Canada - SI_118_April2016_200_MG | ecosystem: Environmental > Aquatic > Marine > Inlet | place: Canada: British...
CAAGACATCGAAGACATCATGTGGACCTACAACACCACACCGAGAAAATGCCTCGGCTTCCTTACTCCATTGGAAGCCTTCGTCAAATCATTGGGTGTTGCACTTGAAATTTGAATCCAGCAAATTCCTCCATGGAATAGGTCAATTACTGAAACTAACTTCTAATTAACTCTCTATTTATTGTCTCTCATTTGATTTTTATTGACACTCATACCCCCGCGTGCGAAACAACTATTTCTGGTTGAAATTTGATAACAAGGTGAGCGAATGATAAATGAAGAAACTACTGAAACGGTATCGCGTGATGAAGTTTTGCGGATGTCCGTTGACGTCGTCGCTGCCTTTTTGAGCAACAATCAGCTTGCTTCCGGACAAATCCCGGAAGTTATCGACACGGTATTTCGTTCATTGTACGCGTTGGACGGGACGATGGCGGAAGCCAAACCCGAGCCGCAGAAACCAGCCGTTCCGATCCGCCGGTCGGTAACGTCCGATTTCATAATTTGCCTTGAAGACGGCAAAAAGCTGAAAATGCTAAAACGGCACCTTCGTACGAATTATAACCTGACGCCTGAAGAATACCGGGCCAAGTGGAACCTTTCCCCGGACTACCCGATGGTCGCGCCGAGCTACGCCAAACAGCGCTCGGAATTCGCCAAAAAGATCGGCCTGGGGCGCAAGCCCGGCGAAAAGACCGGTAAGCGTAAATAGGCTTGCAGTTAACACGAAAACCGCATTTGATCGAAAACGGCCGCGCCCAATGGCGCGGCTTTTTCGTGGGCGCCGAGAGGCCCTATATCCCTAGATACGCCTTCTTGACATCTTCATTGGCCAGAAGGTCGGCCGCCGCGTCCGTCAAAGTAATGACGCCGTTTTCCATGACATAGCCGCGATCCGCGATTTTCAGTGCCTGATTGGCGTTCTGTTCGACAAGGAAAATGGTCGTCCCGCTTTCGCGGTTAATCTTGACGATGATATCGAAAATCTGCCGGATAACCAGCGGTGCCAAACCCAGCGACGGTTCATCCAAAAGCAACAGCCGCGGGCGGGCCATAATGGCGCGCGAGATGGCCAGCATCTGCTGTTCGCCGCCCGACAACGTTCCGCCCGCCTGATGTCGCCGGTCAGCGAGAATCGGAAACAGGTCGAAAACGTGGTCGATATCGGCGTGAATACCCTTGCGGTCGCGGCGCATGAAAGCGCCCATATCGAGGTTTTCGGTCACCGTCAGATCGGGGAAAATAAGACGTCCTTCCGGAACCTGACAAACGCCCATTTCGACAATTCGATTGGTCGGCAATCCGCAGATGGACTCGCCTTCCAGCAAAATATCGCCGGACCTTGCCCGAACCAAACCGCATACGGCCATCAACGTGGTCGTCTTTCCCGCGCCGTTGGCCCCGATCAGGGTAATGATTTCGCCTTCGTTGACTTCGATATTGACGTCGCGCAGAACCGGAATCGCGCCGTAGCCCGCATGCACGTCGACCAAATTAAGCATCGTCGTCTTCCCCCAGATAGGCCTTGATAACCCGCGGATCCTTACTCACCACTTCGGGCGTACCCTGGGCGATTTCGGTTCCGTATTCGAGGACGAAGACGCGGTCGGAAAGGCTCATAACCAATTTCATGTCATGTTCGATCAGCAGGATCGAAAGATCGTGTTTTTCACGCAGCCGAATGATAAGCGCCTGAAGCTCCCCGGTCTCCATGGGGTTCATGCCGGCGGCCGGTTCGTCCAACAGCAAAACCTTCGGCTCGGTGGCCATAGCGCGAGCGATCTCAAGCCGCCTTTGCGCCCCGTAGGGAAGACTGCCGGCGTTTTCGTCAACGAAGGTTTCCAGGCCCATTTCCACGAGCAGCGCATAACTGTCGTCAATGACCTCTTGTTCCTCGCGACGGGTCGATGGCGGCCGGACGATGGCGCCGAAGATGGCGGACTTGGTTCGGCAGTGGCGGCCGATCATAACGTTCTCAAGAACCGTCATGTTCTGGAAAAGGCGAATGTTCTGGAAGGTGCGCGCCATTCCCAATTCGGTGACGTGGTTGGGCTTAAGGCCGTTCAGGCGGTGGGTCTTGTCATTTCCGGTGATATATACGTCGCCCGCACTGGGCTCATACAGGCCGGTAATACAATTGAAAACCGTCGTTTTTCCGGCACCGTTCGGCCCAATCAGGGCGACGATCTCGCGCGGCCTGATATCGAAGCTGACATTATCCACGGCCCGCAGACCGCCGAAGTCCATGGTCAGATCCCTGACGTCCAGGACAGCTTGCAAATTATCCATGAGCGTCCACCGTCTTCGCAACGTCGCCCGAAGTCGCCGTATCGTCCCGTTTTCGGAACTTGTGGCGGCGGCGGCGGTCGCGGATCAGGCCCTGCGGGCGGAACACCATGAACAACACCATGGTCGCGCCGAAAACGATCATCCGGTATTCGGCAAACGCGCGCATATATTCAGGCAACAGAATGAGGATCATGGCGCCGCAGATCACACCCAGGGTCGACCCCATTCCGCCCAGAACGACAATCGAAAGGATGATGGCCGATTCCATGAATGTAAAACTGGCAGGATTGACGAACGACGTTTTCGCGGCGAACACGACGCCCGCCATGGAAGCCCACGTCGCGCCCAGCGCAAAAGCCATCAACTTGGTCCGGGTCTTGTCGATGCCCATGGCCTGACAGGCGATTTCATCTTCACGCAAAGCCAGCCAGGCGCGGCCAATGCGAGAATACTTGAGCCTCGTCACCACCAATATCGTAAACAGAACCAGGCCGATCATCACGTAATACATGAAGATGATGCCGTCCTTGAGGCCGAACTCGATCCACAAAAAGCCCGGACGCGGAATATTCGCGATGCCGCTGGGGCCGTGGGTGAACGCGCCCCAGTTTTCCAGAACCAACCGGATGATCTCGCCGAAACCAAGGGTGACGATGGCCAGATAGTCACCGCGCAAGCGCAGCACCGGAAAGCCCAGAAGAACGCCGACGAACGTCCCGAGTATGGCCGACAGCGGCAGAACCACCCAGAAACCGAGGCCGAAATGCTCGTTCAAAAGGGCGTAGGAATAGGCGCCGACCGCGTAAAACGCGACAAACCCCAGATCAAGAAGCCCCGCCAGACCGACAACGATGTTCAACCCCAGTCCCAGCATGACGAAGACCATGGCCGAAATCATGATGTTGGTCTGATACATGGAAAAAAGGAACGGGAACGACGCGACGAACCCTGTGAAAGCGGCAAGCAACGGGTAGAGAATGCGCTTGTCGCGAATAACGATGCGCACCCATTCGGGCGTCTGCGCGGCAGGGTCGGTCTGCGGTTTGCCGCCGCCACGCTCGCGGCGCACCATGAAATAACGCCACACGTAAGACAGAACGAAGGCGCTAACGCCCACAAGAAGAAGATTGTGCCATCGCCATTCGATCGTATTTTCGATGGTGTCCACGCGGATGACCATGATCGGAAAGGTCAAAAACATGAACCATGCGGCGGTCAGAAGTGATTTTTTCAGGTCTTGCATAACTTTACTAAGTGCAATTTAAGTCACATCCCAATTGAGGCTCAATCGCCGGTTAGGGCCTAAACCTTATGCCCTTCCTCTTTGCCAAGAATTCCTGACGGACGGAAAATGAGGATGAGGACCAGCAGCGCGAACGCGAACACATCCTCGTAATCGCTTGAAACGTACCCGGTGGCGAAACTTTCGGTCCAACCGAGAACCAGTCCGCCCAGCATGGCGCCGGGAACGCTCCCAATTCCGCCCAGGACGGCGGCGGTAAACGCCTTAATCCCAGCGATGAAGCCGATGTAGAAGTTGATTTGACCCACGTGCGAAGCAATCAGCACGCCGCCAATGGCGGCCAGGGCTGAACCGATGATGAAGGTCATCGAAATCACGTTATCGACATTGACTCCGACCAACATGGCCATGCGCTGATTTTGTGAGGTCGCGCGCATCGCCTTTCCCATGCGGGTAAACTTGATGAATGCGGTCAAACCGGCCATGACGGCGGCGGCGGTCAGAACAATGAAAAGTTCCGACGAACTCATGATTCCGGCATATCCTTCCATGAACGGCAGTTCTGGAAGAAGGGCCGGGAACGGCAGGAAGTCGGCGGTCTGGGCCAGCAAAACGTAATTTTGCAGGAAGATGGACATGCCGATGGCCGAAATCAGCGGCGACAGCCTTGGCGCGCCGCGCAACGGCCTGTAGGCGATCTTCTCAATGGTGAAACCGTAGGCCGACGAATAGATCACGGCGATCGGCAGGGTCATCAGCAGAATGGACCAACCGGGAAGGCCCATGGTCGCCAAAACGCCGGAAATGATCAACGCGGTAAACGCCCCGATCATGTAAATTTCGCCGTGGGCGAAATTGATCAGCTTGATGATTCCGTAGACCATTGTGTAACCCAAGGCGATCAGCGCATAGATGCTGCCCCGGGTCAAACCGCCCAAGAAAAGTTCGAGGAAATACTCCATATAGATCGGCTCTTTTTTATAGCACCATGGGACGGACCCGGCGGGTCCGTCCCATGGATTTTCTTCTTGTTGGCGAATTTTTCGCCAGATTATTCGGCCTGAACGAACACGCCGTTGGCAACCATGTAAACGTCGAAGCCGACGCCTTCGGCATCACCGATGGAATCGAACTTAATCTTGCCAACGGGGGTGTCGACATATTCGGTCTTCAGCGCTTTGACAATCTTGTCATAGTCGGTCGAACCGGATTTTTCGATGGCATTCATCAGAGCCAGCGCCGCCGAATAGGCATTGTAGAAGAAGGCGCCCGGCTCGGCCTTGAACGCTTTCTTATGCTCGGCCAAAGCGACCGCATACAGCGGGTTGCCGGAAGAATCCTGCGGTCCGGTTGCGAACACGCCCTCGGCAAACACGCCGGCCACCTTGATGAACGTGGGATCCTTGACGCCGTCATCGGAAACGAACGCGATATCCAGGTTCTTCTTGCGCATGGCCATCACGATTTTGGAAGCCTCGGGGTGATAGCCGCCGAAAATAACCGCGTCGGCGCCCGAATGCTTAATCTTCTGCACAACGGCGGAATAATCGACCGCGCCGGGGGTCACGCCCTCGAACAACACGGAAGCGGCTTTGCCGGAGCCATCAACCGCCGCCTTGGCGAATTCGGCGAAGCCCTTGCCATAGTCGCCCTTGTCGTGGATCACGGCGATTTTCTTGGCGCCCAGCTTGTCGATGGTAAAGCCTGCGGCCAACTGGCCCTGGGCATCATCACGCGCGATGGTGCGGAAGAAGTTCGGATAATCACCACTGGTGGTCAGCGGCGGATTGGTCGCCGACGGCGACATAACCACGATTTTGGAATCCACGTAAACCGGAAGCGCAGCCTTGGTGGCGCCCGAGCAGATATGCCCCATGGCCACGGTCGCTTCTTCGCTCACCAGCTTCATCGCGGCGTTGACAGCCAATTCGGGCTTGCACTGATCGTCCTGCGGGACAACCTTGATCATCCGCCCCAAAACGCCGCCCTTGGCGTTGTATTTCTCAGCCACCAACTTGGCGGCGTTAATGGTCGGCAGGCCATAGGAGGCCAAATCGCCGGTATGCGCGCCCGGGACGCCGAAAATAATATCATCTGCCTGAGCGGCGCCAATGCCGATAAAACCGATACCGGCCGCAATCGCGACCGCCGAAGTGAGTTTTTTGATCATCTTCCATCTCCACAATAATTCGCTAAACGCGATAGCCTTGGATCCCTGTTCTCGTGACCATTTTCCACGATCAACGAGCAAAAAAATGCGCATTGAGCAATTCCACAATGCACCTAATTATCAATACGTAACCTTACCGCCTAAAGCAACGCGAAACTGCATCAATCCAGCGAATCTCAGCATATCTGCCGCCGAATAGGCCATCACAGCCCGCGTTCCGAGCGTTTCGCTTCCTTCGCGCGTTTCTCCATAACGTATCTGAGTTTTCGTGCGGCGACCCGTTTTAACGTCTCCTGCCCGGCTTTCGGACTGCCGACGATAGAGACCTCCGTTCCCGTTCTGGAATCGATGGCGCTGACCTTCACCACGTTTCCCACCCGGATAAACTCGAAATAGACGGTGCGCTGCAAAACATTCCTTCCCGACGCCATCCGGCCATGCGCCATCTAGAACCTATCGACCGAAGCGAGGCGCGCCATCGTATTTTGCCCGCACCATTCCAAAAGAGACAGCATCTATGCGCCGATGTGCTTTTATTTATTCCACATAAATTTTACGGTTTTATCTTGACGACTACATTTTTTTCGTGTTTTTAAGCGAGCACTTGAATTCGACGTTTTTGAATTTGGTTAAACGACATTGGAAAAACCGCTATCGTTCCTTAAGTAAGTTTGCACATAGGGAATTTCGACTTTGAATGCGCCACGGGGGGGAATCTCGTGGGCCCCGAAACAACATGACGCAAGGAGGGCTGCGGCCCATGACCGTTGATTCACGCCATCCCGAAACCCTGGTTCTTCATGCCGGATACCGCCGCGACGAAACCACCAATGCCGTCGCCGTTCCGGTCTATCAGACCACGTCATTTCAATTTGACAGTACCGAACACGCCGAAAACCTTTTCGCGCTGAAGGAATTCGGAAACATCTACACCCGCATCATGAACCCGACCAACGATGCGCTGGAACAACGGATCGCGGCGCTTGAAGGCGGCGTTGCCGCCCTTTCCGTGGGCTCGGGCCAGGCAGCCACGACGTTCGCCGTCGTCAACCTGTGCCGGGCGGGTGACAATTTCGTCAGTTCGACCGATCTTTACGGCGGCACGTGGAATTTGTTTGCCAATACCCTGAAGGACTTGGGCATTGAAGTGCGTTTCGTCGATCCGTCCGACCCAGAGAATTTCCGCCGCGCCACCGACGAAAAAACGCGCTGCTATTATGCCGAAACCCTGCCCAATCCGAAGCTCAATGTCTTTCCCATCAAGGAAGTCGCAGACATCGGACGCTCCGAAGGCGTGCCCCTGATCATGGATAACACGGCCTGCCCCGTCATTTGCCGGCCGTTCGACCATGGGGCCGCGGTGGTAATGTATTCGACGACCAAGTACATCGGTGGCCACGGCACCTCGATCGGCGGCATGCTCGTGGATGGCGGCAATTTCGATTGGGAAGCCCACAAGGAACGTTTCCCGACCCTGAACGAACCCGACCCCAGCTATCACGGCGCGGTCTGGACCGAAGCCGTCAAGCCGTTGGGACCCATCGCCTACATTATTCGGGCGCGCGTTGTTCTACTGCGCGATCTGGGCGCACCCATGAGCCCGTTCAACGCCTTCCAGTTCATTCAGGGGCTGGAAACCCTGCCTTTACGGCTGCGCGCCCACTGCGAGAACGCGAATAAAGTTGCCGAATTCCTGAACAACCACCCGAAAGTGGCTCAAGTCATCCATCCCAGTCTTCAGACAGGTGAGCCCAGGCGTCGGGCGGACACCTATTTATCGGGCGGATACGGTGGGTTGGTCGGCTTCGAGCTTAAAGACGGTCGTGATGCGGGCCGTAAATTCATCGATTCGCTGGAACTATTTTATCATGTCGCCAATATCGGCGACGCCCGCAGTCTGGCGATCCATCCGGCAACAACGACACACTCGCAGCTTTCCGACGAAGAACAGGCTGCGACCGGCGTTTCGCCGGGGTATGTGCGATTGTCTATTGGCATTGAACACATTGACGATATTCTTGCAGATCTAAAGCAGGCACTGAATTCGGTGTAAACAGATCTGAGCAGGAAATGACAAATTCCCGGGAAGTGGCGCGAGGCGCGTATCCGGATGCGCGCCTTCGGCGAAACCGACGGGCGGAATGGACCCGGCGTCTCGTCGCCGAGACTACTCTTTCCGCCGATGATTTGATCTGGCCGGTTTTCGTCGTCGAAGGCGAAGGCAAACGCGAGGCCGTCGCCTCCATGCCGGGTGTCGACCGGCTGTCGATTGATCTCTTGATCGACGAGGTCGGCAAGGCCGGGGATCTGGGGATTCCGGCGGTTGCCGTGTTTCCCTATATCAACCCGGAAACGAAAACAGCCGACGCGCGCGAAGCTTTCAACCCGGAAAATCTCGTCTGCCGCGCGGTCAGCCGCCTGAAGGCCGCGCATCCGCAAATTGGTATCGTCTGCGATGTGGCGTTGGACCCCTTCAATTCGGACGGCCACGACGGCATCGTCAAGAACGGCGAAATCCTCAACGACGAAACCCTCGACGTGCTGTGCAAGCAGGCGGTTGTTCAGGCGACAGCCGGGTGCGACATCATTGCGCCGTCCGACATGATGGACGGGCGCATTGGCGTCATCCGCTGCGCCCTGGATGAAGCCGGGTACGAAGACGTATCGATCATGAGCTATGCGGCGAAGTACGCATCAGCCTTTTATGGACCTTTCCGTGATGCGGTCGGCTCAAGTGGCGCTCTGAAAGGCGACAAGAAAACCTATCAGATGAACCCGGCCAATTCCGACGAAGCCCTGCGCGAGGTCGCCATGGACATCGACGAAGGCGCCGACATGGTCATGGTCAAACCGGGTTTGCCGTATCTGGATATCGTCCGGCGCGTCAAGGATGCCTTCGGCATACCGACCTTCGCCTACAACGTCAGTGGCGAATACGCGATGCTCAAGGCGGCGGCGGGTAAGGGCTGGCTGGACAACGACAAGGCTGTGCTGGAAACCCTGCTTTCCTTCAAGCGGGCGGGCGCGGACGGAGTCCTCACCTATCTGGCCATTGAGGCGGCCGGGCTTTTGAAACGCGGCTAAGCGAGGTGGCGATAGTCTCCGCGAAAATGGATTAGCGGCTCACCGGATTGCGCCGCATCCAGTGCTTCGACCCGCCCGATGATCAGCCAATGGTCGCCGGTATCGTGAACGCCCTCTCGTGCGCACTGTACCGCGGCCAGGCTTCCGGGAAGAATGGGGCACCCGTTTTCACCGATTCGATAGTCAATCCCGTCAAACTTGTCCTCGGCGCGGCGGGCAAAATGCTGCGACTGCTCTTTTTGCCTGTCGGAAAGGACATTTACCGTGAAATGCGTTCCCTTGACGAAAGCGTCCAGACTTTGACCCGATTTGGCAAAACAAACCGACACCAACGGCGGGTCCATGGATACCGAGGTGAAAGCGCTGACGGTCATACCAACGGCGCGGCCATCGGGCATAATTCCGGTCACGACGGTCACGCCCGTGGCGAAATTGCCCAGAACGCGGCGAAATGTATCATTGCAAAAATCCATGCCTTCATTTTCTGGCATTGACGGCTGATTTCAACTAAATATTGAATTCCGCTGTATCAATGACGCAAAAAAAAATGGGATTGTCGACAAACTTTGGAAAAACGGTTCTGTATCGCGTTCGGATGTTTTATTCTCGCGTGCGAAGCGCTGTCGTTGCGGTGATAAACTGACGGCGAATGGACCGGTAAAACAATAAGAAGAGCTGCGTTCCCGGCATTTGGTTGGCAGCGGTGAAGCAATTGAGGGTAGTGAATGTTTTTCATCATCGGGTTTCTTGTTGTTGTTGCCAGCGTTATCGGCGGATATATGGCCGGCGGCGGACACTTGGCCGTGCTTTGGATGCCCTTCGAATTCCTCATCATCTTTGGTGCGGGAATAGGGGCGTTCATTATCGCCAATCCGAAACCGATCCTGTCCGGCGCGGCGAAATCCTTCGGTTCGATTCTCAAGGGGTCGAAATACAACAAGGCAAGCTATCTGGAGCTTCTGGGCTGTCTGTACGCCGTTTTCCGATTGGCAAAATCGAAAGGCGATCTGGCCCTTGAAAGCCATGTGGAGAAACCCGAGGACAGCCCTTTGTTTCAATCGTTCCCCGGTTTTTCCAAGGATCACCACTCGCTGATTTTTCTGTGCGACTACCTGCGCCTTCTAACCTTGGGCACCAGCAACGCTTTTGAGCTTGAGGGCGTGATGGAAGTGGAACTGGAAACCCACCACGGCGAAAAACACGCAATTTCGGGGGCGGTTACGACGTTGGGCGACGCCCTGCCCGCGCTGGGCATTGTGGCGGCGGTTTTGGGTGTGATTCACACCATGGGGTCGATCACCGAACCGCCGGAGGTTCTGGGCCATTTGATCGGCGGCGCGCTGGTTGGAACGTTTAGCGGAATTTTGATGTCTTACGGCCTCGTTGCGCCCATGGGCAAGTCGCTGGAAAACACGTTTAACGCCGAATCGCAGTACATGACCTGCATCAAGGTCGCGCTCATTGCCCATATGCAAGGATATGCACCTCAGGTTTCGGTCGAATTCTGCCGAAAGGTTTTGACCTCGGACGTACGACCCACATTCGCCGAGGTCGAAGAGATGGTGCAAAACATTCCGGTTCAGAGTTAAGGAAGCGCCTGCATGGCGGACCAAGGCACCACCATCATCAAGAAGGTCAAGAAAGGCGGCCACGCTGGGGCGCACGGCGGTGCCTGGAAGGTTGCCTATGCCGACTTCGTGACGGCGATGATGGCCTTTTTCCTGTTGTTGTGGCTTTTGAACTCGGTCTCTCAGGAACAGCTTGAAGGTGTTTCCAATTATTTTGCCCCGCAAAGCACCTCGGCAACGACCAGCGGCAGTGGCGGCGTTCTCGGCGGATTAAGCATCGCCGAATCGGGCGCCCTGGGCAATCCCATCAACCGCCCACCCAGCGTGACCATGGATCTGGCACCGCCGTCGGCAGGATCGGGCGACACCTCCGAATCCGAAGAAGAAGATTCCGAAAGCAGCGCCCCCGAAAGTGACGTCGACGAAGAAACCGCCGAGGAAGTCCTGGAGAAGATCGAGGAAGAACAGTTCAAGGAAGCCGAGGAAGCCATCAATCAGGCCATCCAAAGCATTCCTGCGCTTCAGCAAATGGCCGAAAGCCTTGTCATTGACAACACGCCGGAGGGTCTGCGAATCCAGATTGTCGATCAGGAAGGTCTGGCCATGTTCCCGCGCGGAACGGCCAATATGTTCGAGCACACAGAAAAGATGCTGAGCCTCGTCGCCAAGGTGGTCAACACGATGCCGCAGAAAATTTCCATCGCCGGGCATACGGATGCGACCAAGTTCGTCGGCGGCGCCCGAGGTTACACCAACTGGGAGCTTTCGGCGGATCGGGCCAATTCCAGCCGCCGCGCTCTGTTACAGATGGGCATACCCGAAGATCGGATTTCGCGCGTTGTCGGCAAAGCCGCCGAGGATCCGTTTATGAAGGACGATCCCAATCACGCGCGCAATCGGCGAATTTCCATTATTTTGCTGCGAGGAACCGGCGAAACTGAAGGTTCGGGCGAATCGGGAGAGACGGGAGAGACGGGAGATACCGGCGAGGCTGGAGAGTCGGGTACCCCCCTTCCCCCGCCCCCGGCAGGGCTTGAAGCCGGTTGACGTTATCGGGCAACGTGAAATTGCCCCGCTGAAAGAAGCAACCAATGCGACACGAAGCGATCCTGGGAAGCCGCTTCTTCTTCGCGACTGGCCTAATGCCGTGTCCCTATCTTCCGGGGCGGCTTGAGCGCCGGGTCGTGACCGAGCTTGCGGGCCGGGATGCGCCCTTGTTTCACGACATCCTTTCACAAGCCGGTTTCCGTCGCAGCCATGACATCGTCTATGCACCCGCCTGCCCGGACTGTTCCGAATGCAAAGCCGTTCGCGTGATTTCGGGACGCTTCAAACCGACGAAATCCATGCGCCGCGTGTTGAATACGAACGCCGATCTGGCCGTCGAGACTGTGCCCCCCACCGCCACCGACGAGCAATTCGCGCTATTTTCCACCTATCAGTCATCCCGCCACCGATCCGGCGAGATGGCGCGCATGGATGATGCCGATTATCAGGCGTTGATCGAAAACAGTCCGGTGGAAACCCGCCTGGTCGAATTCCGCGATCCTGATGGAGCGCTGATCGCTTGCTGTCTGGTTGATCGTCTGGGCGACGGTTTGTCTGCAGTGTACAGTTTTTTCGATTCGACGTCGGCGCAGCGCAGCCTCGGCACGCACATGATCCTTTGGACCATCGGCGAAACCCAACGCCACAAACTACCCTACACCTATCTCGGATATTGGATCGCGGACTGCCAGAAGATGGCCTACAAGGCCCGCTTCCGTCCCGTGGAAGCCTATACCACGGAAGGCTGGAAAGCCCTTACCTGACCCTCAGGCGCGCCGCTTGAGAAAATGCCACGAAGCGGCCAGCAAAGCCGCCGCCAGCGCAATTTTCAATGCGGCTCCCGGCAGGAAGGGAAGCACGCCAGCACTAAATGCCGCCGACGGGCCAATCAGCGTGGACAGCCACGCAAAGCCGCAAGCGAAAATAAGCGCCGTGCCGATCAACATCGCGGCCAACCCCGAGAAAAGATTTCGGTCCCAGCCACGGCGGGCGAGCAAGCCCACGACATAACCCGACACCAGGAAGCCCGCCAAATATCCACCGGTCGGTCCCGCCATATAGGCAAGGCCGATGCCCGTGGCGGGGGTTCCGGCGAAAACCGGCAGCCCGGCCGCTCCCTCAGCCAGATAGAGCGCGATGGTGGCGACGCCCAGACGCGGACCATAGGCCATGGCGATGACAAGAACGGCGAACGTCTGCATGGTCATGGGGACCGGCCAGAACGGCACCTGCATCTTGGCCGAAATCGTCAGCA
>Ga0233431_1005332_pt1 | contig 12638 bp, 5 predicted proteins | sample SI_118_April2016_FD_179867 | JGI IMG/M metagenome (GOLD analysis project Ga0233431, IMG submission 179867) | Seawater microbial communities from Saanich Inlet, British Columbia, Canada - SI_118_April2016_200_MG | ecosystem: Environmental > Aquatic > Marine > Inlet | place: Canada: British...
GCCCTGGCCCGACATGGATCCTGGATCGCCGGGGACTTGGCGCGCCCAGGATGATAACCAAAATACTCCGAGGAAAGTTGACAGACAGCCTCAGATGTCTCCCACATTCGGGGCCGGAATCCCCGGAGTCGCGGCACACGGTGCCCCTCCCACATTCAGGGCCGGAATCCCCGGAGTCGCGGCACACGGCGCCCCTCCCACACTCGGGGGAGGTGGTCTTGCAGGGAAGGCCCTGGCACAGTGCGAAAGCCCCCAAGTGGCTGTAGAGTTCCGGGGGAATCCCAGGAAGGCAAGGTCGGGGCCGAGACACTACGCATTCATACTCGTATCCAGATAGGCGAAGGACTAGGACATATGAAGTACCTGCTGACGATCCCGTTGCTGGCTCTGGGGGTGTTTGCTGCCGAGCCCAAGGTTCTCTTTGAAGCCGACTTCACCAAGGAGGCGGACCGGCAGGGCTGGGAGCTGAGAGGCGATGCCGTCTACGAAGCCGGCGGGCTGCGGACAAGGAGCGTGATCGACGCGAAGGACCACGCCACCGTCAGCAAGGGCGATCTGTGCGAGTTGCCCACCGGCATGGATGGGTCTCTGCTCCGAGTCGAGTGGACTTTCGTACCGGTGAAGATCGGCGGCTGGGGCAATGACTTGCGCGCGATGCACGGCCCGTTCGTGGTGGAGTTGACCGGAGCCAAGCCCACGCTCAATGCCAAGCACAAGGCCAAGACGGTGGTGGTGGCGGGCAAGCCCTGCACGATGGCCTGCGAGTTCACCCGCAATCTGGTTGTCTCCTGGACCATCAACGGGACCGAGCAGCTCAGCGAGTCGCAACCCGCCTGGCGCCGCGGTGCTACCAAGCTCAGGCTAGGGGTCAATGACTTCAAGGACACCAAGAGCGAGACGCTCTGGCAACGGATCAAGATCTCGTCGGTGCGCCCTGCGGATCCGCTGGTGCTGCGCGTGGCCGCCTGGCAGGATCTGGCCGACGTCAAGCCCGACCAACCCAGTCCCTTCCTCCTCGCTCAGGCCGGTGCGATGGACAAGGTCTTCCGCGAGGCGGCTGACTTCTCGGGCATGTTCTCGCGCCACGTGAAGCTGGCGGCGGCGGGGCGCGAGCGGGAGAGTTTCCAGCTGGTGGTCATGCCCATCGGGCAACCGCTCAAGAACGTACGGGCGGTGCTAGACGACCTGTTGCACGACGACCGCAAGACGCGCCTGCCAAAGGACCGCATCTCCTGGCATCCTGTCGGCTATGTGCGGACCAAGCAGAGCAACTCCTCCGTCCGTCGGGCCGGTTGGCAGTGGCCAGACGTGCTCATGCCGCCCCAGCCCTTCGACGTCGAGGCTGGCTTCGTGCAACCGGTCTGGTTCACCGTCGATGTGCCCCATGGGACTAAGCCGGGGCGGTACCGGGGCTTCGTCCGCATCGAGGCCGACGGCGTGCCTGCGCAGAATGCCGGCATCGAGTTGACTGTGCGGCCCTTCAGCCTGCCCCTGCGCGGGAAGCTCAAGACCGCATTCTGCATCTGCGCGGGCATGTGGGAGATCTGGTACAAGCCCGACGAGGTGAAGAAGCGCATGGGGATGACCGACAAGACCGGCCACGGCGCGCTCTATACGTCCCCCGAGCTGGCCGATATCCTGCCCCACGAGAAGTGGCTGGAGATGTACGATTTCCTACTCGCCCATCGTCTCAGTCCCACCACCATCTACTCCAGCCTCAGGAAGGGGCGTTCCCGCGTGATCCCGGCTCGGGAAGACATGCAATACTGCTACGACCGAGGGATGAACGCCACCTGTCTCGTCTGCATCGGCGGGCTCCCCAAGGAGCCTGCAAAGGCGAAAGAGTACCTCGCGACCCTGGAGGCCTATCTCAAGGACTGGGAGGGCTTCGTCAAGGAGAAGAACTGGACCGACTTCACCTGGTACCTGCACAGCTTCGACGAAACCGAGATGCGGCCCAAGCAACGGGAGTATTACGACTACGCCATCGCGGGCACGCTCGACTTCGTGGGCGAGAAGTTCCCCTGGCTCAAGCGCGAGACGGCCAACCCCTTCATCGAGCGGCACGATAGCCGTTTCGATATCTGGACCCCGATCACGTCCCATATGCCCCCCGACAAAATGGCGCAATACCGCGCGGCCCAGAAGCGGGGCGACGAGGTCTGGGGCTATGTCTGTTGCGGTCCGGGCAAGCCGTACGCAAACTTCTTCATCGACTTCCCCGGCGTCGACCCGCGCGTTCTCGGCTGGCAGTTCTACCAGCATGAACTCACTGGCTTTCTTTACTACCTGATCAACCATTACCAGCCGAACGAGAACTGGAACATGAATGTCCCCAAGTGGCCGGAAAAGCCATGGAATCCCGTGTCCTTCCGCACCAATAGCGACGGTATCCTCATCTATCCCGGGCCCGATGCGACCCCCCTGGCCAGCACGCGTCTGGAGAACCTGCGCGACGGCATCGAGGACTACGAAGCCCTCGCCATGCTTGCCGAGGCGGCGCGGAAGCTCCGCGCCAAGGGCGGCGATGCCAAGCTGTTGGCCCAGGCCGAAGCCCTGCTCAAGGTCCCGACCGAACTCAGCGCCTCCTGGAAGGAATACACCAAGGACCCCGCCGTCATCGTCAACGCCCGCCAGCAAGTAGACGAGCTGCTGCAGAAGATGCTGGCGTTGCCATAGCGGCTCGCGGGTGAGCGCTCGGGACCGGGGACGTGGCAACGGAGTTGCTTCCGCTCAATCTTGGCTTGCCGGGGCAGTGGTCCTTGACTCGGGGGACACCCTAGAATACACTGCGCCCCTATCCGTGGCCCAAGAGGGCGTCCAGTAACTGCCTCTGGGGGCACCGCGATGCCGAGATCGACAAGAGTATTCGTGTGCGCCCTGATGGTGGCGGCCTTGGGTACGGGGCATTGTGCGCGGGCAGCCGGTCGGGCGACCGAACTGCCGAAAGGGGTCGTGGTGACATACGCGACGGGTCCCGATGCGTTCAAGATGGGCTGCTACCGAGATGGCATGTCGGCAGTGGTCGAGGCCGATGGCCCGGGTTTCACGCGGGCCATCCGGACCACGAATCCGAAGATCGGCGCGCCCTGGAACATGGAGGCGCAGTGTCCCCTGAAGGCGGCCATCAACAAGGGCGATGCGATGTTGATGACCTTCTGGGCGCGGGTAATCACCACCACCCAGGAGTCGGAACAGGCCGTCTTCTCGGCCTACTGCCAACAAGCGGCGGCCCCCTGGCGGAAGTCGCTCAACCGCGAGTTCACCGTTGGTTCGGAATGGCGTGAGTTCCTGCTGCCGTTCCGGGCAGTCGTCGACTGCCCTGCAGGTACGGCGACACTCGGCTTCATGACCGGGCAGGCGGAACAGACGGTGGAATTCGGCGGGGCCCGGCTGGTGTCGTACGGCCCAGACGTCAAGCTGGTTGACCTGCCGCAGACAGTGGTCACCTACGAGGGACGCGATCCGCGCGCCCCGTGGCGAGAGGCAGCGGGCGAACGGATTCGCCGCCATCGCATGGCCCCCTACCGCGTCCGGGTCGTGGATGCCGCTGGCCAGCCCGTGCCCGGAGCGGAGGTGCGTGTGCGGATGACCCGCCACGCCTACGAGTTCGGCATGGCCTTCCCCGCGCCCCTGGCGGTCAAGGACGACAAGGGCTCGGCCGCGCTGCGCGAGAAGCTCCCGGAGCTGTTCAATGCAGGCAGCTTTGTCAATGCGCTCAAATGGCCCCCTACAGCAGGCGATTGGGGACCTCGCAATGACGAGGTCCTGCAACCAGGCCTCGAATGGGCCAAGCGGAATGGCATCCGGATGCGCGGTCATGTGCTGGTGTGGCCGGGGCGGGCCCACGTGGCGCGATCTGTGCTGCCCCTGATCGAGCAGCGGGATGCTCCGGGAATCCGTCGCGCCGTCCTCGAACACATCGACGACATCACGGTGCGGACGCGTGGTCACCTGGTGGAGTGGGATGTGCTCAATGAGCCCTACAGCAACCGTGATCTCACGGACATCTGTGGTCGTCGGGTCATGGTCGAGTGGTTCGAGCGCGCGTGCCGGAACCTGCCCGGCGTGGCTCTGGCGCTCAACGACTACGGCATCCTGGCGTCACTGACGAAGAGCCCGCACCAGACTCACTTCGAGGAGACCATCGCGTTCCTGCTCAAAGAGGGAGCCCCACTAGATGTGATCGGCATGCAGGGACACTTCGGAGGCACGGTTCCGTCCCCTGCTGAAATGCTGGCCACCCTCGAACGCTTCGCGCGCTTCGGGCTGCCCATTCGCGTCACGGAGTTCACGGTCGGCGGCAGCGATCCACAGCTCCAGGCCGACTTCCTCCGTGATTGCCTGACACTCGTCTTCAGCCATTCTGCGACGGTTGGGTTCCAGGTCTGGGACACGAAGCAGTTCTTCGACCGGGAAACGGGCGCTGAGCGACCCATGGCAGGGATCTGGCGGCAACTCGTGCTCAAGACTTGGTGGACGGACAAGACTGGGCGGACCGGTGTCGATGGCCTCCTTGCCGGACGGGGCTATCTGGGAAGCTACCAGCTGACCGTCACCCACGACGGTACCACGGCCAGCGTGCCTGTCGCACTGGCCCGCGACAGTAAGCCTTTCACCATCGTGCTGCCCTAGCGCGACCAGCACTGCCCATTGTAGTCGCCAGCAGTGTCAGAGCCCGGCCGGGGACGGGCTGGTGCCCCACACGAATCTGCCCATTCTCAAGAGCGGATGTCCTGATTCCGGGCTTCCCGTACTTGCCGCGCTGTTCTTGCCTGCTCACGTTCTCTTGGCGGGCGGTGGCTCGGGCGCGCCGGTTTGCCAGGTGCTTCCCCAGTGGCGCAGGAAGTAGATTCCGACGAGCAGGTCGGTGACTTGCTCTGGCTGGAAGGTCCGGCGCAGATATCGGCAACACCATCTCCAGCGTACGTAGCGAGGCCATCCACGCTGCCTTCATCAACCCCTACGGCAAGCCCGCACCCGCCGGTCTCTACCGCAACATCGCGATCACCGACAACACCCTATCGGGCGCCACCACCGATCTCGAGCTGACCAGCATCGATGGCCTGAAGCTGGCAGGCAACCGGTACCCCAACCGCGACAGCCCCGTCGTCAACATCAAGAACTGTACCAATATCGTGACGGACGGCAAATAGGTACCGCCGGGCGTTGGGAGCCGATTCTTGCCCGCACGCGCAGAGGCTCGTGCGGGTTAACTGCGTGTCTCGAAGTAGAAGACCGAGCGGATTTGCATGCTCTCGTCTGCCGCCGAAAGGTAGGTGACGCTGTAGCGTTCGCCGCCGTCCGTCACGTTCAGCACCACATGTCCCCCTTCGTAGGCAGCGGGGGGGACGGTTGCCATCCACGGCTTGCCGCTATCGACGGCCCGGCGTTCAGCGGGCATGATGCCGGGGCAAACCAGCCGTTCGCCGGGATAGAGATCCGTGTCGCTCAGTCTCGCCATCACGGGATCCAGATTGTGGAGCTGATCCCAGACGCAACCGACATACACCCGCGCCCGGACGGCTTTCACGAATCCGTCCGGCATCGAGTGGTGCCCGTGGTGGTTGATCTTGCAGACGTCCACCGGCCCCACCTGCGGACCCAACTCATTCTCGATCTCGACTTGTGGGCGCCCCTGAAGCGCGGGGGCCTTGTCCGAGAAATCGCCGCCGGTGAAGAACCGGAATGGCCCGTACTTCATGACCATGCCCAGGCTCATGGCGTTCTCGTTCAGCCACTGGCCCTCGAATCCGGCGTAGAGGTCCCTGATCCCGCCGTCTGCCAGCGCGATCTTCCCGTTCCCGCAGATATTGCGAATGCCGAAGGAATCCGCGTAGCGGGCACCATCCCGCTGCATGGCGATCTGGCCGAGCTCGCCGACCCTGAACTTCCTGAAACGGACATCCCCTTTCTTCTGGAGCCAAGCGTAGAGCTTCTGCATGTTGTCCAGCTCAGGGCCGGCAAGCGGGATCGGGTCGTTGTAGTCGGGCCAGCCACGGTCCACACAGGTGCCAAAGCGCAACGTCTCGGCAGCCTGCGCGAAACCGCTCAGGTAGTAATCCTCGCCACGCCCTGACGTCTCCCCGGCATGCCACGTATCCCCGCCGGTGTGGTCCGCGTGGAAATGCGAGACCATCATGTAGTCCACGTCCTCCTGGTTCGGGTTGACCCGCGCCACGTATCGGGCGATCCACTCGCCCGCGTGGCGGGACTGGTCGGGGAGGATGGGAACAGCCAGTTCGCCTCGATTGCAGGCCGGATGGTCCCCGCAGTCCAGCAGCATGGATGTGCCGTCCGGGAAGATGTAGAACATCGATTCGCACACCCCAGTGTAGATGAAGTGCACCTGGAACTCGCCCGGCTCCCAACCGGGCCACGCCTGCCCGACCGCCGGGTCCTGCGCGGCTTCCTCGAAGGTCTGCCGCAGCCGGTTCACTTCGGTCCGTGCCGTCTCAGGAGCCGTCTGTTCAGTCATGCTGTCTCGTCCCGACATATGTGTTGTCTGTGCCCAAGCATTGGGGTCCGCCGAGCCATCGCTGCGCCGCCCGCTACGCTAACCCCGAATGGCACAGCGCCAAGTCCTCCATCCACCGAAACCACCTCGCACTTGACGACCGGCTCTGCCAAACATGGCTTGGGTCAGGTCCCGCGAATGTCCCGGACTGCCGCGTACACCGCAACCTGGCCCCCGTCCAGGAAGTCGTGCCGTTGTAGCCCGCGGGGTTGTCGAGGCGGCAACGGCTACGAGAGGGCTACAACTTCTGGCTCAGGCCTGCCTCGATCGTCGTCGTCTTGCCCCCGACCGTGACTTGGCACGCGGCCGTGGTGCTGATGGTGATCACTCCACGCACGAGCCGAAGCGAGGCGGAAAACTCGTCACCGTCCAGCGCTTTGAGCACGCATGCGCCGTCGCTCAGTTCAATGCCCTTGCCCAAGTAGAGCTCGGTATCGCCCCCGCTCCCTGAAACTGTGGCGAATGTGCCCCGGAAGCGGAACGTCCCGAGTTGGTGCGGTTGGTCTGGCGAGACAGCGCTGAAGACATGGTATGGACCGTTCTCCCCGGTGATCTTCAGGGCCGTGAACGCGCCGTCGGCAAGGCGTTTGAGGGGCGATGGGGACAGGCGAACTGTGGCGAGATCAGTCGACGACGGGGGCCGAGTTCATGCTCGAATTGTGGGGTGCATTGGGTGGGGCCACAAGTCGCCTGTGCTCGGCCGTCTCTCGGATGACCACGAGCTCCGAGTATTCCCAGTCGTCCACAGATACGCCCCAATTCCCCATACTGTCTGCTTTGCCATCGACTTGTGACCCATTTACATTGAGCCACTGATGGACAGATAGTGCCTGAGGCACCCCATCAAAGGAGCGAGAACAACCGCGCTGTCTCTGGACCCGCAAGTGGGATCTTGCGCCCTACTGGCAACCGTCTAACATGGGACGACGATGACCACTATCTCTCACACCGCCGGGGTCGCTTGCCTGGGGCTTTTGCTTCTGTCACCCCTGTACGGGGACGAGAACAAGGCACGGGGCATGGATATCCCGGCACGAATGCAGGCCGCTGCGACGCTTGTGCGCGACCACGCGTGGTTCAGACGGCAACGGGACGAGATTCTCGACCGCTGCGAGCCGTGGTTGGAGCGGTCCGCGGAAGAGCTCTGGATGAGCATCCCTGATCAGTGCATCCCGCGCGTGTTCACGGTCAGCCAGAAACACGGCTGTCCCGCCTGCGGTCCGGCCGTCAACACCGGCTACGGCTACTACCCTTGGCGGAGCACTCCGGAGCACCCGTGGAAAGTTCAGTGCCCAAAGTGCCGGGAGCGCTTCCCGAAGAACGACTTCTGGGCCTACTACTGTTCGGGGATGGATGCACGCGGCAGGTTCGACGAAGCGCGCGCGGACCGGAAGCTCCTGGTCAACCCGGACCACCCGGACCCGAACGACCCCAAGCATACGTACGGCGTCGATCCCGGTACCGGCTACCGCAGCGAGGAGGGCGCGGTCCATGCCTTTGTCGCCTGCTACAACGGCGTCCGCATCTGGGGGTTCCCGTGGAGTCGCGACGGTATCACCTCGGTGACGCTCGACCTGGCGTACGCCTACCTGCTGACCGGGGACGTGCGCTACGCACGCAAGGCCGCCGTCATTCTGGGCCGCATCGCGGTGCTGTATCCGGATATGGACTACCGGTTCTGGATGGACAAGCCCGAGTACAACCCGAACGGCCTGCGGCTCACCGGCAAGATCCTGGACCGCATTTGGGACAATTTCCTCATCAAGCGTCTGTTGCGTGCGTATGCGCTCGTGGCGCCCGCGATGCGGAACGACCCGGTGTTCGCCGCGTTCCTCGAATCCAAGGCAGGCCATCTGCCGGTGCCGCGATCGGTCGGTGCCAGTCTTCTCGAGAGCCTGGTCGAGCAGAACTACCTGCGCGCGATCTTCCGCTGCGCTCAGAACGGCGTGCTCTGGGGCAATACTGGAATGACGGAGGAATGCGTGGCGCTCGTCGCTCTGGTGACTGTGGACCCCGCCTTCAAGAAGAAGGTCCTGGACTGGCTCTTCGAACCCCGCAAGATCACCGGTTACAACACCGACGCGCACCAGCTTCACGGCGGCGGACTGCTCGACCTCACGTTCAGTCTCAGTCGGGACGGCTTCTCCTGGGAAAGCGGGGGTTACTGCGAGATCCTGCCCGAGGCCCTCACCGCCGTCTATCCGGTACTGGCACAGCTTGCGGGGCCGGCCGGAGACCCGACACGTGACGCCGCACTCGAGCTCTGTCGACGCCGGCTGACAGCGTATTCGCGCAACCATTTCGCCCTGATCTGCCTGGACCGGTTCAAGCCGAACTGGGGTGACAATGGCGTGTTCTGCCTGCCGTACTTCCCCAAAGGCCCCGCGCCGACCCCCTACTTCAACAGTATGCTGACATTCGGCGACGAACGCGCGGCCGCCATGACCAAAGCAGCCCTGGAGGCCGGGAACATGACAATGGACGAGGCCCTGGGCATCGACGACCTGTTCTCCGTCACACCTGAGACGGCTGACAGACTCAAGATGCTCGCCGCCGCCGAACCAGCAACCATCGACGCATCGGCGAACCTCACCGGTCGCGGGCTCGTCCTCCTCAAACAGGGCTCAGGTGATCACGCAAGATGTCTCTGGACGCACTACGGCAACAACTGGGACTGCCACAACCATCCGGACACGCTCGCGCTTGGGCTTTTCGCGTTCGGCATGGACATCCTGCCCAGGCTCGGCTACCCGAATCTGCGGGACCGCAACTCGCACCGAAACTGGTACCTGAGCGCCGTCAGCACAAACACGGTGGTTGTAGACGGGCAGGAGGGGATGCGCCGCAGCATGATCGCTGATCAAAGACTCTACGCCCAATCCGAGCTCGTCTCACTATTTGCTGTCGACGCGGGGTCTGTCTATCCCGAAGCACGCCGGTACCGGCGCTGTGCCGGCCTGGTCAGGATCTCGGACCGCGACTTCTATGTCGTCGATTTCTTCGATATCGACGGCGGCAGGGAACACGTCTACAGCTTCCACAGCGGGGCCGGAGAGGTGACTCCCGATGCTGGGCTCGTGTTGTCGGAGCAGGCGACTGGGACCTACGCTGGACCCGACGTCGAGTACGCGGATGAGGACTACCGCTATTCCGAGAACTATGGCTGGCGCTGGGGCAACGGGTTCCAGTTCCTCTACGACGTGAAGCGCTCCGGGCCGGCCGAGCACGCCTCGTTTGTCTGGGCCCTACAGAACACGCACGGAGCGTCACCGTTGGGCGACACCGTGCGCTGCCGCCTCAACCTGCTGACCCCCATGGCGGAGATCGCATTGGCCAAAGGCAAGCCGCCGCAACAGCGCAAAGGCAATGCGGAGAGCATCACGTACGTGCTGGCGGCGCGCCGCGGGGATGCGGACTTGGCCACCCATGTCGTGAGTGTTATCGAGGCGTACGTCGCCGGGGAACGTGCGGTCGCATCGGTCTCCAGGCTGAAGCAACTGGAGGGCGGACCATTCTGCAGCGCCGTGGCGGTGACCTTCGCGGACGGGCGCCGCGACCTGATCGTGAAGGGTCCTGACCAGGACGCGGAGGCCGTGTACGAAGGCGGCCTCCGCATGAAAGGGAGTTTCTGCCTACTGCGGCAGGACGCGAACCTGCGTGTGACGGAGTATCATGCCTCGGAGGTCCGTGAGATCAGCGTCGGCAACGACTTCCATATGACCTTCGTGCCCAGTGCCTCAGGACGGGTGATCGACTTCGAAACGGACGTGCTCAAGACGCCCGCCGTGCAGTTGGCTGCGCAGATCGAGGTCCCCGCGAACGTCCTCACGCCGCTCTGGGCGGACATTGTCCCGGCGGCGGAGGACACCGACGGCAGCTATCGCGTGCTCGAAGTCTCCGTTGGCGATGCCGAGACGCGCCTTGTTCTCGATACAGACTCGTTTGCAGTCGGGCTGAACAGCGGTTCTGAAGCGCCAGGCAACGCCCAGTTGCGGCGAGCATTCAACTACGCCTTCGCAACGGGCGCGATTCTGACCATTCCCTACTCGTATCACGGCCGGCCGGACTGATTCCACACCCCGAGGCGACGAGTGGGTGCCGACCTGACCGGAGCTTGACGCCCCCGTTGGTCGCTCCGATGCCTGGCATCGGCTCTACCTTCGGTGGTGGCGTTCCCCAAAGCTGATGCTCCTCAGCGAGGCGATGGGGATGGGCCAGTTGCATCCAGTCAATGATGGACAGATAGTGCCTGAGGCACCCCGAAAAACGAGCGAAAGCAACCGTGCTGTCGCTTGGCCAAAGGCCGTCTCCTCGACGGTCGTCCGTTGCTCGATGACCTGCCCGGACTGCCTGACAACGCCGAGCAAGTCTGTGTCGCAGGAAGCGATGGCCTGGGAACCCTCATGCTCTGGAGCCACCAGTCCCAGGCTGCACGTATCCCCTGTCAAGGGACGGAAGCTCATCTGATCGATCTACTGGGCCGCACGAGCAGGGTGTCGGTCGCCGGCGGCAACGCAGGGCTAGATCGGTGAAGCGTCCATGGCGCGGAGAGGCTACAACTTCTGATTCAGACCGGGTTGGACGGTGGTGGTCTTGTCGGCGACGGTGACTCGACACGGAGCGGTGGCGCTGATGGTGGCTCCGCCATCCACGATCCGGAGCGAAACGGAGAGCTCGGTGCCATCCAGGGACTGGATCGCGTGCGTGCCATCGGTCAGCTCGACGCCCTTGCCCAGATAAAGCTCGGTGTGGGTGCCGATCTTGGCGACGGTGGCGAACGTCCCCTGGAAACGGAGCGTTCCGAGCTGGTGGGGCTGGTCTGGCGAGACGGCGCTCAGGATGTGGTGGGTGCCATTCGCTCCGGTGATCTCCAGCACGGTGAGGGAGCCGTCGGCGAGGCGCGTGACGGTCTGGATCGCGGATGTGCCCTTCTTCGCCGCCTCGTAGACGGTTGCGAAGGGGCGATCCCAGGCCTCGCCGGGCAGACGGACGGCGAGCATCGGGGCGCGCATCTTGTCGAACGGCCTGTCGGCAGCTTTCCGCTGCAACCCCGTGGCAGTGTAGACGGTGTAGTCGGCGCGACCGGCCAGGAACACGCTGAATTCCAGGCCCGGCCTCCCCTTGTCATCCGCGATGTCGAGCACAGCCCTCAGATTGCCCTCGATGGCGCGGGGACATTTCAGCTTGTCTTCCAGGTAGTCGTCCCCGAGCTTCGCGTTGGCCAGATCGGTGGTGGAGGCAAACGGGAGAGCCGTCCCGCCGTCGTGGTCGTAGACGGCGACTCCCTGCCCGACGGAATGCAGCCGGTACTCGTTGCTCTTCTCATTCGACGAGCGGAACACATCCACGAGGAATCCCGTGCTTGCCGACGTGCGGATCAGGGCCATGCACCGGCGTTGCCGCCCGCCATAGGGAAGCTCGACCTCGATGAAGGACATGTCTGGCGATACCGCGTCCTGTTGCGGCGCGGGTTCCATCGCGTAGGTCGTGAGGTCGTACTTGCCGGTACTCATATCCCGCATGGTCAGGGGAATATCGCCGGGGATGACCGTGTTCTTGGAGCCGATCTTCTGGCACCAGCCGTTGTGCGGCTTCGAGCCGTAGGGGTAGTAGCCCACGTGTGGTACCACCTTCAGCCCCTTGGCGTAGAATTCGAAGTTGATCCCCTCCGGCAGGCAGTGGGTGTAGTTGCCGCAGTAGAGCGTGCTCATCAACCCATTGTCCCTGTCGAGCCCCTTGTTGCGCTGGACGTAGAGCGGGATGAAGTCGATCCGGTCGGTGCGCGTGAACACCATCTCACCTTCCCCGACTGCGGGCACGTCCTCCATCTCCTCGGCATGTAGCGGTCGGTTGAACCCCCGGTCGATGGCCCAGCGGAGTTGCTTGCCAAGCTGTTTCGCTTCCGGCATGTCATGGGCCTTGGCCGTTCGGTACATGAAGTCCACGTTGGTGCGCGTGAACCCCATGTTGTTGGCGTCGCCATACGAAGCCAAGTAGCGGTGGGGAAACATGAGGCGGAAGGGGGCGCAGGCCGACCGGAAGACGCGCCCGTTCGCCTCCCACGGCTGGTAGCCCGCCCGGTCCAGACTCCGCAACAGGCCGATCACCCGACCCGTGGCGA
>Ga0233431_1005334_pt1 | contig 12632 bp, 8 predicted proteins | sample SI_118_April2016_FD_179867 | JGI IMG/M metagenome (GOLD analysis project Ga0233431, IMG submission 179867) | Seawater microbial communities from Saanich Inlet, British Columbia, Canada - SI_118_April2016_200_MG | ecosystem: Environmental > Aquatic > Marine > Inlet | place: Canada: British...
ATTGAGTCTACAATTGCTGATATTCAGAGGAAGGTGGGAAGCGACAAGGTTATTTGTGCATTGTCTGGTGGTGTGGATTCTGCGGTAACGGCCGCACTTGTTCATCGAGCCATAGGTGACCAGTTGACCTGTATTTATGTCAATAATGGTTTAATGCGGACTGGCGAAACAAAAAGTCTTATGAAGTTTTTTCAGGAAAAAACGCATTTGACAGTGATTAATGTGGAAGCCGAAGAGTATTTTCTTGGAGAGCTTCACTCCATTGTTGAACCTGAAGAGAAACGAAAACGCATAGGCTATGGGTTTATCAAGATTTTTGAAGAGGAAGCAAAAAAGCTTGGTGATGTAAATTACCTGGCCCAGGGAACTCTGTATCCTGATGTTATCGAGTCCGTCTCCTTTCGCGGGACGGCACCTATCAAGTCTCACCATAATGTTGGTGGCTTGCCGGAAGTAATGCAGCTTGATCTTATTGAACCCCTGCGAGAGTTGTTTAAAGACGAAGTGAGGGAGCTTGGTCTCGAGTTGGGACTTCCTGAAGAAGCCATTTATCGCCAGCCCTTCCCGGGTCCAGGGCTTGGCATTCGTATTATGGGAGAAATCACAAAAGAGCGTCTGCATATTTTGCGTCAGGCTGATGTTATCGTGCTGGAGGAGATGAAAAACTCAGGGTATTATCGTAAAGTCTGGCAGTCCTTTGCAGTGTTACTCCCCATACAGACAGTAGGGGTTATGGGGGATGAACGAACCTATGAGCATGTTATTGCCCTGCGGTCGGTGGATAGTGTGGATGCAATGACAGCAGACTGGTCCAAATTGCCTTACGAACTGCTTGGCCGCATTTCAAACAGGATTATCAATGAGGTTCGGGGGGTTAACCGTGTGGTGTTTGATATTTCCTCTAAACCTCCTAGTACCATCGAGTGGGAATAATACATAAGAGTTCACCAGCACCTCTGCACTGGTAAACTCTTACAGCCCCTGAGTTTACCGAGGTTGATAAGCCCCCTGGTGAACTATTACAATAACACGATACGCCATTTCGGGATAATAACAGAGTAGGAGCATGGAGAGCAAAAGCCCACAGCAGATGACAATTCTGATCGTTGAGGATCAGCAGGACATGCTGCAGTCCATTAAAACCATGCTTGAGATGATACATTACGGTCGAAATGTACATGGTGTGTCAAATGGCAAAGAGGCCTGGAAGTTTCTATCCAAAGGGGATGAACCTGTTGATTTTATTATAGCAGAATATGAAATGCCGGACATGAATGGCATGGAACTCCTCACCCACCTTCGTCAAAACAAAAAATTTCGCGATATTCCATTCCTTATGATTACAGCTGAAGCAGACAGAAGCCTGGTGGCTGAAGCTGCTGAGCATGACGTCGATGGTTATTTAACCAAACCATTTGTTACCGCGGCCCTTGAGCAGAAGATTAATGAGGTAAATAAAAAGATACAGCATCCTGATGCCATGACCCTTCATCTCCGTAAAGCCAGGGATCTGGAAGATGAGGGTGATGTGTCCGGAGCCCTGCAGGAAGTTGGCAGGGCTATAGCTGCCAACCCCGGATCATCCAGACCGTTACGAGAACTTGGCCGTCTGCATGCCCAGGGTGGAGATATTCCGAAAGCCATCGATTGTTTTCAAAAAGCTGTTCAGGTTAATTGTCTGGACGTGAGTTCTTATCATTATCTTGGCCAGCTGTATCTTCGCAAGGGCAAAATAGATGAGGCCACAAATTGTCTGGCCAAAGCAATAGATATTAGTCCACGTCACTCTGAACGTGCGTTGAAGTTAGCATATCTGCTGCTTAGAAAAGGGAGGCTCTCTGAGGCTGAAAAGGTTTTCATCCTGATAATGAAAAACAACCCGGACAACATTGATCTCCATGAAGAAATAGCTGAAGCTGCCCTGGAAAATAATTTTCAGGATATGGCGATAAAATGTTTCAGGCTTGTTGTGAAAAAATATCCTGCGCGACTTGATATCCATAAAAAACTAGGCTTGCTTTATTATGGGAAAGGCCAGAATAAAAATGCAGCCCTCCACATGAAAAGGGCTGCAAAAAAGTATGGAGATGATTTAGATTTTCTTTTGGCGTTAATCAAGTCTTTTCTTGCGATGGACCGTGTTGTTGATGCTGATAAATGGGCGAAAAAAGCAAAAGAACTGTATCCTGATAACAGAGAAGTAAAAAAGCTCCTTCTTCAGTGCCTTTAGGCTGAAACCTTCTTTGCGCATGGAAGGCAGAGTATTGTCTTACCTGTGATTTTGGCCTTAGGTTCCATCACTTTTTCTCCGCATTTTGAACAGAGCAGGCTTGGATAAACTTGGGCGCTTTCGGGAAGGTCTGTGGTTATGTGATTAATCGTAAAGAGATCTGTCAAGTCAGCCTTGAGAATTTCCTGCATTTTTTCGCTCTTCCTGGCTTTAATGATTCGCATCACTTCAGGAGAGCGGTCTCCACTGGAGAATCGTTTCCATGTTTCTTGAACAGCAGAATCTTCCGGAGAAGATTGCCACTTGACAGCAATACGAATACCTTCTCCTGAAGGCCTTTTCTGGAAGGTGTACACCTGTTTCCCGTAATCTTGAATCACAAGATTGCCTTTACCCAGTGTACAGCCCGTAACTACCTGAATTGCATCGACAGCGCAGGACATGTTTTCCACCACAGCTACGAGTTCTTCGTCCATTGATCGGTCGCCAAGGTTGAGAAGAGCAGCCTCGGAGGCTCTGAAACCAAAGGCCAAGCCAGGGCAGGCATGGCCATGAAAAGCAACGACATCCTTAAAGGCCGGCATGGTATTATTCGCCGATGACTTGATTCCTTCCATTTTCTTTTGCCTTATACAAACGTTCATCTGCCAGCTGAATCAGTGATTCACGGCTCAGGTTTTCTACTTCATGGGCAGATGCAACACCAATAGAAATCGTGAGTTTGATTGTTTGGTCCCGGTAAATAAAATCGTGGTTGCTAATCGCTTTCCGCAGTCGCTCGGCAAACAGGAGGACATTTTTACCAACCCCTTGGCACAACCCATAAAACTCTTCACCGCCATATCTGCCGATTTCATCATCTTTTCGTTTTGTTGCAGACATGATTTCGGCCATACTCTGCAGGACAAAATCTCCAGTCAAGTGACCATATGTGTCGTTCACAGACTTAAAGAAGTCGGCATCAATCATCAGCAGCGAAAAATCCTTTATATGGCCACGTTTAAATTCAGCAATTTTGACATCAAGGAGCCTGTCCATGATACTCCTGTTGGGGAGTCGAGTTAATTGATCAAAATAACCGATTCGTTCGAGGAGATCTTTTTGTTCCATCTCCTTGGAGACATCAGTGAGGACACCAAATGAGAGACAGATTTGATCCTGTTTGAAGCTTTCTATTTTCGCCTGATCTTTCAGCCAGGCAACACGGTTGTCCGGAAGAATAATTTTATATACGGCCTCAATACGACCCTTTTCTTTTCCTTGTTCCCGCAGATCCTGTCTCTGCCCTGATAGCTCCTGCTTGTTCAATACTTCTTCAGCTATTCTTGACTCTTGAAAATCAACATATTTGTAAACGCGCCTGTCAAGAACAGCATTACGCAATGCTACGGCAATATTTTGGTTCTCCTGACAGCCGAGCAGAGTGGCTACCTTATGGGGAACATACTCATACCAGATGACATTTTCATTTTCATTCCAGGCAGCAAGATAATGGGACACAGGAGAGCCGGTCAGCTCAATGGATCTTGATGAGGAAATCAGCTCAGAAACTCTTTGTTTAAGATTTTTACTGTACTTACTGGAGAGAATACGACCGCTGTAATTTTCAGGCGGATGAAGAGAGGAATCTATTGTCATGGGTAACCCTCAGGTTGTTATGAGTTTACCAAGGTTTATAGTTACTGATGAACTATTATATTTTTTTTACATCCTAACATGTAACAGAAAATGAAATGATTTCGACAGTTTTTTTTGGGTGGTGATCAGGAACTACTTTCTGTGGAGGTTGATTTGGGGTGGGAGAGTCAAACGGTGTCCCTCGGACAGGACACCGTTTGGTAACATTTTAAGAGGGCTGAAGGCAAAGAGCCTCATCTTAAGGCTGGTGTTTATTTTTTTAGAGCCCTTTTCATGATTTCATAACTTCTTTCAACCATGCTGCGTGGTTCTATCATGAGACCAGCTTGAATCATCGCATTGTCAAAAAGTTGCTCAACAAGGTTTTTTGCGAAAACCTCATCTTCCAGCCTCATGTCTGCCAAGCCCATTATCAGGGGGTGGCTGGTATTTATTTCCAGCTTTTTGCCGCTGATGATCTGCTCTTGATTGGTGGCCCGCATCACTCTTTCCATGCTGCTGGTGAACATGCCGTCAGGGTTGACGATGATTGCCGGGCTTTCTTCCAGCCGGTTTGACACAGCGACGGTTTTCACTTTTTCGCCAAGTACTTCCTTCATCCATTTGGTCAATGAATCTGCTACAGGCTGGTCAAGGTTGTCGGTTGGTTTGGTATCTTTTTTATCTTTATCTCTTAGATCTGGAAGTTTCAGATCGGCCCTGTCGGCAGAGACAAGCTTTTTACCCTCAAATTCGCCAATATGGGTGAAAACAAAGTCATCAATAGGTTCCATTGTATAGATGACTTCCAGCTCACGCCTTTTAAATGTCTCCATATATGGACCGGTTTCAATGGATTCCCGGGTCGGGCCGTTAATATAATAAATTTCATCCTGACCTTCTTTCATCCTTTCAATATATTCTGCCAATGAAATTAATTTTCCTGGTTCGGATGCAGAGGATTCAAAACGAAGAAGTTTGGACAGTTCATCTCTATGGGTGAAATCAGAGGTGGCTCCTTCTTTGAGGAAGATTCCAAATTCCTTCCATATTTTTTCATATGTTTCTGGCTCTTTTTTGGCTTGCTCGGCCAGGTTTTTCAAAAAACGGGTGGTAATGATTTTTTTGATTTTAGAGACAAGGGCATTATCCTGGAGAGCCTGACGTGATATGTTAAGGGGCAGGTCCTCACTGTCAATTACACCTTTCACAAACCGAAGCCATTCCGGAAGGATGTCTTTGCTGTGCTGTTCGATAAGAACTTTCTGGCAGTATAAACTGACGCCAGGATCCATTCTACCAAAGCCCATATTTTCCGTGTTTGTTTCAGGAACAAAAAGGAGAGCTTTGAGCGCCAGAGGAGCGTCAGCACTGAAATGAAGCCTGCTCATAGGCTCATCAAAGGCGTTGGTGATGAATTTATAAAACTCTGTGTATTCTTCATCTTTGATGTCGCTTTTACTTCGTGTCCAGACTGCCTGAACGGTATTCACTTTTTCCCCGGTTACCTTGATGGGGAAAGGAACAAAGTTGGAGTACTCGGTGATAATGCGCTTGATTGTATTGTCATCAGCGTATTCATGGGCATCATCTTTCAGGTCAATAATAATTTTTGTTCCACGATGCAGACCCGAGGATGCTGTCAGGGTGTAGCTTCCTGTTCCGTCTGATGACCATTCATAGCCTTCGGAATCAGGATGGTATGAGCGGGAGAGAACGCGAACTTTTTTGGCAACCATAAAGGCGGCGTAAAAGCCGACGCCAAACTGACCAATAAGGCTCACATCTTTTTTGGCTCCTTCGCTCAGCTCAGTGAGAAAAGTTTTTGACCCTGAATGGGCAATGGTGCCAAGATTATGCTCCAACTCATCACGTGTCATACCAATACCGGCATCGGAAATGGTAAGGGTGTGGTCTTTCTCATTGACACTTATGTTGATTTCAAGAGAGGCGTCGGCATCATAGACTTCTTCTTCCAGAAGCTGCTGGTGTCTGAATTTCTCAAGAGCATCTGCTGCATTTGAGATGAGCTCTCTTAAAAAAATATCCTTCTCTGTGTAAAGAGAATGAATAACAATATCTAAAAGCTTTTTGACTTCAGCCTGAAATTCATGTGTTTCTGTGGTCATTTTTTTCTCCTGATATAATTTCTTGTGGTGCGCTAAAAAATAAAATCTCAGCCGGTAAAATAAGCATCAACCACTCTGTGTCAAGTTCTGTCTACAGATAGGGTGGTGCTTGACAATTACGCCTTTTTTTAAGTTGCATCTGAATAGGGTGGCTGTTATTGTTTTCTTCCATTTGTAGAACATAGGAGCAGTAAGCTCTTTGAGGGAACAAAAAAACAATTAACGGTACCGTGCTGTTAGCATTTGGACTGTGTGGAGAATGTTGTGATGAGTATTCGTGAAGATGCATTAAAAGGGAAAATCACTCCCATTTTTGAAAAATGTGCTGAAAATGAGAATATAGATGTCAAAATTCTCATGGAAGGTGTTGCCAAAGGCATAGTAGCCATTCCAAAAAATAAGAATCATAATTTTGAGAGAATTATGGCGGTTGGTAAGGGGTTGGCTGTTAAAGTGAATGCTAACATTGGTGCATCGAAAGATATGCCGGGCCTTGAACAAGAGCTTGAAAAGCTCTGTGTATGCTTGAAGGCTGGAGCTGATACGGTGATGGATCTTAGTCTGGGAGAGAACCTCAATGAGATCCGGAGAGGTATCCTGGATCGCTGTCCAGTACCGTTAGGTACTGTACCTGTTTATCAGACAGTGGCTGAAGTTGTAGAAAAACAGAAAAAAGAAATCGGCGAAGTTACGGTTGACCAGTTACTTTCTACCATAGAGCAGCAGGCCATTGACGGTGTTGATTTTATGACAATTCATTGTGGTTTGACCCGGAATGCTCTTGCCAGGGTGAAAAATGATGAGCGTGTGATGGGGGTAGTAAGCCGTGGAGGTTCTTTCACCATTGAGTGGATGAGTTATAACAACAAGGAAAACCCGTTTTACGAGCATTTTGATGATATTATGGCCATTCTCAAGGAGCATGAAGTAACAATTAGCCTTGGAGACGGCCTGAGGCCCGGATGTCTTGCCGACGCCACAGATCGAGGCCAGATACAGGAATTGATTCATCTTGGCGAGTTAACGCAGAGGGCCTGGGAGCATGGAGTACAGGTCATTGTAGAGGGTCCGGGCCATATGCCCATGGATCAGATTCAGGCAAATATGTTGCTTCAAAAGCGGTTGTGTCATGGGGCTCCTTTTTATGTGCTTGGGCCGCTGGTAACAGATATTGCTCCTGGTTATGATCATATTACTGGTGCAATTGGAGGGGCTATTGCCGCTGCTGCCGGTGCAGATTATCTCTGTTATGTGACTCCGGCGGAGCATTTAAAGCTGCCCGCTCCGGAAGATGTTCGTGATGGGGTTATTGCTTCTCGTATCGCAGCCCATGCTGCAGATATTGCTAATGGTCTTCCTGGTGCTCTTGATAAAGATATTGCTATGGCTAAATGTAGAAACAGGTTGGACTGGAAAGGTCAGATAGAGTTGTCAATGGATCCTGAAAAAGCTCGGAGATTCAGAGAAGAAGGTGGCTCTTATAAAGGTGATGCCTGCAGTATGTGTGGAAATTACTGCGCTATCAAAGTGTATAAGAAAGCAACGAGTCCAGGCAGATGTCCATCTGAAAAAGAATAGGTCATTATTTTTTTATAAGGGAGGGAGGTTATTATGCCTGATTTCTTGGTATCATTTTTTGATCTGATTAATAACTCGCTGCTCATTGAGCAGGTCAAAGATGTAGATTTCAAAGGTCTTTTTACTAATCCATGGTTTTTGGTTCCTTTTATTGGAGTAGTCGGTTGGTGGTGTTATAAGCAAGCCTTTAACAATTTAGTATTACTCGTTCTAGTTTTAGGTCTCTGGTGGTTTTCGGGAACTCCGTATGCTCAGGGTCTGGTCCTTGACGGCGAAATTCAGGCAGGGAAAATTCTTCCAGTTGCAGGTGTCGGTATAGCTGCTTTACTGGTGGTTATTTATCTTTTTTTCATTCGTTCCGATTGACATAACGAACAGGCAGATACAGGCTCTTCATGCACGCCGCTGAATTGATTTATACGGCCTTATTCAATCATTTTGGTCCGCAAAGCTGGTGGCCCGCTGACAGCCCTTTTGAGGTGATGGTTGGTGCCGTGCTGACCCAGAATACTAACTGGGTAAATGTAAGCCGGGCAATTGATATTCTCAAGAAAGAACACCTTCTTTCTCCAACTCTTCTTCAAGAGATTCCTCTTGAGGTTCTCGCTGAAAAGATACAGCCTTCAGGATACTATAACCTGAAGGCAAAGCGTTTGAAAAACCTCCTGGCCCTTATCAGAAAAGAATGCGGGCATTCCGACAATCTGGATTCTTTTTTCTCTCAGGACAGCGATGTCCTGAGAGAAAAGCTGCTTACTGTCAAGGGAATTGGTCCTGAAACAGCCGATTCAATTTTGCTTTATGCTGCAGAAAAACCGGTATTTGTGGTTGATACCTATACACATCGTATTTTATCACGTCATGGGTTGATAGGAGAGGAGAGCAGTTATCAGGAAATACAGGAATTTTTTATGGATAACCTGCCTGATGAAACGTCTCTTTTTAATGAGTATCATGCCCTTATTGTTCAACTGGGAAAGGAATTTTGCAAAAAAAGGCGTCCCCGCTGCAAAGAGTGCCCATTAAGAGAATTTGAGCCGATTTTTCTTGAAGAGTAGCAGGAGTTAGCGGCTACAGTTCATGAATATGAATAGTGCCCTTCCCTGTAATGTTTGAGGAAGCCTCAACGATTTGGCGGTGATGTGAAAAGAGAATGACCTGGTTTTTTGCAGCCAGATCAGCAAGAATCTGTAGAGTTGCCCTGGTCCGGTCATCATCAAAATTAATCAGGATGTCATCAACAATAAAGGGCATCGGTTCACTCTTTTCCAGGCGCCACTCTAAGGTGGCCAAACGAAGAGCCAGGTAAAGCTGATCCCTGGTCCCATCACTCATTCCCTCAACGCTTAGCCATCTCCCACCTGGTCGTGTCCCGACAAGAACTGGTTCGCCCCTATCATCCAGGTCAGTACGCAGGCCTTCAAAAGAGCCTAAGGTCAAATTGCTAAAATACCTGGAGGCGATCTTCAACACCGGATCCTGGTGTTCCTCTCGGTAACGTTCGATTTCCTGCTGAAGAATCTTTGATGCCAATTTTATTCGTGCGTACCTCTCTGCCAGGCGCCGTATCCTGGCGAGTTCCTGTTCCATCTCATCAGCAACTTCAGCGGCCTTGGCGCTGCCATCCATGCCTGCAAGTTTTGCGGTTTCTTCACCAATTACTTGGGAAATCCTATTAATTTCAGGGTTTATCCTTTCAGAGATATCCTCTCGCAGGGACTCTATCTTGCCCGGCAGTTCATCGGCATTAATTTCTAATGCCTGCCTGGCAAGTTCCGCATTTGACACACCGGCTCCTATTTTACCTATCGATGTTTCTGTATTAGTAATTTTATCCAGCAGTTTCTGATATTCTGCGAATTTGCTGGTTACTGTTGCTAACTCTTCGGGCTTTTCACACTTGGCGATTCTGAGAAGTTCATACATCTGCTCATTGGCACTTTGCATGTTTTTTTTATCTACCGAAATATCTTCTTGCAGGGAGTCAAGCTCTTCAGAAAGTTTGTCATACGAGGTAAGGTCTTTTGCTGCCAGACTATGGATGTCTCGTAATTGCAAAATTGCCTGGTCTATAGGCAAAGGCAGCATGTCTGGGGCAACCTTGGCTAGCAACGACTTGACCTCTTTCTCAAGTTCACCTGCATCACGGTCAATACCGTCAATACGTTTTCTAAGATCTTCGGCCTCTTTTACCTTGTCAAAGCAACTCTGTAGAATATCAAGAAGATCAACCGCTTCAAGGGGAGAAATTTTATTCTTCAGGCCTAGACTGGAGAGTGCTTTTCTCCATTCAGCCTGCCATTGACTCAACGATTCCTGGGCTGTTTTGAGATTATCTTCTGACTGTCCAAAGTTATTTTCTGCCTTCTTTTGCTGCTCCCTCAGTCTTTCAAGACCCATTTTCTGGTCGATAATTCTCTCAAGAATCGTTTCCGCCAAGACAACAACCTGGGTGAGTGTCTTTTCTTCAGGCGTTTTTTCCTCTCCTATGGAAAGGAGCTCTCTTATTAATTTCTGCAAGAGATGCTGTTGCTGCTTTGATGCTCTCTCAATTTCCTCGTCCTTTTTTAAGATTTCTCCTACCTTGTATCGGAGCTTATCAATTTCGGTAAGCCAGCCGTTCATTTCTTTAGGAGACAGCGGAACAATGCCAACAGGTTGCCAGGCGGTGGTCCATGCCTCATCAATATCTTTTTCTCGCAGGGTGAGTTCTTCCTTAACTCGGTCATTGTCTGTCAAGATGTCATTCTGGGTCTCGACATGGGCACGTGAGGCCGCGACATTGGCTACCCGTTCTGCCTCACGACGCAATCTGTCGGCAACAAGATCGGCCTTGCTTACATATTTTTCATATGCACTAGGAAGCGAATGTTCAGAGTTATAGACCTGGCTCTCTTCGGACACATCCTGGCCTTCCAGCCATTGTCGGCGTAATAGCTGCCACCCCTGCTCTCGTTTTTCTCGAATCAGGGATAGCATACTCTCAGAGGGAACTTCACCTGCATACTCCGTCTTTTTTATTTCGGTAAGAGCAACCCGCATTTCCTTTTCAGCTTTTTTCCGCTCTTTTTGCTGTTCTCGTCTTTCTTCTGCTATGATGCTATAATTCCGCTCAAACTGTTGGACAGTTTCAGGAAGTGGCAGGGAAAGTTCCATTAGTGCAGCCAAATCTCCGGTCCACAAACCAATCCGCTTAAGTTCTTGCAGACATTCGTTTTTACCTCGCTCAACTTCAGCTCTTCCCCTTTCAATCTGGCCATCAACATCTCCCGCTTTTTGTGCCATTTTCACGGCGAGGGATAGGCCGTTAGTGTCTAATGTTTCTGGTTTTTCAGCTAGGCATTTTTCAATTTCGTGGAGCTCGTTTTCTGCGGTTTTTTTCTGTTTGTGAGCCTGCTTTAACTGCTGATTGCTTGCTTCATATTGAGCGCTTAATGTTTGAAAGGTTCTTTTCTTAACAAGTGCGGGCCATACGGTCTCTACCTCGTCTAAAGGCAAATCTGGTCGAACCTGCTTCAGCAAAAGAGCTGCTTCTTTACGCAGATTAATCCTCATCCCGTTTCTTTCAGGCCTGTCCTTTTGTCCTTTGCGGTATTCACCAAGACGCTGATGGAAATCATCCACGCTTTCTGTCTGGCTGAGAAGGTCCTTATTCAGGGAAATCGCCTTTCGCTTTTCTTCACGTTGTGCAAAACGGTTGGAATCTCTCTGCAGTTGCAGTGTTGCTCCACGGATATTCTGCACAACCTGCTGGTGTCTCATGCTAAAATCAGGGGGCAAAGAAGTCACCTCACCCAATTCTTGCAACTGGTTTCGCAGCACTTTTAAGACCGCTAATTCCGGAATGGCGTGTTTCAAACGCTCTAGACGGTGCAACTCCCTGTTTTTATTCTCTCGCTCTTTCTCCAGGCCAGCTCGCTCTGCAGCAGCATTTTTAAAGGCTTTCTGATGCTCTTTCCAATCCTTGGCAGAAAGACTGGCAGCTCTGGCTTCTTTCTGGAGTTCCTTGTATCTTTTGACAGCCTTGTTGATCTTGGGCAGTTGCCCCGCTGACTTAAATAGCTCTAGTGACTCTTTTTCAAGCTGATCAATCACTTCCCGTAAAGAAGAAATCCCTGCGCCGGCGGCAAACAAGGCCTGGCCAACCTCGCCTTTCTGTGCAAGGATTTCTTTACCACCCTGCACCAAATTGCCATGATCAATGCCATAGAGGGATTCGAAAATCTCCGGCTCCACACCATGCAGAAATGGCGTCAAGTCATCAGGATCAAGAGGATTACCTTCTGCATCGATGATATCGCCAATACGCTTTTTCCGGCGCTGAAATATAATCTCTTCTCCAGCATTGTTTTCCAGACAGCCACCTACCAACAGCTGATCATAACTGTGGAGGAAATTATCAGGCGTCTGTTGGGGGAATCCATAAAGAAGAGCTTTGAGTGCCCTAAGAGAACTGCTTTTGCCGGCCTCGTTTGGACCAAAAATAATATGGAAGCCCGGTTCTTTGGAGCTAAACTCAAGGGTCCGGTCGGTAAAGGGACCAAAAGCCTTTAAATTTAAACTCTTCAGCCTCATTTGGCACTCCCGTGCTGGAGAAGCTTAGCAATCAGAAGCTCCTGAACCTCATTGCGAAGCTCTGTGATTTTGTGAGGAGATGTGTCAAGAAAAGGATTATCGTCGGTGTGGATACCTGGGGGCAACTTGCTTTTAAGGATCGCCAGTTCAGGTACTAGCTCTAAAAGGCTGTCGCCATCTATTTCCAGCTTTTGAATAGATTGAAGGAGGCTGGCAATGGGAGTATCCTCGCCAATAATTTCCTCAAGGCTCACCCGTCGGCTCGTCTGGAATTTCACCTTTTCCAACCACATCTCTCCTAAGCTGGCAGCGATGCCCCGGAACTCCTCAGTCCATTGTGCCGTGCGGTCAAGCAATTGAGCATGGATAGGGGACTTCCCGGTTAAAATCAAACGTAGAGCAAGGGTTTTACCTCCCGTCAAATCCTGTTCCTGCTCAAAAGCCTGTCGAACAGCTTCATAAACCATATCGATTGTCTCACATTCAGACAGATCAACTTTGCA
>Ga0233431_1005335_pt1 | contig 12623 bp, 12 predicted proteins | sample SI_118_April2016_FD_179867 | JGI IMG/M metagenome (GOLD analysis project Ga0233431, IMG submission 179867) | Seawater microbial communities from Saanich Inlet, British Columbia, Canada - SI_118_April2016_200_MG | ecosystem: Environmental > Aquatic > Marine > Inlet | place: Canada: British...
CATATGTGGTTCTACCAATACCAAATTTTATCATTGTTGTATAATAGTGCAAATCGTCAATTTTATCATCGATACTGTTGTACTTACTATACGTACCCTGTGTTCTGAATGGACGAGCCTTAAACCCTGTATTTTCGACAGCGTAATAATAAACCTCTTGGGGTGTCCACTTAAGATAATATCCAAGATAATGAACATCAATATTTTTATCCTTTAATTCATTTTCTGTTGGTGGCAAGAATGATATTATATCCTCATAACGGAAATTATATTTCTCTCTTATTTCTTTAATAGAAATACCACCCAAGTATATTTCATCTAAATTATTAAAGCTAAAATAACTTTTATCTCGTAATGATGTCGTATTATCGGCAATAGGATTCCCATATTCTGCTTCATTTTCACCATAAAAAACTAAAGGAATATCAAATTTTGCAGCTAACCTAGGTCCTAAATTTTTTTGTCCAAGAATAAATGTCTGAAATGGATGAAAAAGATTCTCAATAGATAATTTTGTTAACAACTTCATTACACGCCCGTTTCTTCTAAATGAAATATTATCAAAACCACCAACATCTATCCAGTTTTTCCAATTTTCATATCCATAGTCTGTATATAGAATTGGAGGCCAAGTAATTGTAAGTGGATTCATTCCATATTTATACTTTAGAACATGTGATTGAAAAGCACTATCTTTTCCACCACTCCCAGGGACTAGGCAATCATAATAACCATCATTCCTTCGGTATTTATCGAGCAATTTTATTAATTCATCTTCTCTTTTCTTCCAATCTATTTTTTCCTTTTTCTCTGCCATTTTGCAAGCATCACACACACCGTTTTCATCAATTTTTAATGTTACTTTTTTACTATTAATTGTATGCTTGAATTCGGCAGTTGATGCTGGTCTTTGGTTAGACATTACACATTTATTGCAGAACTTTACTTCCTTTGGAAGACCATATTTTACTTCTAATTGTTCATTCATAATTAATCTCTTACATTTATTATTTTTGCAAAATTATAGTATATTTTCAATCCTTCAACGGCACTTTTTTCTGGGTGAAATTGAGATGCAAATAAGTTTTTTGATTCAATACTAGAACAATATTCGAAGCCTTCATATTCAGTTGTGGTTAAAATTATATTTAGTTCATTACATTCTACAAAAAATGAATGTATGAAATACATATATTCTGAAAATCTTATTCCACTTAGGAAAGAATTATTCCATTTCTTATTATCATATGGTAAAATATTATTCCAACCAATTTGCGGTATTTTAGTTTTAGAATAGCCTTTGTTTTTATAATTAAATTTCTTAACTCTTCCTTTAAAAATATCTAGACCCTTGGTGTTACCAAACTCTTCGCTTTCTGAAAACAATAATTGAAAACCAAGGCAAATACCAAGAAAGGGTTTTGAGGATGCTATATTTTCTTTGATAGTTTCAACAATATCTAATTCATGTAAATTTTTCATTGCTTCACCAAAAGAACCAACACCTGGTAAAATTAATGCATCTGCATTATTTATTATTTCTCGATCTGAAGTTATCGTTGGTTTTAATCCAACATTTACACATGCCTGGTTTACACTAAATAAGTTGCCCATTTTAAAATCAATTATAGCAACATTTTTCATTCTAAACTCTCTCCAAATCTATAGACCTGCAATCAATCCTGTTATTATAAAGGTGCTTTTTAATTTCAAACAAATTAGCAGGAATAATTTTTTTAAAAACAGATCCTTTCTTTAAAAATTCAAAATTACCTTCACCCTGTTTTTTATGTTTACTAATGTTCTTTGATATATAATCATAATGTAGAATTGATGCGATTGCAACTGCATCAGCTTTTCCTGAAGAAATAATTTTTTCAACATCTTGTGCTGATCCAGCTCCACCATGAGCAATTACTGGAATTGAACAAACTTCTGAAACCATTTTTGTTAAACTCACATCAAATCCTAAACCAGTGCCTTCAAAATCTACAGAAGTTAAACAAATTTCACCAACACCAAGTGATTCAACTTTTTTTGCCCACTCTAAAACATCAACACCAGTATATTCTCTTCCATTATCTGTGTAAGCTAAATATTTTTCATCTTTTTGTTTTATTGCTTCAATGGCAATTACGATAGTTGAAGAACCAAAAATCTTTACTGCTTGCTCAATAAAATTAGTGTTATTTAAGGCTGCTGTATTAATTGAAACTTTATCTGCACCTGCTCTAAGGACCCGATTAATGTCTTCAATTGTTCTAAGACCACCTCCAACGGTTAAAGGAATGAAGGCTCTTTTTGCTGTTCGAGTTATAATATCATCCAAACTATTTCTCTCAAATAAGCTTGCTACTACATCTTGATAAAATAATTCATCAGCACCATTTTCATAATAGTATTTAGCAAATTCTTCAGGTGAACCTAAAGCTCGCAAACCTTCAAGATGGATTCCTTTAACTAAATTGGGTCCCTTTATATCAAGACGGGCTATGATTCTATGATTCATTTTTAATTTTTCTCTCAATAAGTAATTCAGCTATTTTGAAATCCATTTCATTATCAATATCCACACTATTTCTTTTATGCATAATATATCCAATTGCACCTGTTGAAATTATTTTTTTCTGATCTAAAAGTGTATCGACTTTTGTAATATATATTGCACCATTTAAGGAATAAACTTTGGATAAATCTTGTCTTCTTGCTATAATATCATTAGTCTCATATAATATCAACGTAGAATCTTTATCAATTCTATACATCCAATTTGGATGCTTATCAACTTCAATAATGCTAACACAAGAATCAACATTATTTGAAATACATTTTTCGATACAAGCATCAATATTTTTAACGCCTCTTAACGGTGAAGTTGGTTGTAATAGGCAGATATAATCATATTTTTCGTTTAATGATTCAATTGCATGAAGAATATAATCAATACTTAGCGAATTATCTTGGCCAAGATTTGCCGGACGTTTAAATGGAACGTCACAACCCCATTCTTTTGCAATATTAATAATTTCATCATTATCAGATGATAAAATTATCCGATCTAGATATTTTGATCTTTTTGCATCTTCTATTGTCCATGCAATTAGAGGTTTACCAGCTATTTCTTTAATATTCTTACCAGGCAATTCCTTACTGCCACCTCTGGCTGGTATTATCGCTAAAATAGTTTTATCTTTAATCATAGCTTAAACTGTTCCAATGTTTTTTTGTATTCCACCCACTCACCAGTATCGAACCATGAGTTTTCACTTATTGGATAAACACCAACTTTCATCCCTGCTTTTTTTATTTTTTCAATTAGATGTGTAATGTGAAAATATTCGTTTTGTGGGATATATTTTAGTGTATCAGATTTTAATACATACATACCTGTATTTACAAGCAAATCATATTCTGGTTTTTCTTTTATTTCTAATAATGTTCCGCCATTTTCTATTTCACATATCCCATACGGAATGTTGTAGTGTTTCATTGAAACAACAAGTGTAATATCATTATTCACACTATCATGGTATTTTAATAAATCGCTATAATCTGCATTAATAATGATATCGCAATTAGTTAAAATTAAATTACCATTTACTTTGTTTTCTAATTGTTTTAATGCACCAACTGTTCCAAGTGGTTTATCTTCATAGAGATATTTCATACTGTAATTAGGATTAAGTTCATCAAAATATGATTTTATTATTTTTGCTTTGTGGTTAACGGAAATATGATATTTGCTTATACCATAATCAACAAACTTTTCAATTATTATTTCTAATAGAGATTTATCTCCTATCGGAATTAATGGTTTAGGTAAAATTCTTGTAAAAGGGTCCAAACGAGTGCCTTTGCCGCCCGCCATAATAACAACTGGAACATCAAGTTTATCTTTTATCTCCCTTTTTATTTCCCCATTAAATAATGTATCCCAATTTAGGAATTCAACAATTACGTTATTTTCATCTACTACTGGAACAAATACTATTTCTCTTTTAAGAACTTCTGTCTTTATATTATCAAGATTGTAGTTTTGGGAAACAAAAAAAGTACCCTTGAAACAAACAATATGTACTTGTTCAGAAAGATTTCCGTCCCTTAATATCCAACGTCTCACATCTCCATCAGTTAATGATCCAATAAGTTGATTTTCTTTATTTATTACAAAAATAATTTTCTCTTCATTGATGTCCAATTGTTTCATAGCATCTTTTACAGATGCATTTTTATTAATCAATATATTTTTAAAATCTTTTAACGCGATATGTCGTAAAATTCCTTATAGATTATTTTATTAAAATCAGTTTTGTCAATGATTTTCTTAATTCTTGGGGCCGTATTCCCATCTCCGTATGAATTTTTAATTTTACTTATTTTTTGTTTAAATTCTTTTGACAAAATTAAATTTATTGCTTTAACAATTTCTTTTTTTATTACTTTAACATTTACAACACTTTTAGCAGATATTCTCCCCTTTTGTCTATCACCAATATTAATAGTTCCAATTTTGAAAGTGGGTGTTTCTATCAAACCACTTGAAGAATTACCAATAACTCCATTAACATATTTCATAAGCGAAAGATATTTTAGCTGCCCAAGACTTGTAAATGCGAAAGCTCTGTTTTTATTATTATCTATAAACTTTTTGACAATTTCAATTAATTTTCTACCGCCACAATCAGCATTTGGTAAAGTGAAAATAAGTTGTAAATTTTCTAATTCATCAAATACCTTCAACAACTCATTAAATTCATTATTACTATTTTCTGAACGAGTTTCGGGATGATAAGTAACTAATAATGTGGTTTTGTTTAGTTTGATTTTCAGAATATCTTCTATTTCATTTTTAGTTAATAATTTCACTTTTTTTATATTATCAACTCCTAAAGCACCAACATTAAAAACGGTTTTGGGATTCTCCCCTAATTGGATAACCCTTTCGCGGTATTCCTCAGTTGCGGTAAAATGAAGATGGGACATCTTTGTTATTGCATGCCTGAAAGCCTCATCAAAGGCTCCAAGTGTTAATTCCCCCCCATGTAAATGAGCAACAGGGATATTTGCAACATTTGCTACAGAAACTGCCGCAAATAATTCAAATCTATCCCCTAACCCAAATAATAGGTCAGGTTTCAATCTTTCATAAACTTCTGAGAAAGAAATCATTGCTAAGCCCATTGCTTTTGAAACGCCTATTTTTGAATCAGATGAAAGTAATATTTCTATTTTTTCATTTATAAAATAACCATCATTTTCAATTTCAATATAGGTTAAACCAAATTCTGGTGAAAGGTGCATGCCTGTGACAATTAATTGAATGGAGTATTCGGTATCTTTCTTAAACTCGTCCATTAATGGTTTGAGCAAACCATATTCTGCTCTGGAGCCCGTTATGAAGCAAATTCTTTTTGTCATAGATTTATTAATTCATCAACTTCAAAATCTTCATTAGCTTTTCTACCGATAACTTCATACCATTTCATTGGTGATACACCATTCCCTGGTCTTTTAATTCCAATATTTTCTATTGTAAATAATTCACCTTTTTTAATGCTATTTATTGCAACAATACTTTTTCGTACTATTGGAATATTTTTAGTTTCAGAGGGAGAAGGTTTTTTAATTCCATTACCAAGAGCTTTCTCAACATTTCGGATTGCCTTAATCATACATCCAAATTCCTCAGGCTCAATTGAAGCTTTGTGATCAGGACCATCCATTTTTTTATCTAAAGTAAAATGTTTTTCAATTAACTCTGCACCAAGAGCAACTGCAGCAATTGATATTTCTATACCAGGTGTGTGATCGGAAAAACCTATCTTAACATTGAACGCATGTTTAATTGTTATCATTCCGTGTAAATTTACATCTTCGTATGGGGTAGGGTATTCAGTGTTACACTGTAAAACAGTAATATTATTTCTTTTTGTTCCATTATTAATTAAAATTTTTAAAGCATCTTCAATTTCTCCCAAATCTGACATCCCAGTTGAAAGAATTACTTTTTTATTTAATTTGCCAATTTTTTCTAGATAGGGAAGATTAATTATTTCACCAGATGGTATTTTAAATATTCCCAGCTCTAAATCATTTAACAAGTCAATACTTTCTAAATCAAATGGAGAGGACAAAAATGTAATTCCCTTTTTATTACAATAGTCAAACAACTCTTTATGGGCGTGAACATTAAGCTCTAATTTTTTTATCATCTGGAACTGTGATTCACCTTTAATGGTTGTATTTTTTTGGTACTCGGCTTTAGCTGCATGTTTACTTACTAATTTTTCAGCTTTGAACGATTGAAACTTAATTGCATCTGCTCCAAATTTAGTAGCTTCATCAATCATAATTTTTGCCATATTAACTGAACCATTATGATTTACACCCGCTTCTGCAATAATAAATGTTCTTTTCATTTTACTTTCTCTGGTGGATTACCAACATAAATACCTGATAAAACAAGATCTTTATAGACTGTTGAACCTGCTCCCAAAATAACATCAGAAGTAATATTAATTCCTTGGATTATATTTGAACCTGTTCCAATTAAACAATTATCATTTATATTTACACTACCACTCATTGTTACACCAGGTGCAACGTGAACATAATTCCCAATATTACAATCATGTTCAATTGTGGAATTTGTATTAATAATTGAGTATTCTCCAATTTTAGAATCAACGTTAATAATAACCCCATCCATCACGACTGTTCCAATTCCAATTTTAACATTCCGGTTTATTATTGCTGTTGTAGAAACTAATGTAAGGAACATAAAATTAGATTCTTTATATTTTTTTACTAAAATTCTGCGTGATTCTGAAGTCTCTAGTTGTCCAACTCCAAGTACAACGAATTTAATTTTATTATTATAATTATTAATGAAATTATCATCGTTTCCTAAATAAGGGATACCTAATAATTCTCCATTATCATTTTGATCAATATAACCAATTATATCAAATTCGTCCAGTTTTAAAATAATTGAAATTAAAACCTTACTATGCCCACCACCACCAATTATTGCAATTCTTTTCATTACATTAAATTTTCAATTACGAAGTCAATTTCATCTTTGATAATATTTACACTACAAGGAATATTTAAGGTTTTCTTAACTAGCATCAATGTATTTTCAATTTTATAATTTTGACAATCAACAAATGGTTTCTGTAAATGGTTTGGATACCAAATAGGTCTAGATTGAATTTTGTTACAACTCAGCTTTTCCATTAGTCCCTCTTTGTCAAAAGGATAAATCCTTTCTTCTAGTTGTAAGCCATACATCCAATAATTGCTATTTGCATAGTCTGGCACATTTGCTAGGGTTAAACCATTTATATTTTTAATAGCATCTTTATATGTTAAGTAATTTTCTTTTTTAATCTCAATATACTCATCTAGTCTTTCTAATTGTGCAACACCAATAGCAGCAAGCACATTTATCATACGGTAATTGTAACCCACTTCGTTATGTATGTATCTAACTTCATCATCTTTTGCTTGAGTTGTTAAATATTTAGCTTTATTGGCATACACTATATTATCGGTTAAAATCATACCACCTCCTCCTGTGGTAATTATTTTATTTCCATTAAATGAAATAGTTCCAAAATCTCCAATTGTACCTGTATGCTTCCCAGAAAAATTTCCTTTTGTATATCTTGTTCCAAGACTTTCAGTTGAGTCTTCGATAATCCTAATATTTCTCTCTCTACATAATGGAACTAATTCATCTAGCCAAACAGCATTTCCAAATATATGAACAGGAATAATTACTGAAATCCTTTTTCCAGTTTTTTTGTTAAATGTAAAATCATCCTTAAAAAAGGTTTCATTTCTAATAAACTCAATTGTTTTTTCGGAATCAATGTTGTAAAACTCGTCCGAGTCAATAAAAATAGGATTCGCATTTACATACTTGATAGCATTTATTGGTGCAATAAATGTAAGCGATGGGACAATGATTTCATCATCCGCTTTTACACCAGCAATAATTAATGCAATATGTAATGCTGCTGTACCATTTACTGTAGCTACAGCATATTTTGCTCCTGTATACTCCACAATTTTTTCTTCAAATAAATTGACATATCTACCTGCTGAAGAAACCCATTCTGTATCAAGGCATTCTTTAACATATTTCCATTCATTCCCTTTAATGGATGGAACCGATAGTGGTATCAATTTAGACATTATAAATATCCGGTTTATAAAAACTTATATTTTCTTTTAAAAATTTAATTGTTTCTAACAATCCTGCTCGAAGACTATAATTAGGTTTCCAATTTGTGTTCGCTGTTATTTTAGTATTATTACACATTAAACGTTCAACTTCACTTTTGTCAGGTCTAATGCGTATTGAATCAGAAATTATTTTTATTTCAACATTCATCAATTCAGCAATTAATTTTACGAGGTCTCCAATTGTAATTTCTTCATTCATCCCAATGTTTATAAACTCACCGGTTAGTTTGTCCGAATTATATATTTCTACAAATCCATTTGCTGTATCTTTAACAAAAGTTAAATCTCTCGTTGGGTTCAAATTGCCTAGCTTTAATTCTCTTTTACCACTTAGAATCTGCGTAATAATTGTTGGAATAATAGCTCTTGCAGATTGTCTAGGTCCATAAGTATTAAACGGTCTCACAATTTTAACAGGCAATTCAAAAGATTTGTAATAACTAACTGCTAATTGATCCGCAGATATTTTTGTCGCTGAGTAGGGTGATTGGCCAACTAATGGGTGGTTTTCATCAATTGGAACATACTGTGCCGTTCCATATGTCTCACTTGTAGATGTAACTAATACGTTTTTCAATTTATGAACTCGTGCAGATTGTAGAATATTATATGTCCCCGTAATATTTGTTTCAATATATGCTTTCGGTGAGATATAAGAATAAGGAATACCAATTAATGCGGCTAAATGAAAAACAGAATTGCAACTTGACATTGCCTCATATACAGAATCGTAATCTCTAATATCACCCAAAACAATTTCTATATTAGACTTAACTTTAGAATTTTCAAGCCATCCCCAGTCTCCTTGAGAATTATAATGCACAAATGCTTTAACTTCAAAACCCTTTTCAACTAACAACTCTGTTAAATGTGAGCCAATAAATCCACCGGCCCCTGTTATTAATATTTTTTCCATTGTTAGTATACCTCTACTCTTTCCCTACCCTAATATTATCTTCTAGCTTATACTTAATTTTAGTCCTACTGCATATAGCTAAACCATCGGTATCAAACTTCAACTTTTCACCACCTTCAGAGAACCAACCAATAATTCTTGCTGGATTTCCTACAACTAATGCATAGTCAGGAACATCTTTTGTAATAACAGATCCAGCACCTACAAAAGCAAAGCGTCCAATAGTGTTACCACAAACTATCGTAGAATTTGCACCAAGTGATGCACCTTCTCTTACCAAAGTTTTGATATAGAATGCCGCCCCAACTTGTGGATACTTACTGCGTGGATCTAATATATTTGTAAATACCATCGAAGGTCCGCAGAATACATAATCTTCTAATTCGACGCCTTCATACACCGATACATTATTTTGTATTTTTACGTAATTTCCAATTTTAACATTATTACCAATATTAACATTCTGGCCAATTGTACAATTATTGCCAATTTTTGCGCCTGATTGTATATGTGAAAAATGCCAGATTTTTGTGCTATCACCTATGACAACTTTATCATCAACATAACTGGAGTCATGTACAAAATAATTCTTATCAACCATGGTATTAGTCTCCCTCTGTTAAACTTTCAGTTGCTGTTTCAAGTATTTTCATAACTTCTACCGCACTCTGTGAATCGCAAATCGTGATTGGGGACCCATCAAGATGATCAACAAAATATTTTAATTCTTCAGTTAGAGGCATTAAAGAGTCATAATCAATATAATTAGTTGGACCAATACGTGGCGTGGGGATTTTATCTTTCCAATCTACGCTTTTATCATAAAATATGAGTGGTTTGCCTTCAGCTGAGTCTTCAAATCGAATCATGCCCTTTGATCCAACAATAACAAAACGATGTTCTTTGAATGGATGTAACCAGCTAACAAAAATATGACCCATAATATGATTGGGATATTCAAGTGAGGTTATTGTTGTGTCATGAATACCAGCTTGGAGAGTATCAACCCCACGAGAAGTAATTTTATTTGGAAATGAATTTGTAAAATATTGAAATAATGCTATATCATGAGGAGCAAAACTCCAAAATACATTTTCTTCACTCCTAATCGTACCAAGATTCAATCTATTGCTATACATATACTGGAGGTCACCAAGAAGACCATCCTCAAGGAGGGATTTTATTTTAGTAAAGGCGGGGTGAAACAATAATACATGCCCAACCATGAGATTGACATTTTTTTCTTTTGCAAGATCAGCTAATTTTTGAGCTTCCCCACTTATTAATGTAATAGGTTTCTCAATGAGCACATGTTTTTCTGTTTCAATAATCTGCCTGGCAATGGAGAAATGGGTAGGGGCTGGAGTAGCAACTGTATAACCATCAAAATCTTCACGTAGTGCGTCCTCTATATTTTTAAAACAAGGGATATTGGGATAAGCAGTATTCAATGAATCCAATACCATATTATCGCTTTCAACTATACCTCCAAGAGCATTTAGACCATTGAGGGTTTTGATATGGTTTATACCCCAGCGACCAGCGCCAACAACACATACTTTTTTCATAATAAAATGACCTTATCTTTATTGTATTGCCCCTTAAAGATATATCGGGTATCAAAAACAATCTTTGAATGTTCTACAACAAATTCATAATCAACATTTGAATGATCTGTGGTTATAATCACTAAGTCGAATTCATTCAAACTATTTTCATTCAATTCAATGCTCCGGTAGTCATGTCCATGTATTGCATAGGTATTTATATAGGGGTCATGATAAGATAATTCAGCATCTTCGTTTAGTAATTCTTTGAATACCTCTATAGCAGGAGATTCGCGATCATCAGCAATATCTTTTTTATAAGCCAGACCCAACAATAATATTTTTGAGTGAACCATTGCTACCCCTCTCTTACCAAGTATTCTTCGCGCTTTGCATACGACGAATTCGGGCATCTGGCGATTTAATTCTCCAGACAAAGCAATAAAGCGAGTATTAAAATTGTATTCACGGGCTTTCCATTCTAAATAATGAGGGTCCAATGGGATGCAGTGTCCACCTACTCCCGGTCCCGGGTAAAAGGGGGAAATACCAAAGGGTTTTGTGAAGGCTGCATCTAATACCTCCCAGACATTTAAATCCATGCGATCACATAATAATGTGAGTTCATTTACTAAAGCAATATTTACCGATCGATACGTGTTCTCATATACTTTTACTAATTCAGCAGCTCTTGAGCTGGAAACAGGTACCACAGTATCAATTGTCTGCGAGTAAAACTCCATTGCCACCTCCAAGGAATCTGCACCGACTCCACCAACCACTTTATTGGTATTTTTTGTTGTGTAACGAGCGTTTCCGGGATCAACTCTTTCAGGTGAATGCGCAAGAAAAAAATCATCCCCCACTTTCAGTCCAGTACTTTCCAGTATGGGCTGCATAATTTCTTCAGTTGTGCCTGGATAAGTGGTGGACTCAAGACAAATTAACATATCCTTATGAAGATATCTTGATATCTCATTTGTAACAGATTCTATATAACTAATATCTGGTGTGAGATTTTTTGTTAATGGGGTCGGTACTGCAATAACTATCACATCCAGTTCTTTGACAATTTCAAAGGAGTTTTCTGCTCGTAAATATCCACCATTTACAACAGCCGACAGGTCTTCATCTTTGACATCACTAATATAATTCCTGTCATTATTGATCATATCAACTTTTTCAGAATTCAATTCTATGCCAGTGACGGTAAATCCCACTTTTGCTTTTTCCACTGCAAATGGCAAACCTACATAACCAAGACCTACAACTCCAATTTTGGCTTTTTTATTCTTAAATTTTTCTATTAGATGTTTTTTCATAATGATATTATTTTATCCTATTGTAGAGGGTAAAATTACTCCTCCAGAAAGTTGTTTCAATATATTAATATTTTTGATTAGTGAATAGTTAATAGTAATTAGTTGACAGAGCCTATTGATAATGATCAACAACCTTTTAAGATTCATTTTAATAGACCAGCTCTTTAGGGCAGGGAGAATTAGTGAATAGTAATTAGTGCTTCGACTCCGCTCAGCAACCATTTGTTAGTTTACAGTTATCAGTTTACAGTCGTCAGTTTCTGATTTCAGAATCAACGGTTAGTATTATAATTATCTTCTGGAGATTGCTCTTAATACTGCCCCCTCTGCTTCGGGCTAGTTACATTCCACTTTATTACTTTTCACTTTCAACTGAGATGTACATTTCCCACATACTTTTTAGAAGTGTTTCTAAATCTGAATAAATTGGTTTCCAGTCTAGGAGGTCTTCTGCATCGTGTGATTTTGCGAACAGTTCATCAGGATCACCAGGGCGTCTTTCAACGATTTGGTATGGGACGGCTTTTTTGGTGATATTTTTGGTTCCATTTATCACATCCAATACAGAATAACCGATCCCTGTTC
>Ga0233431_1005337_pt1 | contig 12615 bp, 10 predicted proteins | sample SI_118_April2016_FD_179867 | JGI IMG/M metagenome (GOLD analysis project Ga0233431, IMG submission 179867) | Seawater microbial communities from Saanich Inlet, British Columbia, Canada - SI_118_April2016_200_MG | ecosystem: Environmental > Aquatic > Marine > Inlet | place: Canada: British...
CTACAACAATATTGCCCACTAGATTTACATATTCTGTAAGTTGATGATCATTATAAATTCCAATAGAAGCAATATGTGAAGCAATTCCAATTCCCATTCCTTCTTCTGAAAACGAAAAAAAATCTTTTACTTCTGTTGTGGGAATAGTAAATTTTTTGTAATTTGCCTTTCGATTGAAACCTCTATAAGTTTCTTTCCTAAAAATTTTATATGCTTTTGCATCAAGTTTTTGGGAAATATACAAGGTCATAAAATCTGGCGAACCATCAAATTTCTGCGTAAAGTTTTGTGCAAATCCTTTAACTCCGGCAGACATCCCATGTTGTGAAACCCTAAGGTCAGTTTTTTGTACTCCCATTCTAGAGAATACATCATCAGAAGCTTGTCGGGGGATTGTAACTTTTCGTGAAACATAACCCTCTATATCGTTTTTCTGAATCTGTAGCCATCCATTATCTTTTTCTATAATTGAGATAGATGTCCCTTTCTCTAATTCAGCTAATATTTGGAAAAATGATCCCGGCCCATTACGTACTATTGCCCGATCCCGCTGAATAATCGCGCTTTCCTGTGAAAATAGTAAAATTGAAAACATTAATAAAATAATTGTAAGAGTTTTTTTCATTCCATTCTCCCTTTCCTGTTTATGGGATTTGAATTTATAATTTACTGTTGCAAAGAAACCTTCGTTTTATATTGAGTCAATATAATTATTATCTATAAGACATTATAAATAAAAACATTTGACTACTTAAATTACTAATTATATTTATGCAGAAATTAGAGTATAGGATGAAATATGAAAGTATTATTGATATACAATCCATTTGCCGGACACGGACGTGCAAAGAAAATATTACCAGAAGTAGAAGCAGAATTCACAAAGCATAACATTGAGTTTGATTTAAGACTTACCGACTATCCTGAGCACGCAACTGAAATAATGAAAAGTTCAAAATTTAAGGCTTATGATGCGATTATAGCTGCTGGTGGAGATGGTACACTCTTTGAAGTTATAAATGGATATTATTTAAATTCAGCTAAAAAGAAACCACCAATTGGGATCCTACCGGTAGGAACAGGAAATGCAGTTGCTAGAGATTTGGAATTACATGTTTCTAAATGGAAAGAAGCAGTAGAGATAATTGCGCAGATGAAGCCAAGAAAAGTGGATGTTGGGAAATATACAAGCCATGGCCAATCGTATTATTTCTTAAATATTTTAGGATTAGGATTTGTAGCGGATGTAGGTAAGACAGCAAAAAAACTTAAGATATTTGGAAATATCTCATACACTTTTGGTGTGTTGTATCAAATGCTTAAATTAAAAACTTTTAAGCTCAAAATTGAAATTGATGGTAAGGTACTGGAAAGAGACAATATCTTTGTTGAGATATCAAACACTACTTATACAGCTAACTTCTTTATGGCTCCAAATGCAAAAATAGATGATGGATTGCTAGATATCACTCTTTTAAATAAAGTAGGCAGAATTGGGCTTTTAAAAGCATTCCCAAAAGTTTTTACTGGAGAGCATATTCATCTTCCTGAAGTTGAAACTTTTACAGCAAAACATATAAAAATAACTACTGACCCACCGAAAGTGTTAACTCCCGATGGGGAACTTATCGGCATTACACCTGTAGAAATTGAATGTTTGCATAAAGATATTGAGGTTCTCTGGAAATGAAGCAAGTTCGCTCTGTATTCTTATGGACTTTTGGATTTATATATTTTGGTATATTCAGCTCAATTGCAATTATTCTTACTTTTATAATACCTTTGAAAATTCTTGATCCATTTATAAAGGAATCATTGAAATTACTTTTTAAAGTATTATTCATAAAAGTTAAGGTTGAAGGCAATACAAATCTTGATAAATCAAAAACATATTTACTTATGTCTAATCATGTTAGTCTATTTGATGTTCCATTACTTAAAGCATATATCCCAATCTATTTCAAAGGTGTTGAAGCACATCATCAGTTCAAATGGCCATTTTATGGTTGGTTAGTTACACGGCTAGGTACCATTCCAATTGAGCGAGATAATATCTATGCATCTATGCGGAGTATTAGAAAGGCAAATAAAATACTAAATAAAGGAACTTCAATTGCTATCCTGCCGGAAGGAACAAGAACCATAACAGGTGAGATGCAACCTTTGAAGAAGATGCCCTTCATGCTGGCAAAGAAAGCAGGTGTTGACATTATTCCAATTGGATTATCAGGTTTATTCAAGCTAAAACCAAAGGGAAGCTGGCACATTACACCTTCTACAATCACAATAAATTTTGGAGATGCAATAAAGAGTGAAGCAGTTAACGAACTTTCAATTGAAGAACTTCGTGATGAGGTGGAACTTAGTATAAAAGATTTAGTTACTGAACCTTAATAAAGTCGGTTTCATAAGAATTGATTTATATATAGCTAACTATTAATAAGCCAAAAACTATTTGCAAGTATTATTTTACATCCAGCCTGAGTATGCCATCCCATTTTTTTGGTGGGAATTCCAATAAGTACATACATCTTGTAAGCATTACCTGAGAGGCATTATCATTATATGGATCTCCGGAAAGTTCTTCAAAAATTTCTCCAGCTTCCTGCCATTTTCCTTCCCTATAAAATCCTAAACCTTGCTTGTACATATCGATCCATACAAATTTCGAAAGATCCATAGTTTCTGCTATCACATCTATTATTTCAAAAATGCAGGTTGGTTCGGTTTTTCCTTTTACCATTAAAGAATCTAATTCACGGCACAAAAAATGCTCTTTGATCTGTTCATGTGTAGCCTGACTTATTATAATATTAGTTTGATAAATTTTATTTACACCTTCTAGTCTGGCAGCTAGATTTACGGTATCACCAATCGCGGTATAATCCATCCGTTTCTCACCACCAATATTTCCCGCTACAAGTGGTCCTGAATTGATGCCGATCCTAGTTTGCAGATGAAGCTTTTCTGTAGCAGTTAATTCTTGTTTCTGCTCTAATTCTTCTCTTAATTTTTTATGAGAGTAAGCTGTACGACAAGCTAGTAATGCATGATCATCCCTCTCTATTGGAGCTCCAAAAAGAGCCATTATCCCATCTCCGGTATATTTATCTAATAAACCTTCATATTGGAACACAAAGTCTATTAGTGTCTTAAAGTACTCATTCAAATCTTGCACCAGCTCAGATGGTGTTTTTGTTTCTGAGAGAGTTGTAAAATTGTAAATATCGGTATAAAGAACTGTGGCTGTAATTTCCTGACCACCAAGTTGAACCTTATTCGGATCATCCTCTAACTGTTTAATTACATCATTATGAAGATAACGTGTAAATATCTTTCTGATCTCACGTCTGGATTTACCTTCCAACAAATAGCTTAAAGTATTAATGAGTAAATACGAAATAGTAAAGCCTAACATTTGCATTGTAAAATTCAACTGAATACGATACAATTTCCATAAGAAAAAATTAACCGCTATCGTAAAAAAAAGAAGAACTAATATTATTAAGTTAGCTTTTTGGGGTAACAAATTTGAAATAAAGAACATGATTGGAAAAACTAAGAAAAGTGTAATAACAAAATTGAACCAACCTGGAACTATAGTAATAAAATCATGATTTATATAATTGCTAAGTGCTGTTGCCCATATTTCCATTCCCGGCATTACTTTAGAATACGAATTAGATTTCAGATCATACAGTCCTGCAGCAGTTGCACCAAAAATTATATGTTTATTCTTTAATGCACTTAAGGGAATTATCGGCTGACTATTATTCATATAAGCAGAAGCGGAAGAGATAAGAGCTTTGAATGGATATGTTTTAAAGGCACTTTGTCCGTACCAATTCAATAAGTAATCACCATTTTTATCAACAGGTATTTTTATTCCTCTTGAAGTATCATATTCATCTTGCCAAACACGATATGCCATTTGCGCAAAATAGTGCTCTTTTAATTTAAATAACAAGCCAACTCTGCGAATAATACCATCATTATCGGGCGCTGTGTTAATTACACCAATAGATCTATTACTTAATAAAAATGGTTCTATCGGTGCTCGAATCCCTTTAAAGGGTATAAGGTCTGGGTGTTGTTCAGCTGTAGAAAAATCATTCACTTTAGCATGAAAATTGCTAGCATCTTTTAATAGTTGTACGCCAAGATAGACCTTCATGTTATTTTTTATTGCTTCAGCAAAAATATTATCGGTCTCCTGGGCAGTTGTTTCTTCACGCTCAATATCTTTTTCATAGAATTGCATATCAAAAATAACAGATCGAGCTCCGGTAGCTGTGAGATAATTAACAACATATCCATAAAATGATCGAGGCCATGGCCAAGAAATTCCATTCTCACTAAAGAAATCTAAACTTCCATCATCAATAGCAATTATTACAATATTTGTATCTGCTTTTTCGGGAACTGGATCAAGCTGAAAACGATAGTCCAGCATTTTCATTTCTATATCTTTAAAGAAGGGAGCTGAACTGAACAGCCAAACTAATGAAGTGATCAACACCGATGCGATAAGTAGAGCATACCACTTCTTATAGAGCTTTGTTAATCTAATTCTGTTCTTTCTATTGTTCATTGACCTGCAGTTTGAATAATTTTTGGAACCATGTTTTCCGATATTTTGGAAGCAACAATCTCAAAAGCTTTGAGTCCTGCTTTTTCTGCATTCAAGCCTTGTCCGCTAATATTATTAAAAGCATTTTTATATATCTCTTCACCAGAGCTCATTTCTAATGCAGAGACAGTGCAATCTACAAATGTGGAGTACATTCCAAACATTTCTGATCCTTCTCGTGATCTAGCTTTTATCGTAACATAAATATCGGCTTTATTCATATCATCAGTAAAAGAGAAACCTTTATCAGAGAAACTCTCTTTGATTTTTGGTTCAATATGAAGTACGTTAAGTTCCTTACCTAAATTAATTTCCTCAGATTCAATATAAATCAGTAAACCTGTAACATTAATAATTATCTTGGTTGATGGCATTGGAAAAGTTTTAAGAATATTCTGATACACAAATGAAGTACTATCCTGGTTGATCAGTTGGGAGATATCAAGCTCAGCACCAAGTATCTGCATTTTCTCGGAAGAAGTAATTTTACTTATCTTAGAAGATGCAATCCCGCTCATATTCGTTTTCACATTTTTTATTAGGTCACCTTCCCCACGCTTAAAACTAAGAATTATCGGTAAGTTAGGAATTGGAAGCTGTTCTGTATCAAAATATGAAGCTTCTATTTTGATCGGCTGTTTTACAGATTTATTTCTCTTTGCTTCAATATTATTCTTTACCGGTTTAAGCTCTATATTTGAAAGTAAATTCTGTATTGAAAGATATATTTCGTTATTCAAATAAACTGATTGCCCATTATAATTTGCTTTTAGCGTTTCTCCAATGTATTTTTCTATAGGTTTAAGTGATTGCAAAAACAGTAAAAGAGCTTTATCATATTCTTTATTTTGCTCATACATTTTAGCTTTTGAGAATTGATCTAAAGCCAAACTTACGGCTTTTTCTATCTTTTCTTTTCTAGCTAATTGGTACTTAACTTTAGATAGACGATAGTAGATCCAATACTCTTTTTTATCCTGCCATTGCTCAACAAGTTCATAACCTTCCAGTTCTGCTTCGGTAGTAGATCGGATCTTAGATTTCAATTCCTCTTCCAGCATTCCGGATTTCTCGATCATACTGCTAACAACTTCTCCAGAAATATTTACCGTGATCTCGGAAGCCAAATTTTTAAGAGCTTCACTTGTTGCTTTTTCAATATGATCGTTACTGCCTTTTATTTTGGAAGCATGCCCGATACCAATGTAGAATTCCTTATTAATAGGTCTACTTGTTACCCAGTCAGGTGCTTTTTTTGCATGAAGAAAATTAATTTGAGAAAATAAACATATTAGTAATAGTAATTGGAAAAATCTTTTCATCCAGTCCTCCGAATTTAGAAATAATAGATACAGGAAAGTGTAACTGTACTCACAGTTTTCTTGTAAATAAAACCATCTGTATCGTTTAACATTCTGTCTATCTCAAAAGTAGAAGTATCTACAGAGAGATCCATTGAATACTGATCTGTAATTAAGCCTGTACCAATTGAAAATGCTGCACCTTCTACTTGTTCTTCGTTAATATCTGTAAATAAAGTTGGAAGCGAACGTCCACCAAGTCTAAGAGGAATAATAGCAAAATCCCAGAGCTCGGTAAAGAGATATTCTGCTCCAAATCTAAATTGGTTCAGATCAAGATTTTCCATCTCCTCGTCATTGCCAGTAAGATCTTCATAATCTTCTTTAAGTGTTGTCTCACTGAATTTTCTAGTTTCCACATCCACTGATATTGTTAAGTTATCACCAAAACGGTAAGAAGCTCCAATACCGAACATCAAAGGCATCCCCAGAGTATAGGAACTACTGGATTCAACAGGTTCTGGATCATAAATAACTCCATTATCATCTGAATACTCTTCCAATGTAAATTCTTCATCTACGGAAAGCTCAAAAGGAGTTTTTGCAACGATTCCAATTCTTAATGGGATTGGATTATTCTTGTAATTTAGATCTAGCATCGCACCAAATACAAAATTTACACCGGAAAATGTCCAATCAGATTTATCATAGTAATCCCAATTGTAATAATAATCCAGTGAATCTTTATCTATAATATCTGTTGATTCTAAAAAAGCCTCACCAACCCATAAATTTGCAGAAACTCCCAGAGAGAATATTGATGCTAATCTATTTGCGAGACCAATTGTAATTGTGCTAGTGCCACCTTCTGTGTATGCTTCATTGATATCATTATAATATCCCCAGGTATCTTCATAATACTCTTCTTCATAAAAATAAGAATATAGATCGAGTTGCCTCTGCACAGCTAAAGCGGTAACAAATTTCATACCGGAAAATTCAAATGGATAGACTCCACTCAAAAAATTCAGGATACCATGTTCATCTTCATAAGTCTCTGACCAAGAATTATAATCTACTTCATATACTTCAGCAAGACCCCTACCAACAATTGATGCTTCTGGTTTATCTAGTTGGGTTAAACCGGCAGGATTCCAAGAAATAGCAGTTGCATCATCTGCAACACCAATAAAAGCGCCACCCATACCAGCTGCACGTGCCCCGACTCCTGTGAAGTTCCAATCTGGCCCTAAATTAAAATCCAATTGAGCAAAAGCACAAGTAGTAATAATTAGAATTGGTATTATTAGTTTTAATCTCATATAATCCTCTCAAATAAAGTAACCCTCATAAATTTGATAAATATGAGGGTTTATAATTATTTAGAAATAGAATACGCACGAAAGTGTAGCTTTGAACTTTGTATTGGTTCCACTTTCACTCTCATTAAAATCAGGCCAATTATCCCATTCTTCTTTAACTGTAGTCAATTCACCTGTAGCATCAATAGCAACTCTTTCAAATATCAAACCTGTACCAAATGCGAATCCACTACCAATTACCTGATCTGTATATTCCCCATATCCTGATGGGCCTTCTCCATTTGCTTGAAGTGTTGGAATTGTCTTATAACCGAATCTAAATGGAATAACTGCGAAATCGGAAACAACCAAATACTCTGCTCCAACTCTAATTTGGTTAAGGTTTTCCTCACTCTCACTTAAATCAGCTGTTCCACCTAACTCATAATTGATCTTGCTTTTGCCATATGCTCGGATTTCATAATCGGTAGATATAGTAAGATTATCACCAATTCTATAAGATGCCCCAAAACCCATCATCATTGGCATATCCACAGTATTTTTATAATGAAGATCTTCAAAATACTCATAATCTGCATCTACTTCTACACCTAATTTAAAAGGAGTTTTTATCATCATTCCAATTTAAAGTGGTATTGGATTTTGCAAATTATTCAAATCTGTCATCAAACCAAAAGCCATGTTAAAACCAGAAAACGTTATAGTTCTTTCAACATTGTCATAATCGAAAGTGTTCTTGATGCTATTCCCCATCCAGATGTTTGTAGAAAATCCCACTGATAAAATTGGCAATACTCTTACTGCAATACCAGGAATAATTGTATTTGCTCCGCCATCTGCAGTTTCGTCTTCATCACTTTCCCAACCACTGTACCAATCAAGTTGCTTTTGAAATGCAACAGCTGCAACAATTCTACCATCCATAAATGGATAAGCTGCACTAGCAAAGTTTAGAATAAAGTGACTTTGATTATCTACGTTATTATCATAATAGGTAGATTCATATTTGTAATTCTCAGCAATGAATCTGCCAACAACAGAGACCTCAGGTCTATAAAGCTGGGTCAGTCCACCTGGATTCCAGGTTATCGCTGTAGCATCATCTGCTACTCCAATAAAAGCACCTCCCATACCTGCCGCACGAGCACCTGCTCCTGATATATTCCAGTCGATAGCATTTAAACTGAACCCGATAGTAAAGATTAAAATAAGTATTAATGCTTTTGTTTTCATACTCCCTCCCTTTATAAAATATCAATTCTCTAAATTAATACTTCTTTTTATCAATAAGATTGAAATTATACTTTAAAAATAAATAATTCCTGAAATCCCTGCTCTTAATCTCTCAGCATTATAAGTTGCAAAACCAAAATCTGTTTCAAACATCGCATAATATGAAAATATATCAATTGCAAATTTTTCAAAAATAAATCCAGTTCCAAAAGATATTCCGTTACCAACTATCTGATCATTTTCTGCTGTATAATTTGTGGTTGGAACATTCTGGAAACCGAGTCTTAGTGGAATAACAGCGAAATCAGAAAGAAATAGATATTCTGTACCAATCCTGAATTGATTCAAGTTCCCATGACTAAGTACATCCTCCATGATTTCACCATCATCATCAACATAAATCGATTTTTTATCTTGGTAATTTCTAGTCTCAAAATCTGCAGAAATTGTTAGCATTTCACCAATCCTATATGAGAAACCTGCACCTAACATTAATGGCATTTCAATAGTTGTTTCTCCATACTCTTCATCTACCATTAGATCAAAAGGTGTTTTTACTGATATACCCAGTTTTAGGGGTACTGGACTCTGTAGATAATTAAGGTCGATCATTCCACCTAAACCCATATTAAAGCCTGAAAAATATCCTGTATTTTCTTCATCATAACCAACTTCTGAATATTCATAAGTGTATGAGCCCAGCCAAATATTTGCAGCAAATCCTACAGCAAGTACATTCATAAATCTCGAACCAGCACCAATGTTAACTGTACTTGCAGCTCCACTCAACTCTTCATAAGCGTAACCATGGTCAGTATATTCATACAACTCCATCTGCCGTTGAAAAGCTAATGCTACTGTAACCTTATTTTCACCAAAATTAATAGGAACAGCAACACTAGCAAAGTTCATAACAAATGTATCATATCCTTGTTCATAGGGACCAAATTCGTAATCTTCAGAATAATACTGTGAAACTATAGAAGCTTCCATTCTTTCTAAATTATAAAGTCCAGCTGGATTCCATGTTATTGCTGTTGCATCATCCGCAACTCCAATAAAAGCACCACCCATACCTAAAGCGCGAGATCCCGCACCTGTTAAATTCCAATCTACTCCTTGAGCAAATAGTCCACAAAATGAAATGAGTAGGATCAATACAAATAATTTTTTCATTACTCTCTCCTTTATTATTTTACAACTACTTTATCTTCTATTTCAATTGGACTTATTGTACCAATTGGCTTGGCAATTGACATCTTCTCTTGAACCTGAACAACAATGAGCTCTCCGAGCGGGGTTACGTTCTTACCTAAAACTTCTTTTGTTACTGGATGATAATATTTTTTCCCCTCTTTATATGCTACACATTTGGTTCCCTTACGAACCCCCACATTACTACCAATACTCAAAATTATTTGATCTTCCTCAACTTCCATCACAATTCCTTCAACCAAAGGTAGATCATTATAGATATCTATTGCTACCTGCTCAACAAGATTTTCTATTGTTTCTATATTTGTATTTCCAGAGTCAGCTTCCTTGGCAACTATTAACACACTTGTTTCAGTATCAATACCTCGTGCACTAACTTTTACGAATCCGACTTGCATATTTATATTTCCGAGTATTATAACATCTGCACCTGCAAGTTTTCCAACTTTAATTGCAGTTTCTTCATCAACAAATCCGGTTAACCCAAGTTTTTGCTCTTCCATGATCTTATCAAGAGCACTTCTTTCGATCACCCTGAATCTTCTTAGATTTACAAGTTGAATAATTAATTTTTCTGTAACAGAGTCTGTTAAGTCCTTTGCCTCGTCATTTCCTCCGAACGGAAGAACAGCAACTGATAATCTCGAGCCAACTTGAGTTACTTTTGAAGGGTCATACGTTAGAGCTCCAACAGGTAGCTTGCTCACTTCACTTCGCTGTTCCTTAAGCTTATCCAACTTTGCACGTTCTGCTTCTAATTCTTTATTCTTCCTGGCAATTTCCTGCTCCATCTTCTTAAGTTCTTTTTTTTCTTTTACTTTTTTCTCTTTTGCTAGTTTATTTTTTTCATCCTCTATCTCTTTTTGTTTCCTAGCAATTTCTTCCTCTTTTATTCGTTGTTCTTCCATTTCCTGCTGTCTTCTTGCTAAGTCTTCCTGTTCTTCTTGCTGTTCTTGTTTTTTAATGAAATCATCTTTTAAATCAAGTTGTTTACCTTTATAACTTAGTTTATCAATATATTGTTTCGTCTTTTTTTCTTTTTTATATGCATAAGAAAGCTGAAGTTCACCCATTGCTTCGCTAAATTCACCTAGATTATAAAAGCAAATTCCAATATCTCTGTGTGGATAATATTTGATGAATCGAGTACCATATGTCCTTTTTCTTTTTGCATCTTCAAATTCAAGTGAAATTGCACTTTTGAATTCTTCAATGGCTCTTTCCCATTCACCTTTTTCCATAAATTTTATACCTTTATCATAATATGTATAAAATTTTTCTATTGCATGTGTTGGAGAAAATATTAGAAGAAATGAAAAAATTAAAATTAACGAAATTGTTCTTTGCATGTAATGCCTCCGCTTTATATTTTAAATAATAACTTTAAACAAAACAAGATAAGTAATACTTAAGAAATTAGTCAAATTAAATTGTATTAGCATAATGATAATATATTATTGTACTTTTATTTATTCATTTCTTTAAAAAAACTTATTTAGAAAACTCATTTAAAAAACCAACAAATAATTTGACAGTAAACTGTGAACATCTTTATTAGGAGTTAAGTTTAAGAAGAATAAATATTATAAAAACACAAAGGAGTTATCATGAACAAAAGACTAATTGATGTATGTAAATTAAAGGAGAATATTATCACGATTGAGCCAGATGCTACAATCAAAGATGCTGTTTATCATTTAAATAAACATAAGATAGGCTGCCTTATTGTTATGGAAAATACTAATATTATAGGTATTATTTCTGAGCGAGATATTCTTAGTAAACTTGGAACTACAGATGTGAAAGATGAGATTCATACAACTAAGATCAGTGAAATCATGACTCCAAAAGAGAATCTTGTTGTTGGTCACCCAGAAGATACTGTTGAATACTTGATGAACGTTATGAACGAGAAAAAGATCCGTCATATTCCGCTTGTTAGTGACGAAGGAAAATTAGTTTGTCTTACATCTATAAGAGATATCATAAGAATATTATTAAAAGATTCTAAAGCGAAAGTGAAGTATTTATCTGATTATGTTCAGGGTAAGTATTAATTAATTGTTTTAATATAATTTAGAAAAACCTCCAGTTATTGGAGGTTTTTTTATGCATTGATTTTATCAATCAACTCATCAGCAGAATTTAAAACTTTTATTGAAAACACTTCACCAAACTTCACATTCTCGGGTTGAACTCCTAATAAAAATGTTTTCATCTTAAAAAATTCAGATATTCTTTTTACAGATATCGTGTGAGTATTAACTGTGAAATCCTGAATTTGTTCAATTGGCAGTAAGTTGATAAACCCTGGTTCTTCCTTAAAATCTGTACAATCAACCAGAATGAGAATTTCGGGATTTATCGAATTGATCTTTCCTACAAATTTTTCAATTCCACTTTCGACAATAAGGGTTTTTATTTTATTATTTTGCCTAATGCTCTTGCAAATGTAGATTCCAATTCCATCATCACTTTTTAATGCGTTACCAATACCAACGAATAATATTTTTTTTGCTTGAAGTAATTCAAATAATCTATTTAGTTTATCTTGTTTCATCAACTTCTTATTGCTACGTTAAATTGTTAATTTGAACCTTTCTATTACAATTCGGACAAAGAGTATTGAACATATTTTTTCTCTTCAAGCCATCCTGTATCGTAACATTTGTATCATCTTCTCTGGCTATTTGTAATCTTTCATTTAATATATTTAAATTCAGAATTGAGGAATAGGCTTTAGGTCCAAGTTTTTCATGTATGAATTTCATGTGATCTTTAGTAGTTATTATTGCACCACAATTATCACAAATCAGAAGCTCTCTCTCTTGTGTTTCTATAAGAACGCTACGATCAAAACACGCAAGTTCAAATTCTTCATCAGAAAGTTTCACTCCTTTCCCAGTAATGCAAT
>Ga0233431_1005340_pt1 | contig 12608 bp, 26 predicted proteins | sample SI_118_April2016_FD_179867 | JGI IMG/M metagenome (GOLD analysis project Ga0233431, IMG submission 179867) | Seawater microbial communities from Saanich Inlet, British Columbia, Canada - SI_118_April2016_200_MG | ecosystem: Environmental > Aquatic > Marine > Inlet | place: Canada: British...
GATAAATAATTTTCCAAGAGCTGCCGTTGCTGGAGGGTAATAAAAAATTATTTTTATCTTGACTTTTACATTAAAATGATTGTATTATATTAAAGCTTCAAGAGAAATCAGCGTTAAACTTATTTTCACGGGGAGGACAAACAGTGGCAAAGCTTCATGAATTACTGGCAGTAGAGTCTGACTTAGAGGGTACTTACAACCGTATCCTCAAAGAGACTGAGGTAAACTTTACCAAACACCCTGATAGGTACTTCGGTGAGCATATTCGGGTGGAATTCTTTGATGAAAACGCACCTAAAGAAGCAGACCTACACAAAGAAATGGACGACACTGTGAAAAGTAAGTTGAAGTATTCACAGAAATCCATTATCAGGTATCTTGATGCAGTTCTTCAGAAAGAAAGAACCAATCAAGATGCAAGGACTGATCTTGTGGTAGACGGAATTACCATTGCAAAAGATGTTCCTGCTACATTTCTTTTGGGTCTTGAAAGTAAACTCAAGAGAATCAGAGCCAGTTTGTTTGAGTCTATTCCTACACTTCAGCCTGGTATCAAGTGGGAAAAAGATTCTGAAATTGGTGACGATGTTTACCGCATGGTCAATCCTATTGAAAAATTTCGTACCAAAAAAGTTATGAAGAATCATGTTATCTCTGAAGCTACCAAAGAGCATCCTGCTCAAGTGAATGTTTACAATGAGGATGAAAAGGTAGCTAGAATAATTGGTGATAAATGGTGTGGTATGATTTCCTCAGCAGAAAAATCACAACTGTTGAGTAATATTGACAAACTGATTCGGGCAGTGAAGAAAGCTCGGCAGAAAGCCAATACTACTGAAGTGGTCAAAATGACAATCGGCAAAGAACTCTTTAAATTTATAACAGGTTAAACAGTTTTAGGACTCAGCTTCAGCTTCTGGCTTCAGCTTCAGTGATCGCAGCATCAGTGTTTTGAGTCCTCAGCTTTAGACGAAAATATTCTTAGTAATCTGTAAATTGTGCAAACTTTATTCTGGTCGTGGGTTCAAATCCCACCCCTGTCTCCAATAAAATTTATGGCAGGGTAGCTCAGTGGCAGAGCAAGAATGTATTAGACTGACATGGTTTACTAGAATGAAAAGGATAATGCTAGTCAAAACTTTAATGTATAGCTCAGTTGGTAGAGCATATCCCTATAAAGGATAAGGTTGCAGGTTCGATTCCTGCTACAAACTTGAAGGTGTAGGGGACAGGATAGTCCCCTACACCATTTTCAAAAAAAGGAGAAAGACATGTTAGGTGCTAGAATAGTTAGATGTGAAATTACCAAAACCCTTCAGGACCCTCAATTTGAACCTATAAAAGTAACTATTGGATTTGAAGGTGAGATTGCAGATACAGATAACTACAGAGAAGAAATGGAAGAAATAAGAAATTTATGTAGAGGGCAAGTAGAATTAGAACTAGCTGAATGGGTTGGTTAATGAAACTTAACCCTATTTTAATTATTGATTCTCATGCCATTGCTCATACGGTTAAGTATGGATTGGTACATTTAACCCACAATGAACAGAGCGTGGGTATAATTTTAGGCTTTCTAAGGAAAATATATTCTTTAGCCAATAGGTTTGAAACGAATAAAATAGTTTTCACTTGGGATTCAAAAAGAAGAAAGAGAGCAAAGATTTATCCTGCGTATAAACAGAGTAGGGTTGATAACAAGAGTGAAGAAATGAAGGCTCTTGACCTTCTGGTGTACCCTCAGATAGATGATTTACGCTTCTCAGTAATACCTGAATTAGGATTTAAAAACAGTTTCATGCAATCTGGTCTAGAGGCTGATGATTTGATTGCTGTCATAGCTAGAATGCCTACAGATGAAGATAAAATAATCATATCTGGTGATCACGATCTATACCAATTATTATCTCCTACAGTTCATTTATTTAGTGCTGCTAAAAAAGCCAAAGTGTATACTGCTAAACATTTTGTGAAAGAATGGGGGGTTGAACCTAATGAATGGGGAATGGTCAAACAAATTGCTGGTTGTACGACTGATAATGTTGAAGGCATTAGTAGAGTTGGGGAAAAGACCGCAATCAAATATCTAATTGGAGATTTAAAACATACTACTAAAGCTTATCAGGCAATCAAAGATGGTGAAGATATTATAAAAAGAAATGAAGTCCTTGTTAAACTACCATTTCCCTCAACAAAAGAGGTTACTTTAAATTGGGATGAGAAATTTACAATATTAAATTTCTTGCGTGTCACTGAAAAGTATGGTTTAAATTCTATGCAAACTGAAAAAAACATAGATAATTGGTCAACCCTATTTAATATGAGATAAGGAGAAGAAAAATGTTGCAGCAATTTGAGCAGATTCCAGACAAAGAAAAAGCTAGGAAACTCTCTGCATTGTACGAGATTAAAGAAGCAAAAAAACTTGCCCAAAAACTTCTGAGGGAAAAACTCGATCTGAATTACCGATACATAGAAATGTGGTCAAAGGCTGGTGTTGCGTCAATTTCTTTTGGTTGGAAAGCTTCTGGTAATATGATAACTTATGCTGTGGCTCTGCAAAGTAATAAAGATAACTTCAGTAGGAAGAAAGCAAGGATCATTATTAATGAAAGGTTTGCAAAGGATGAAGTGCAAATGTTCACGTTCTGGTCAGAAAATACTATTAAAGATATGGGAGGTATTCTAGCTTCTCACTATAATTCACTCAGAGAAATTCAAGGCGTAAAAAATGTACCAAAATATTTGAGAAGAATTGATATAGAATTGGGATGGTAAGGAGGATATCATGAACATATACGGTGAAGAATTATCAGTAGTAAAGATTTTTGATTTTTGTTATGCACATCATTTACCAGAATACCAAGGAAAATGTGCTAATATTCACGGACATAATTGCCAACTACACGTAGAAGTAAATACAAACATTAAACCAAAATGTGCATATGAAGGAATGATCATTGATTTCAACGAATTAAAAGAAATTATTAACAAGGAAATCATTGATGAACTTGACCACAAATATTTGAATGAAGATGTAGCTCATTTTAAAAACATTAATCCAACGGCAGAAAATATGGTCATATGGATTGTAAGTAAACTGGAACCTATTTTTGGTAATGGTTTAGCAAGAGTTCGTTTTTACGAAACCCCTACCTCTTATGCTGAATGGGTGAATTACGAATAATGGAAAATTCATTCTTAACATACTTTAACACTAGTGGCGCTTATATAGAAACTGTACATTTCACTACTAAAAAGACTTCTATAAAAGCAATTATTACTGAGATTAGGACTTTACGTGATACAGGTAAACTTCCAGGGTGTAAAAGAAAAAATGTAGATATAGTGATTGAATGGAATAATGATTTCCATTTAGTTAAATTTAAGAAAAGAATTACTGTTGCATCTGCAAAGGGTAAAGGTAGACGGTTACAGCACTGGACAGCACAAAAAATATCTGAACTACTAGGTCTGCCTTGGGGGTATGACGAAGTAATTTCCCCAAGAGAAATGGGTCAAGCGGGTACAGATATACGTCTGGTTGCTGATGCAAAGGACCTATTTCCATGGTCTATTGAATGTAAAAATACAGAATCATGGGGTGTGCCAAGTTTTATTAAACAAGCAAAGGATAATCAATTACCTGGAACAGATTGGTTAGTCGTTATGACAAAGAACCATCATGAAAACATTGTTGTATTGGATGCAGAGGTTTTTTTTGATATTTTAAGATTAATGAAAGGGAGTAAAAAAGGCAGATAATGTACGCTGTTAAAATAACTTACTTCTTAGAAAATGGAAGATATTTTACAGAGGGTACATACGCTACAGAGAAACATCAACTCTCTTTAATCTGGAAAGAAATAGAAGAAAAAATCATAACCAATGAAAACAGACCTGGATTTCGTCTTTATAAAGGGAAACTTTTTCATGCTCTAGTAGAAGTTCCAAACCACGAATACAACCGTCCGTATCTAATCGCAAATGTCTCCAGACTTTATAAAAGAATTCAACCAGAGAGGATAAAACCATGGATACCACCAAAAATATAAGTAGTTGGAAATTATTTTTATTTTTCTCTTACGGGTTTATATTCTGTGCTATTATTTCTTATATCCTAATGTTTAAAACCATTGATAGTAAAGCAACCATAGAAACAACCCCTGCAATCAAACAGATCAATGAATTGGTTCTAATAGAAAGCGCATTGAAAAAATTGAAACCTGAATTAGATGAAATAGTATTAGAGGAGATTTTAACTTACACTCAAAAATATGCCAAAGAATATAATTTACCATTGACATTAGTATTAGCTATTATGAACAGGGAGTCAGGTTTTAACCCTTTAGCAATTTCTTCAAAGGGCGCCAAAGGTCTTATGCAGATTATGGTAAAAGTGCATGAGGACAAATTGAAGAAATTAAAGATTAATGGTTATCAAGCAATGCATATTGGAAATAATATTCAATTAGGATGTATGATATTAAGGGAGTACTATAATCAAACAAAGGAGATAAAAAAGGCTTTAAAGAAGTACGTTGGTGGGGTTCAAGCAGGGTACTATACAGATATCCTGACTTGGTATGTTACAATTAACACAATGATTTTAGAAAAGGAGAACAATGGCAAAGGAAAAGAAACAATTGAGCAACAAGGAATTCAGCAAACAGGACGAACCGTTCAATGATGCATGTGAAAAAGTAAGAGAATTTCCAAGGTACGGTGAGTTTGCTGCAACTAAGAGACAAGCATCTAAATATCGAATGGGAAAAGGTATGGCATACAAGGTTGCTAATGGAAAAATTAAGCAAAGGTAAAATTAAAAAGATTGTATTAGCAAACTTTCAGGGTCACATAGATTCTGAGTTAGAATTTCATCCAAACATTACAGCAATAGTAGGTGAATCTGATGCTGGTAAATCATCTATTCTACGTTCTATCAAGTGGATAATGACAAACAGACCGTTAGGTAATGCATATTTTAATCTATCTGCTGGACCAGACGACCCGTATAGCTCAACTATTGAATTTGATGATGGACAAAAAATTACTTTAGGGAGATTCGTAAGACAAGCAAAATATGTTATAGATGGGGAAAGTCTGAAAAAATATGGTGCATCTGTTCCATGGGCACTTACTAATGCTCTATCTTTGAATGATATTAATCTTCAAAGTCAACATGATCCGTACTTTCTCCTTCAAGATACTCCTGGTAATGTAGCTAAGAAATTGAATGAGTTAGTGAATTTAGACATCATAGATTTTGTCCTCAAGAATGTTAATTCTGATATAAGAACTGCTACTAAAGAAGTTACCAATAATAAAGAGAAAGTGAATGGAACAAAAGAAGCTATCAAAGTTTTCAAACGATTGGATTCTGTGGAGAAATTAGTAGAGAAACTGGAAAAGGATGTAGAAAACGCTGATACAGAAAGATTAATCCTTGATAGTTTACAATCAACTTATAATTCTATAATGGTGAACAAGGATGAAGTGAAAACCATAACAGAATGGTTGACTGTGGAAAAACCTGTAGAGAAAATATCCATAGAAATAGAGTTACGTGACTCTTTAATAACAGAAAAACAGAAATTGACTACCACTGTAGAAACCATAAAGTCCTTGAAAGAAAAAAAGGAAAAATGTGATATCCTAATTACTTTTGAATCCAAAACTGAAAAAGTATTAAAAGAAATAAATAAGCTCACACAAGCATATACAGAAATAAATGAGGTAACGACCTTAGTTAGCAACTTAACTACCAACCTCGAAGGGCTCAGCACCCTTGACGATGAAATCAAAGAAAGAAAACAAACCTTAATTGACCTTTTACTATCTGCAAAGATATGTCCTTTCTGTGGATGCGAAACCACAAAAGAAGATATAAAGAAACATGTGGAGAAAATGGTATGAGTAAAATTCTAATATCTGGGGACTGGCATATACGTGCAATCAATCCATTGAATAGAATTGGGGAATATAAAAAACAACAATTTGATAAAATAAAATGGATATTAGACTTAGCAGAGAAAGAAAAGTGTGTTGCTATTATTCAACCTGGAGACTTCTTTGATAATAGAAAGATGCCAGAAGATATAAAAGTAAGATACATTGAACTATTCAAAAGATTTGATACTCCAATTTTAACAATCTATGGTCAACATGATCTTAGATACCATAAAAATAAAAGAAACACTGCTATGGCAGTGTTAGAATCTTCCGGTGTGATTACAATTCTAAATGAAGACGCAATGGAAATAGACGATGGGGTCCATATCTATGGTGCTTCATGGGAAGAAAAATTTCCTGAAGTGGTAGACACAGAAGCTTTAAACATTCTAGTGCTACATAAAATGGTGATCGAGGATGAACCTTTATGGCCAGGTCAAAAATCTTTCACAAGAAAGAACGTCCTATTAAGAAAAGAAACTGACTTTGATATATTCTGTTGCGGGGATAATCATAATACTTTCTACCATAATGAAGATGATGAAAAACTATTCTTCAACATGGGATCTTTGATGCGCTCTAACATAGCTCAAGTGGATCATAAGCCTACTATCGCTTTATACGATTATGAAAATGGTGAAACTGAAATAATAGAAGTACCAATCCTACCAGCAACAGAAGTTTTAAAGATTGAAGATGTGGAAAATTTGAAAAGACAAGACAGTGCTTTCACTGCCTTTGCAGAATTATTAGATTCTGATACCAAAGAAATAGGAATTAATTTTGAACAGAATGTCAAACAATTATCTGTAGAAGCAAAATTGAAAACAGTGGAAGAAGATTCAATTAACCAATACATAGGTGAATACTATGAAGAGAAGGAGGCTAATTTATGAACATAGAAGTTATTTTAAGACAGGTGAGTGAAATAAAAGAAGCTATTGAAGAAGCCAAGCAAGACAGATCAGAACTGAAAGGTGCTATCAATGAACAGATGAAAGGATTAGCGCAGTATAAAATCAAGTCTCTACCTGAAGCAGCAAAGTTAATCAATAAAAAGAAATTGGAAATTGTGAAGATAGAAAAAAATGTATCTAAACTTTTCACTAAACTACAGGAAGAATACGAATGGTAAATAGCGTAACCCCACAGCTAAGAAAAGCTAGGGAAAAATTAGATGAAGAACTAGCTGAAAGAGACTTCCTCAAAAAGAGATTGAAGGAAGAGGAGGTTCATCTCAGAGAAGTAAAAAAGAAAGAGGAATCTTTTAAAAAAATAAGGGTTGTCTTTCAAAAAGCTGCCACCATGACACAAAAGCAAATTGAATTTCACATATCCAATATTGTGAGTACAGCTTTAGCTGCAATATGGGATGATCCTTATAAATTTGAATTAGAGTTTGTTCCTAAAAGGGGTAAAACAGAAGCTAACTTGTGGTTTGTAAGGGATGAAAATAAAATGCACCCTATGGATAATGCTGGCGGTGGTGCTATAGATGTGGCTTCAATGGCACTGAGAATTGCAGCATGGAGTTTAAACAAAAATACCCGTCCCATTATTATTCTTGATGAACCATTCAAGAATCTATCTGCTGGACTACAACCGGCTGCTTCTGATATGTTGAAAATGCTCAGTGAAAAATTAGGATTACAAATAATAATGGTTAGTCATATTCAAGAATTAACTGATCAGGCTGATAAGCAAATAGTAGTAAAGAGGGTAAACGGCATTTCTGTTATTGGAGAATAAAATGTTTATGATAATAATATGTATACTTATAGGAATATGTGTAAGTCTCTTGATTTGGGGTATTCTTGTAATTCATAAAAAAGAAAAAGAATTACGAGAATCAATGGATCATAACTATATTATAACACCAAATCCAGAACCAGAAAGCAGGGTGATTGATCCTATAATTGTTGAGGCTGTGAAACACTATGTACGACAAAAAGGTATAGAGCATGATTTTGGAGAGAAAATAACAGCACACGATGAAGAATGGAAATCAGTATTTCACACTCGGAGTGGTTATCATATTGCTGCACGAATTGGGGATACGCTGCCGTGTCAATTATTTGTCGTGAAAGAAGATAAGAATGAAGAGGTACAATCGAAAGAATAGTTGAGAGTGCGTCCATAGTTTGCATTGCTAAGAGGCATCGGACGCACCCCTTTATGGTTAAGGTTTAATTTCTTCACCACGTTCAGCAAGAGGTGGAATGTATGTTGACTTCTCAATACCCTGCCTAGCAAAGATACCAGACACACCAAGACATGCAGCCACTCCAAATTGTATCCAGGTAATATCACCAGCAAGAGCAGTACCCAAAGCACCAATCATACCGGCAATAAGTGTCCACGTTGTTTTCTGACGAAACCAAGGAATGATTTCGTTGATACCACCATTACCAGTTCCCATTATTCGACCCCCTCATCATTCGGAAATAAGAAAGGACAGAAGATGTCGATGAATGCAGAAATAGCTTTATCCACCTTCAACCAGATTACATCCCACTCTGGTCCAGTAACATTAGTCAATGCTTCAGCAATAATCTTAACCATCGCCATAACGTACTGTTTCTTCTGCTCTCCACTATCTGGAATATCGTCAAAAAGTTTCTCTGCCTCTTTCATCAAATCCTTAATCTTCGGTAGAATTTGAATCACTATCCCCAACCAAATCACCCATGCTGCTGCCATAATCGTCCTCCTCTTCTTCCAAAATGAATGGTTCTAACGGTAACTCGTCCCCTTTTAATTGATAACAACCAGAATATATGTTTAAATGGCAAATGTCAATAGGGGTTAATTCAGAAGCATTCACATCTATTATACCAGCAACTTCCAAAGCAGCCCCGACAATTTCACTACAAAACATCTTCTTATAATCTTCCTTATTTTTAGCAATACCAATCATATCAAGAATATCAATGCCAGCTAAAAGAGCCTGTTTAATATCATAGTGTTTTCCTATCTGTTGAAGTAGAAAGTCATAGAAAGGTAAAGGTTGAAAAGATTTTCGCACTTCTAATTTTAGTGGCATCCACCAAATTTCCCCATGATAATTTTCTATTCTTTCTCTAGCAAAGTTAACAGACACTCCACAAAAATCTTTTATAGTTGCAGATTCAACAATCCTATTATAATCAAAAACATTTTCAAGAACAACCCCTACATGAGTAACATTAGCGTCTGTAACTGGTTTGATAACATCAGAAAATCCACCGTACCCACCAAAAGCGAAAACATCACCAGCTTGAATTTTATAAGCTATATTTTCATATTTCATAGTATTTCCTTGGGTACTCTTATGAGTTTACTATAATGCTCATTGCAGTAAGGATTAGACAAGTAGCCTCTATCTGGTGTACAACCACAACCGTCATAAATCCATTCGTAATCTACTTTTACTTTAGCTCTTTTCCTTTTCTTTAACCATTCTCTAATCTTTAAAATAGGTAAGGTAAGGATAAATACTTTTTCATTTTTGCCAGTGTACTCTTTCCAAGCTTCATTGACCATATCTCATCCTTGAGTACATCCATGCTATTGCGTCTATAATACCTTCACAAATAGCAATCATCAACATTGCGAATGCAGCAAGAATATCACCCATTACGTCTCCCTGTCAGCCCAAATAACATCGTACTCTGTATCATCTTCATCATCATCTAATACAATAGTTCCAACACCAATGGAATTGTTATCTATACTTTCTCCAGTTGCAGTACCAAATGTAGCTATATGTTGATTGAACAATGGAACTGTGACAATACTTTCTCCAGTTGCAGTAGCAAATGTACCTACATTTCCAAGACTTCCAACTAATGTGGCAGCAGATTCTCCAACTAAACTACCATCGCCGGAGAATCTTTTAACAGCACTGAGGGTAGCAATAGCAACACCGGCTGCTTTGAAACTTTGTGTAATATTACTATTCCCAATGGAAATTTGTAGTGCAGGTCCGCAATACATAGCTTTTACCTGATAACTATTGATAACGCATTCGCATTTACGACAAATGAATCTCCAGAGGAAACAGTTTTAGCAGCAGTAATCGAACCATGGAATAACATATTAGTTCCGGCATTCTCGAATATTGCCCAATGAGTAATAGAACCCCATGAACCTGAAGATGGTCCAAATATGGTATCAGATGTTGGTCCAGTAAAAGTTGTACCTGTACCATTTACAGATGATAAAGCTCCCATTGCAATTGTTTTTCTTGCATAACCCATAGCTGAAGGTTCTGCTATGGCTGATCCATCATCTAGTGGGTCTGCTGTTGATAATGCCAGTAGTAGTGAAGATGGAGCTGTATCGACAGCAGATCCTTTCACCCAATTTCCTATTTCCTCTTGAAGATACTCACTGAATGAGGACATTTCATTTCTCCTTAATCAACTTGTTCACAAGCATGAACCCAAAGATTACCATCAGCAGCACCAGATCGTTTTATTGCTGTAACTTTATCACTAAGCTCACAGTAAAAAAGAAAAGGTATATCTGCTGGAATCCAAGGATCATTGGTTGTTGCTGCTGTTGCAGCGGATGATAATCTAAAATGTACAGGGGTGCTGGATATTAGATATACGCAATTCCCGTCAACTGAATTAGTACTGGCAACTGAACTAGCGGTTATAGTTAATGGAGATCCATCAATTCCACCCGCTATCGGTTTTATTGTAGGTATAATTCCTGACTGACCTACAGGTGTTTTAACCATGATGTTCTCCTTTCATTATTGTACCGTCCATGTGTATTGATCAAAATCCTTAAATGTGATAGACCCACAAGTATTCGGCCCCCAAATCGGTGTATAGGGGTTCGTGAAATCATCCCTTGGCAATGGAAGAGGAACAGGTGTCACCGGATGGTATGGCTCCGGTCTACCTGTCAACCGATTCAATAAACACCTGAGTTCAATAGCCTCATCCATCGTTAATTTAATGTCCTGGTCTTTAATTTTCAACTCTATTGTGGCTGTCCCTTCCATCACATCTCCTTAAATTCTGCTTTGAACTTTTTCATCCTGTCTAAATAAAAATCAAGATCGTTTGGATCACAGTAATGAGCAGTTGCCTTTTCTTCAGTACCCCACCTTTTAAGCAGCAACCTTAGAAACAAAATTCCACAAGCAATATCAATCAGATCATCATCAATCTTTTCCATATCCCAAAGCAAATCTTTCATTGCAATACCAGACATTTGAAAAACACCACGACATCCAGTAGGTGATTTCTGGTGTAATCCTAGAGAAGATTCAACCATTGCAATACCTAATGCCCAGTTTGGGTCAATGCCGAAAATCCCTGCCAACTGCTCGATCTTTTCCTTTGTCTCTTGCTGCTTTTTATTCAGGTCCATACTTAGCCATTCCTTTACTCATTCTCGTTGATCCTTGATGCTATTTTGCAAGCCTTACGCATCTTTGCGCACTCATCATGCTGCTCCCGAATCCCTACCCGAATGAACTGAAGATCAAAACCCATTTTCTCTACAATGTTTTCCAGTGCGTTATGAATTGAAATTATCCCATCCAGTTTTTTGTTTATTGCTAACAGCTCATCAGAATCTTTTCCCATCGTTGACGTTTCTCCCATGCATAGCGAACAATTCGCAGTAATCCATCCAAGTCAACCGGTTTCTGCATCACATCAGTAAACACCGCACCCAATAAGTACCCAATATCAAAAGCATCCAAATAGCCGGATATTGCACAAAAAATACACATAGGATCTGCCTGGTGCATCCGTCCTGCCAACGATGCCCCATCTATCTGATCACCAAGCCGCAAATCCGTCAAAACCATAAACGGCGGAACAGCCTCAAATAGTCCCATTGCCTCGCCAGAAGTTTCAGCACAATGAACAGTGAAGCCATCATCCTCAATAATATGACAAATTACATCCAACTGATCTTTTTGATCGTCCACAATCAATATGTTTTTATCGCCCATTTTTCTGGCTCCTATCCCACCGATCCATATAAATCTCAAGGTTACTGGTTAGCTTGCCAAGGCGAGCATCAACCTTTTCCTGACATCGTTCCATTTTATCTAACGTCCTTTGAATACCAGCCATTTGGACATCGGCAGTTTCTTGTCTGGTTTCGTGAAGTGTCTTGCATTTGTCTTCCGTCATAAGCTGATCCAGGTGGCAGTTGTCAATTACTTTTTGATGATCACCAAGTTGCCTTTTATGGCCTCCCCAAACAGCCCCGCCGCCGAAAATCATAACAAACCAACCAATTAAAGTGGCCCACAATTTGATGTCTGTTTCTGCCGATGTTGACATTACCTTTTCCTCACAGTAAGTGGTTTAGTTCTGTATTCAACAGTTATAATGCGAATGGGATTGACCTCATACATTGCTGTTAATAAAAAATCAAACTTTCCAGGAAAACAATAGTCTGGAATTGGTGCATATACGGGAACAGTATGATGGCCAAGTGGAAGCCGAACACCTCGATCACCAACTTTCATAATAATTGTAGCGTCTGGAGAAATAAGTTGCCGAGTAACTTTGATAACTTTATACCGCTCCTTTTTCGTGTATGTAACTGCATATTCCAAATACTCACCAGCATACGCAATCCGGTCTTTGTTTAAGATTTCAATCTTCTCAATCACAATTGGTTCGTAAGGCCAGAGCAAC
>Ga0233431_1005341_pt1 | contig 12607 bp, 10 predicted proteins | sample SI_118_April2016_FD_179867 | JGI IMG/M metagenome (GOLD analysis project Ga0233431, IMG submission 179867) | Seawater microbial communities from Saanich Inlet, British Columbia, Canada - SI_118_April2016_200_MG | ecosystem: Environmental > Aquatic > Marine > Inlet | place: Canada: British...
CCGCGCAAATCGGGCAGGGGAAACCATGACAAAAGATAGTTGGCGGGCCGCACGCAAGCGTCTGCAAATGGGGCTTTCGACAATTCTTGGATTTGCTCCGCGCGGATTTTTCATCCCCTATCGCTATGCGGCCCAGGTTCCGGCAGCGGGCCAACGTCCCGGTTATGGAACAATCGGACGATATTTCAGCGAGCGCGAGGGAGATTTCACACGCCATATCGCGGCCATTGACGGATTTGCGCGCGAACTTGAGGCCATCGGTTTGGCGCCGCCGCCCGAGCCGCGCTGGCGGCAAAGCTGGTTTCCGCGTCTGGACGCGGCGGCGGCATATGCAATGGTACGCCAAACAAAGCCTTCGCGCATCGTCGAGGTGGGATCGGGGCATTCCACGCGCTTTTTGGCCCGCGCCGTTCGCGATGGCGGGCTGGAAACCGCAATTATCGCAATCGATCCTGCACCACGCGCCGACATCACCGAGCTGGGTGTCCACATCCACCGCGCGACGGTTCAGGAAGTCGGAGCAGGCCCGTTTCAAGAGCTGGCGGCGGGCGACATTCTCAGCATCGATTCCAGTCATATCCTGATGCCGGGAAGCGATGTGGATTATCTCTTCAACATCATTCTTCCCGCATTGGCGGGCGGTGTGAAAGTGCATATCCACGATATTTTCCTGCCCGACGACTATCCCGAGGTTTGGGCGTGGCGGTCCTATAACGAACAACAGGGTGTTGGTCCGCTGTTGCAGGGCGGCGCTTACAAAATCCTGTGGTCGAGCCATTACGCCGCCACGCGCATGAAAGATGCTTTGGCGGGAACGGTGATCGAGCGTCTGGAATTTGCCGACGACGCCTTTGAGACCAGCCTGTGGCTGATCAAGGGCGGTTAAACTACTTTTGAAGGAACTGGACGCGGTATTTCTTGGGGATGAAGAACAGGTAATCGTTCTTCGCCTTGGCCTTATGGCATTCGTGACAGAAGCTCACTTTGTCGGCGTTGTCGCCTTCGCTGTCACCCAGATAACTGCCGTCCGGCATAATCATCTTGTACCGCCAATCGCCCGTTTTGGGTCGCGTGTCCTTGGCCATTTTTTCCATGACGAACAATGCGCCCGCAAAAACGGCGGTATCGGACGTCACGGTGAAACTGTCCTTGGCGATAACCGAACCGACGGGCATTTTCTTTCCGTCGCTCATGGGGCCGTAGGCGTCGATGCCGGTTCCGTTGACATAGTTGTTGACGTAGCGATTGCCGTGGGTGGCGGATTTGTAGGGCGCGGTGTTGAACCGTCGCCACTTGCGAAAACGCAGGGCCGCCGGATCCATGGAAACGGCATACCCTTTCGCCATTTCGTCGGCGATGTTGTCGTAAATGGAGAGGGCCTCGGGCGGCGAAAGGTTGGCTGGACGCTGAACCTTAAAATGCCGCTTCGGGCGCAAGGGGTCTGCATCTTCACTGGATTGGGCGAAGCCGACCGAGGGAGCCAAAACAAACAACAGGGCTGCGGCGATAAGAATTGCGGGCATGACACCTCCTGAAGCCACTACCCTAAATATGATGGCGGGCACCCTTCGCAGGAGGGGAGTTCACGGCATTTTGAGCACAATTGAGGAGGGGCTAATCGTAGGGATCGGCGGCGTCGCGCAGCCCATCGCCCATGAAATTGAACGCCAGCACCGTAATGATGACGGGAAGCATCGGCAAAAGCAGCCACGGATACAGCGCCACGGCTTCAATGTTCTGGGCTTCGACCAGCAGGACCCCCCAACTGGTCAGGGGCGGGCGTAAACCCAGGCCTAAGAAACTGAGCGCCGTCTCGGCCAGGATCATGGACGGGATGGAAAGCGTGGCCGAGGCGATCAGGTGGCTCATGAAATTGGGAAGCAGGTGCCTGCCGATTATGCGGCTCGGCGGCGCGCCCATCAACTTGGCGGCTGCGCAAAAATCCTCCTCGCGCAACGCCAGAAGTTTGGAACGCACGGCACGGGCCAGGCCCGGCCAATCCAGAAGGGCCAGAATCAGCGTAATGCCGAAATAAACCAAAATCGGGTTCCAGGTAACGGGCAGGGCCGCGGACAGGGCCAGCCAAAGGGGCAATTCGGGTAACGAGCGCAGAATTTCAATCAGGCGCTGGATGGCGTTATCCACCCAACCGCCAAAATACCCGGCCATTCCGCCGAAAAATATCCCCAGAATGAAACTGAGCGTCACCCCGACAAGACCGACGGTCAGGGAAATTCGCCCGCCGTAAACCAGCCGCGAGGCGACATCGCGGCCCAATCGGTCGGTTCCCAGCAAGAACAAGGTTCCGCGTTTTGCCGGGCAGATCAGGTGGGTGCGCGCCGGAAATACGCCCCAGAACTTGTACGGATCGCCCTCGCAGAAAAAACGGATCGGTTGGGGTTTGCGCAGGTTGGGGGTGTATTCGCGCATCATCTTGACCTGATCGAACTTGACCTTAAAGCGGTAGACGAACGGGCCGATGAATTCGTCCTTGTGGAAGAAGTGAACCACCTGCGGCGGGGCGTAAATGTGTTTCCGATCACGCGAGTGCAGATCGTAGGGCACAAGGAACTCGACAAATATGATCGAGAAATAGCTTAAAATCAGCACGATCATGGCGCCCATCGCCAGTTTGTGCTGGCGAAACCGCCACCACATCATCCGCCACTGGCCGGCCATGAAGAACTTTTCCTGATCGGCGCTAAGGGTTTCGGCTTCGATCGGGTCAAAGGGCGCGTCTGAAACGAAGTGGGGCAGGGGCTCTCTCATTGGTGCTGCCCCTGGTCCATGCGTATGCGCGGGTCCAGCGCCACCAGCAAAAGATCGGAAATGAACATCCCGATGACGGTCAACGCGGCCAGGAACATCAAAAACGATCCGGCCAGATAGAAATCCTGGCTCAGAAGGGCGTCCAGGAATACCGGTCCCGTGGTCGGCAGGCCCATAACGAACGATACGATGACCGAGCCTGAAACCACTTGCGGCAAAAGATTGCCGATATCGGCGACGAAGGGATTAATCGCCATGCGCAACGGATATTTGACCAGCAGGCGCCCGGGCGGCAACCCCTTGGCGCGGCCCGTGACCACATATTGTTTTTGCAATTCGTCCAACAGGTTGGCGCGAAGACGGCGGATCATTCCGGCGGTTCCCGAGGTGCCGATGACGAAGACCGGAACCCACATATGGAACAACACCGACATCGCCTTGTCGGAACTCCACGGCTGATCCAGGTATTGCTCCGCCATCATTCTACCGATGTCGGTGCCGAACCAGCGATTGCTCAGATACATCAGAACCAGCGCCAGCAGGAAATTTGGCGTCGCCAGGCCCAGAAAACCGAGAAACGTCAGGCCGTGATCACCCCAACTGTACTGGTGTGTCGCCGAATAAACGCCAATGGGGAAAGCGACCATGTAGATGAACAGGATGGTACCGAAGTTAAGCAGGACCGTCATGAATATGCGGTCGCCGATCACCTCGGACGCCGGAAGATTGTGCTCGAACGAAAACCCCATATCGCCCTGAAGAAGGCCGACGATCCAACGCAAATACTGTTCGTATACGGGTTTGTCGAAGCCGTATTCCTCGCGCAGAAATTCTATTTTTTCCGTCGGAACCATTTCGCCCTGGCTTTGAAGCTCGGCGATCTGGTTGCTCAGGAAGTCGCCGGGGGGGAGCTGAACGATGATGAACACCAAAACGCTGATTACCAGCAGCGTTCCGATCATCGTTAGCAGGCGGCGTACAAAATAGTTGGACACGGACTTTGGTTCCCCCAGTTACTGTCCCTAGTTATTGGCCCTAGTTATTGGCCCCGGTTACTTTTGGCCGCCATCGGCGAACCAGAACGTATCGGGCCGGTAAATGCCGAAATGGGATCCCGGGTCCCAATTGTAAATTCCTTCTTCGGGCACGTTGCGCAGTCTGTTGCTGACGACCACGGGCTGCAAAATGCCGGAAACGGTCCCGATGGAGAAAACCTGATCGCAATAGATGTCCAGCATCTCTTTCCAGATTCCCTGTTTTTGTTCGGGGCTGGTCGCGCGCATCCAGGCCGCGTTAAGGGCGCTTAGTTCTTTGGCTTCGGTCAAATCGATCGGCGAACCTGCCTTGCCGCCGGTCTCATAGTGCTGCCCCCATTTCGGCCAGTGATATTGCATTTGCGATGTCGGGGCCAGCTCATCGGGCGAGGAATGGGGGCCGGGAACGCCGTTTTCCAACCCCGACCATGCCGACATAACGGTTGCCCCGGAAAAGACGCGATTGCGGAAAGTTTCGCGCTGAAGAATGCGGGAGTGCAGCTTGATCCCGATCTCGTACCAGCTTTCGCCGATCAACTGCAGAACGTCGGCTTGTTCGCCCTGCTCGCTCGCCGATTCCAAAATCAGTTCCATGGGCGCGCCGTTTGGCAACAATCTGATCCCGTCGTCGTTGCGTTTCGTGAGGCCCATTCCGTCCAGCAGTTTGTTGGCCTTGTCGGGATCAAAGGTCGCCCATTTCGTCGTGTATTTCTCGTCGTAAAGCGGGCTGGCCGGAAGGACGGTATTGTTGCTTTCGATGGCCATGCCGAAATAAACAGAATCGTTGATGTCCTCCCGGTCGACGGCGAGGGAAAGGGCGCGTCGGAAATTCGGATCGCGGACCAACGGACGCCACGCCTCGTCGGTCGTGTTTAAATTGGGGAACAAGGCAATCTGTGAGCCGCGCGCGGTTCGCCACAGGCGCAGCGTATAGTCGTTGCGCTTTTCACTTTCCTTGAGGAAGGTTGCGTTGTTGAAGGCAAGGGCATGGGCCTGAAGATCGGAATCTCCCGTTCCCACCTTGGCCGGTATCAGCTTCGTCGCTGCAATTCCCATGATCCAGCGGTCGATATACGGCAATTGCAATCCGTTGGCATCGACGCGATGGAAGTAAGCGTTGCGCTCAAACACAAAGCGGTCCGACGGGGGTCGCGTGGTTAAAACCCACGGCTGAAGGGTCGGCAGGTCCGGATTATTGTTTTTGTACTGGCGTCCCACATTGTATTGCAACGCCACCCAGTTGCGTTGTTTGTGCTGTTTGACCAGCTTTTCCAGTTGGTCCGGCTTGGCGTACTTTTTGTGGAAACGCTTCATGTAATGGGCCGGGCGATAGATATACAGCGGTGACGCTCCGGCCAGGGCAGCCAGGAAATGGGGGTTCGGTTTGGACCAGGTGTAACGCACCGTGGTCTCACCCAAGATCTCGAACACGGGCGCTTCGCCGTCGACCAGCATGACGACCGGCGGTCCGCCCTTGGACACCTCTTTGTTGGTGGCGAAGTCTTCCCAGAAGTAGCGAAAATCTTCGGCGGTGAAGGGCTCCCCGTCCGACCACTTGTGCCCTTTTCGCAAATGAAACGTGAAAATGCGTCCTTCCTTGATGTCGAAGCTATCAAGAATGTCCGGGGCCAGATTGAAATCCCGCTCATAGCCGACAAGGCGGGCATAGCCATAGACGACCATGCGCTTGGTGTCCTTCGATTTGCCCATCAGAACCCGCAGATCGCCGCCGTGGCGTCCCGGTTTCATGCCCGGCGCGCTGAAATCGGCGATTGCCGGCGCTTCGGGGATGCGTTCCTGCACCGGGGGCAGCGTTCCGGCGCTGACGCGATCGGCGAAAAACGGGGTTTCCACAAACGTTCCCGCGTAAGCATGGCTTGCCAGCGTCATGGTGAAAAGCAGTGCGAGAACCATTCGTTTCGTCATTCTTAATTCTCCACCAATTGCGGCGTCGCGTGGGCTCTGACCATGTGCCCGCTGCCGAGGTCCTGAAGTGTGGGCGCGCCCATGGCGTTGGCGCAGAAGGGCTGCGGCCAGGCGTCGGGGTCGGACGCGCGGCCCTCCATCAGGGCCGTGAAATCAAGGCAGCGTTTCGGATCCGGATAGGGAACCGCGGACAACAGCGCCTTGGTGTAGGGATGAACGGGGTTGGCGAACAAAACTTCGCGCGGAGCCACTTCGACGACCCGCCCCGCGCACATGACGGCGATGTCGTCGGCGACGTAGTCAACGACCGCCAGGTTGTGCGAGATGAACAGGTAAGTCAGCCCCAATTCGCTCTGAAGATCCTTTAGAAGATTTAGAATCTGTGCCTGCACCGAAACGTCAAGGGCCGAAACCGGTTCATCGCAAATCAGAAGATCGGGTTTCAGCGCCAACGCCCGCGCAATGCCGATGCGTTGCCTTTGACCACCGGAAAAACTGTGCGGATAGCGATTGAGGAACCGCGGATCAAGCCCCACCAGACGCATCAGTTCGGTGACCATTTCGCGGCGGTAGGCGTCGTCACCGATACCGTGAATGACCAAGGGTTCGCTAAGAATTTCAAACACCGTCATGCGTGGATTCAGCGAACCGAACGGGTCCTGGAATACGTACTGGATTTTGCGCCGCAGGGGGATCATGGCGGATGCGTCGAGACGCGTGAGATCGACTACCTCGCCGTGGTTATCGAAAAGAACCTCGCCTGTGTCCGGGTTCATGGCGCGAAGGATGATCTTGCTTAAAGTCGTTTTGCCGCAGCCGCTTTCGCCGACCAGTCCCAGACATTTTCCGCGCGGAACCTTCAGGCTGACGTCGTCCACCGCCTTGATCGATGTACTTTTGCCGACTTTCAGGAAACCGGATTCCCGGCGCATTTTGAACGTCTTGGAAATGCCCCGCACTTCCAACAGCGGCCTGTCAGCCGTTGATTCGGGCCACGGGTCCTTGGCGCTTAGCAAATGTCCGGCCTGATGCTCGATCTCGCGAATGGGCACCAGCCGTTCGCCATTCTTCATGTCGAAATGCGGGACCGCACGCAACAGGGCCTTGAGGTACGGGTGCAAGGGCCGAAAGAAAAGGTCGTCCAGGGTGCCGCTTTCGACGACCGACCCGTTGTAGGCGACCACCACTTCCTCGGCGATATTGGCGACCACACCCAAATCGTGGGTGATGATCAAAACCGCCATGTTCAATTCGGCCTGGAGGTCTTTGATCAGCTTGAGGATTTGCGCCTGAATGGTCACATCCAGCGCGGTGCTTGGCTCGTCGGCGATCAGTAGAGACGGTCGGCATATGAGCGCCATGGCGATCATGGCGCGTTGGCGCAAACCACCCGACAATTCAAACGTATAGGCGTCAAAGGCCCGGTGAGGATGTGGAAACCCAACCAATTCCAGCATTTCGACGGTTTTCTTGCGCCCCTCCGCGCGTCCGATGGGCCGGTGCAGCAGCAAAGCCTCGCGTATTTGATCGCCGATGGTGTGAAGCGGCGACAGGGACGTCATCGGTTCTTGAAAAATAATGGAAATGGAATCGCCGCGAACGGCGCGAAATTCCCGGGAGTCCGGCGCAAGGCTCGCCAAATCTGTAAATCCGCGCCGCCGTTCGGGCGGCACGACGACGCGGGTCCGTTTCGGGTCGTGAAACAAAATATCGCCGCCGGTAATTTCGGCTGTTCGGGGCAAAATGCCCATGATCGCCTGGGCCGTTACCGATTTTCCCGAACCCGATTCCCCGACCAATGCGACGGTCCCACCCACCGGCACGCGAAAAGAAATGCCGTTGACCGCGTTAACCACGCCAGCCTGGGTATGAAAATCGACATTCAGATCGCGAACGATGAGCAGATCGGTCAAATAGCGGCCTCCCCATCCACACGAACGTTAATCGAAGCGATATTGGCGAGGCTGGCTTCGTCAATATCAATCCCGTTTGCCTTCGCCGCGTCGGTGGCGCGGGCCAGCATATCGGCGAAATCGGAAATCGTCGAATTGACAGCGATGCGGCGGCCGTTTCCGGTCATTTCCAATTGCATCCAGCCGCCCGTTTTGTCGCGTCGGGTGGAGAAGTATTTCAAACGCAGCTTCGAAAGTTCAGACCAGGCGAAATGATGGCGAAACAAGCTGCTGGCCGCGACGCCGTCGTCCGTCGTTTCGATGCGGGTGTAGTGGCGCGCCAGCGTTCGCAGACCGTAAAGCACGAATACGACGATCAAGGCCCAGAAAGCATAGGTGACAAGCGGCTTGCCCGTGATGATGAACAGCGGAACCGTCGAGACACCGACACCCAGTATGGCGCGGATGTAGTCACCAAGAACGGTGTAAAGAGGATAGGTGTGGACGCTCATGTCTCGAATGCTTCCTTCGCTCGTAGCCAGCGTGCCGCCGGATTGTTTTTGGTTTTTTCAAAAAGGGTTTCCATAAAGGTCCAGCCCGCATCGTCACATACCAGATGATGGGTTAAAAGCCCCGTAGGTTCATCGGTGTCCACGGTCGCGTTTCGCCGGGCGGCCAGATGTCCGGTCAATTGCGACAGCGTGGTTTCTTCCCCGGCGAACCCCCGGCCCCCATGCCATGACACGGGATCGACATGGGTGTTGACTTGCCTCAGTCCAGACGCGGGGAAGGCGGATTGTCGGGGCCCGAACGTGGATACCGCGCGAAAGCCGATATCCGCAAGACCGGCAAACAGGCCGCAATCGATGCGGTTCCACGGCGGCACCAGCGCCGGAAAAGCCCGTTCGAAACTTCCCATCCTTTTTGCGCCCTCGATTAACTCAGCCAGCATTTCGTCATTTCCCCGGTGGGGACCGAATTCTGCTTTCTTTTCGCCATCCCGAGCATTATTCGTATGGCGAAATCCGTGTTGAAGAACCGTACAATTTTCGTTTGTGGAAAGGCGAGGAAAAAGGGAACGCTTAATTTCGCCGGGTACAACGGCCAGCGCGACCGGAATTGAGTAAGTTTTGCTCAATGCCGTCAGCCGGTCCAAAGCGGGACTGGGTTCGGTGGCGTCGTCATCGCGCCACCACAGCGTGGCCTCGCGCCCAAGGTTGCGCCATTCGTCCAGTTCCCGTTCGAGTTCCTTCCAGCCGCTCACGACTTCTCCATGCCGGTTGCCTCGAAATATGTAGGTCTTAACAAGCCATGTTCCATAGTTTCTACCCGGATTGGCGACAAAGCGCATGCAACGCCGCCGCCGTTCCGGCCCCGCCGTCGAAGTTCAACCCTTTGGCGCGAGCCGGTACTCCCGCAAGCGCCTCGTCAATTTTCGCGGCAAGTATCTTCGGGCCGAGTTCCGCAGGATCGATCATTTTCAGGCACCCGCGTTCGGCCAGCAATTTCGCGCGGACGGTCTGTTCGCTTTCCTTTCCGCCCGCAAACGGGACCACGATAGCGCGTGCGTGGGCCATCAGGATGTCCATGACCGTGTTGTACCCGGCTTGCGAAATGGAAAGGTGACAGTTGGCCAGCAGCGCCGGAAAATCGTCTCTGTGGCGTTCGATGGTGACGCCTGCGGGCGCGGAATTTTTCATATCCTCGAAGACGTCGTTCGGCAGGTTGGGGCCGCTCAGCACCCGCCACGGGATTTCGGCTGCCGATGACATTGCCCGCGCCGCGATGGCTGCGCGCAACAAGGGTTCGCCGACCGAGCCGCCGCCCGCCGACACGATGACTTCTCCCGCCTCGCTTGTGCGCTCAAAGTCCGCATGGGTTCCATTGACCACATAACCGGTATAGCGGATTTTGTTCTCGATCTCGCGGGCCGCAGGGAAAGTTTGCGCGAAAGGTATCAGTTCGGGATCGCCGTGAACGAGGACGGCATCGAAATACTTGTTGATGATATCGACAATTTCCCGGTTGCGCTCGGGCCGCGCCTTGCTGACCAGAATGTCGCGGACGCTGCACGCGATGCGTGGCGGATTTGCCAATGTGGCGGCCCGTTCCAACAGCGGAAGCAACTCAAACCGAAACTGCCGCCGCCCGAACGGATAAAGTTCCAGAACCATAACGTCCGGGCGTGTTGCGTCGAAACACGCCAGCAGGGCCTCGCGGCGGCGCATTCGCCAGTCTTCGTCGATAGGCTGCCCACGTTCGTCGAGCAAAACCGTGAACCCATCATCTGCAGCCGATACGCAGGGAAGTTGATAAATCTCTGCGTCTCCGAATTCCATTCCCGGCGCCATATGACCACCGATGGCCACGGTTACGTGCGCCCCCGTCGCTGCGCTCGCCCGCGCAATTGCGGCGGCGCGTTTGAGATGACCGATCCCCAGCAGATGTTGAACGTAAATGAGGATACGTCCCGCCATTACGCCCCCGTCAGCGGAATGTTCAGGCGCGAGACCGACGGCATCCCGCCCGTATCCACATCGAACAAATGGGCCGTCCCGTCGAGAAGTTTGACCGGCGGTTTACCCGTCATATCCCAGCCGCTTGCCAGACAATAGATGGTGCGAATGACCCCCGCGTGGACGACGGCGCCTAAGGGCTGTCCACCCTGCGCGGTCGCTTTGATCCAACCGGCGACACGCTTTTGAACGTCCCGCGGGCTTTCGCCGCCGGGGGGGCGGAAATCAAGCCCGCGACGTTCATTGGCGGCCATGTCCTCGCCGTACTCGGCGCGCAATTCGCCGATGATGCGCCCCTCCCATTCCCCCCAGTTCATTTCCGCCAGCAGGGGTTCCGCAATGGGGTCCAGGCCCATAATCCGTGCCGTTTCAATGGCTCGTTTTTTGTTGCTGGAATACCATTTAAACCCGGCAAATTCGTCGGGGATGCGCCATGTGGCAACGAAAACGCGTCCTTCAGCGCTCAACGAAGTGTCAACGCGACCCTGAATTCGCTTCTCGGCATTCCACGCGGTCGGACCATGCCGAATGAAAACAACCCGGGTGGTTGGGATTTGCATGATCAGCCCTTGACGACTTTACTGAGGGCTTTAGCCGCCCCGGCGATGGAGTGATGTTCGCGCACCCGTTCTGCCGCCGCCCGCCTGAATTCCCGGTGCAACGGCGGGTCTTCCAGGATCGAGGTCAGGGCGTCGGCGATTTTCGAAGGTTCGGGGGTGGGCGTCAAAAGCCCGGTGTCGCCGTCGGCGACGATGGAGCCGACGCCGCCGACATCGGCGGCAACCACCGGCAATCCGGCGGCCTGGGCTTCCAAAAGGGCCATGCCGTAGGCTTCGTTGACCGACGGCCACACATAAACATCACACGCCGCGTATATGGCGGGAAGGTCCTCGTTTTCCAGGCTTCCCAGAAAAGTCACGCGTTTATCCAAAGGCTCGAACAGGGCCTTCGTTTCAGCCGCCGCCGGACCGTCGCCAACGATGGCCAGCTGCCACGGAAGTTCGCGAACCCCTTGCAGCGCTTCGGCCAGTATCCGATAGGATGCGAGCTTATCGCCGTCGCGCATCATGGCCACGGTCAACAGCCAGGGCGGAGCGCTGGGAATATGGAATTTGTCGGCAATCTGATTTCGGTGGGACGCGCGTAATTTTATCGCCTGATCGAAGGGTGACGGGTCCAGAAACGCCAAAATCGAATGGTGGCGATCTTCCGAGCGTAAAAGGGGAATGACGCATTCGGCGTCGCTGGGGTTCAGGGTAAACACCCCGTCCGCTTCGGCCAGCGTCGCGGCCACCGCGTCGTGCCCGATTTCCCAGGGGCCGCCTGCCTGTTTCGGCGCGAAGCTGGCTTCCGCCACGAAATAGGGAATGCCCAGGGCTTCACTGATTTGCGGACCAATCCAGTCGGGCGCCTTGTGATACAGGTGATAGGTGAACCACGCTTCAGGCCTTTCGGTCTCCGGCGCATCCAGCAACTTCAGGGCCATACTCGCGCCCAGACGGCTTCCCATGTCGCGAAGACGTTCCTGATTGTCGCGATCCCCGTCGGAATCGTAGCTGCGAAATTGGCTGGCCAGATCGACCTGGTGTCCGCCCAGGGTAAGTGCGGCCATCAACGCCCGCGCCATGCGACGATCCCCCGACGGCGTCGGGTGATCCGGGGACTTCATTGGTGCGTAGAATGCGATTCGCATGACTGTTCCTGTACCTCAATCCCAAATGCCGCAGCCAGTTTATTTAGCCCCGCCTCCATCCCGAACCCGGCACGGACGGTTTCCATCCCGGCTTTGCCGAGGCGCTCCCGATCCGTTGGGTCGACGATCAACCCTGCCAGCGTTTCGGCAAGGGATTGGGGTTCCTCCGGTGGCACTAGGATGCCCGTTACGCCGTTCGCGATCAATTCCGGTATTGCCGAAACGTCGGTGGAGACACAGGCCAACCCCTGACTTTGCGCTTCCATAAGGACGTTGGGCAGACCGTCGCGATCACCGTTGGCCGTGATCCGGCAGGGCAAAACAAAAAGATCGGCGGAGCGGTAGTTTTCCAGCACCTCTTCCTGCGGCAGCGCGCCTAGCCAGGAAATCCGGTCGGTCAGGGCGAGGCCGTCGGCCTGCTGTTTAAGGGTTTCCAGGTCCTCTCCACCGCCGATGTGGACGTATCGCCAATGCAGGTCGGGTGGAATTCGGGCCAGTGCCCGTAGAAGCACGTCGAACCCCTTCTTTTCGACCGCACGACCCACCGAAAGCAGAATCGCGGGATTGTCGGCGTCACTTCCGTCACGCCCCGGTCGGGCGTGCGGCGACGGGGCGAAGCGGGTGAAATCGAGGCCGTGATAGGCGAGCGAAACCTTATCCGGATGCGGGGCCAGAGCGGCCAGATGTTCGGCATTGACGCCCGTACAGGTAACCAGCCAATCGCAATCGGCCAGCTTTTCGCGCTTTTCCCATTCCGGCGAGGTCCAGATGTCCTTG
>Ga0233431_1005343_pt1 | contig 12606 bp, 11 predicted proteins | sample SI_118_April2016_FD_179867 | JGI IMG/M metagenome (GOLD analysis project Ga0233431, IMG submission 179867) | Seawater microbial communities from Saanich Inlet, British Columbia, Canada - SI_118_April2016_200_MG | ecosystem: Environmental > Aquatic > Marine > Inlet | place: Canada: British...
ATGATCTGTGTATAGGGCTTTCTCCTCTACTTTTGCTACGAATTCTTTGCCAGACATTGATGCTAATGATATTGGTTCTTCTTTCTCATATGTGGACTCTACTAATTCTTTTATTTTTGTGAATTTTGGTGTTGTGAATTTTTTTGAAGGTTTTCCTTTTACTGTGTGTCCTGGTTTTGAAACTGGGTTAGGTCCGAGGACTTTGTAATTATATGTTCCATTTTCGTAGGATAGTATGATTTTTGTTGTTTTCCCTGGGGGATCTATATTTCCGATGATGATTGTGTATTGTTCCGGATTTTCTCCTACAATTAATTCTTTGTGCTCTTTTTTCATTTGTGCTGGATCGAGGTTTATTGGCGGGTTTATTAATTGGAGCCTGTATGCTTCAACTTTCTTCCTCATTTCCAAGATGTTCTTTTTTTCATCATCTAATCCTTGCCTTTGTTCGCGAATCTTTCTCAAAAAGATTTCACGTTTTGATTCTAAATCGGTTCTTTTTTTAGATTTTACTTTGAATTGGCCGATTTCTTTTGGAGTTCCGTCTTTATCTATCAAAGCTATTTGGATGAAATTTTTGTCTTGTGCTTTGTGGAAGACTATTCCTTTAAACTTTTCGTCTTCTTCTTGGATTTTCTTTGTCATGGTATCTTCTGAACCCGCTGCTGGATTTTCATGGAGTGCTTCTATGAAATCAAGGTGTTGTAGGTCTTGAGCCATGCTGTCTGATGGATGAATCATTTTTGCCATTTGGCCGCACATTTGGTCGACTTCTGTGAGTCCTAGGACTCTTTTGTTGTTAGGGTCAATATGCAAATCTGCGGATCCTGCGAACTTTTCTTTCATAATTCTTTCAGATTCCTTTTTGCTCATCATTTTAGCGACTGTATCTAGTCGTTTTATTTTCTCGTCAATTTTTTCACCACTTTCTACGTTGAAATGTGGCATCTCTTTCATCTCTGTAGAGTTGACAAAAACAAGCCGTGGCTCTTTGAACAGAGAATGGTTTGTGTTGGAATTTTTCATAATATTTTTGTTTATATTTTTTGTTTTTTGTATTAGTGAATTATATCAAATTTTGGGCTTTAGGTCAACGAGGAAAAGGCAAAAAATCATTATATTTTCTCCCGATGATGGTATTCTTCGTTCAATGATAATTATCAACTTCAAAGACTACGATGAATCGACTGGCGAGAACGCTGTTTCTTTGGCGAAAGAGTTTGAAAAAGTTTTCAATGAAACGGGTGTTCCTATCGTCGTTGTTGTGCATCCTTTTGATCTTCGAAATGTTGTTGAAGCTTGTCCTAATCTTGCGGTGTATTGTCAGACTGCAGATGGTTATACGTTGGATGAAAGTCACACCAAAAAGAAGACTCAAACTGGTCGAATTACTCCTATTATGTTGAAAAAAACGGGTGCTACTGGAGTCATTTTAAATCATGCTGAAAACCCTCTCGTAGATGATGAAATTGAACGAATTGTGAATGATATGAATGCTGATTTTCCTGAGGCTCAAATCGTGGTTTGTGCAGGGAGTTCAGAGCGTGCGGAAGCTGTTTCGAAACGGGTAGAAGTGGCCTATATTGCTATTGAACCGCCAGATCTAATTGGAGGTGATATTTCGGTAACAACCAGGCCTGAAATTATAGAGGAAGCTGTTGAAAAAGTGGGGGACAATGTGTTGGTTGGAGCTGGGGTGAAGACAGCGGAAGATATTACAAAAGCAAAGGAGCTTGGAGCCAAGGGGGTGTTGCTTGCTTCGGGGGTTATAAAACCTAAGGATGGGGGAACTCCTTATGAGTCATTAATTGCTCTTACAAAAGCATTCTAACATTACCTCAAATGGTTGAAATTGTTGCTCTTATACTGCTTAGTTTTTGGACTGTTTTTTTGATTTATGATTTCAAGAAAGCGGTTATCTTTTTGCCTGTGTTTTTTCCTCTTTATTTGGTGAAGTTTCAAGTTGGTTTTGTGCCTTTCAATGTGATAGAGGTGATGGTGTATTTGACCGGTCTTTTTTTGTTTGGGAAGTTTGTGAAAAAACGTATTTCTGGCAAGGTTAATTGGATCGAAAAATTGAAGAAATTGGTGTGGGGTGATGGTGCTATTTTCAAGGACGTTAAGGCACGTTTTTTCAAGCTATTTTTACCTGCGATTGTGCTTGCTTTGGGGTCTGTTGCGGGGCTTTATTTGTCGCATCTTTTTGGGTCTACAATTCCTGCTCTTGGAATACTAAAAGGATGGGTGCTTATGCCTATGTTATATGGTTGGATCGTCATCAGAGTCTTGGATGATATTGAGGAGAAAAAAGCAACACTTTATGCCTATTTAGTGGCATCTTTACTGCTTAGTTTGTGGGGGATTTATCAAGCTGTTACGGGGGACTTTATTACCATAGATGAAAGGGCTTCGGGACCCTTTGAATCGGCTAATTATTTGGCATTATTTATAGCTCCTGCCTTTGCACTTTCTTGTGTTTTAATTTGGCAAAGATTGGAGGAAAATTTCCTTGAAAAATACGAGGAAAAATCTGTGATAAAGAGGTTTTTTGACAAGGCAAAAAGTCTGTTTGTGAAGATTGAAATTAAAGATGTTTTGTCGCCTGTTTTTGTGTTTGAATTGGTTTGTTTTGTGTTGATTGGCATGGCTTTGGTTGCGAGTAGATCTTATGGAGGGATTTTGGGTGTTGTTGGGGCGTTGGTCATATATGCGGCTTATGTGATTTTTCTATCTGTTTACAGGAATGGATATGGTGGATTACTGAAGAAAATATCGATTTTTGTTGTGATTGCTCTTATTGGGGTGACCGCTTTTTGGTCGCAGATTGGAACTAGCAAAATGAACGATTTCTTGGCTTTTGACAGGCAGAGCTCTTCTTCTGTTAGGGTTCAGACTTGGACTATTACTTTGAAATTAATAGAAGAAAATCCGTTCTTGGGGCTTGGGTTGGGTAGATTTCAGACTGTTTATGAAGAAAGGGGGGCGGAATTGCTTGGTGTTGAGCCTTATGAGGAGACTATGTTGCATCCTCACAACCTTGTGCTGTCTACTTGGGCAAATGCTGGTATGGCTGGTGTGATCGCTTTGGCATGGCTCATTGTGGCTGTTTTTTGGTCTCTCAAGAACAAAAAGCTTTCTATCGAGGAAAGGCGTTTTGTTGCCTTGATTTTGACTATGTTTTTGGTTGTTTTGCTACATGGAGTTGTGGATCAACCTCTTTGGAAGAATGATTTAGCCCTTATATGGTGGATGATAATATGTCTAGTAATGTAATTTCTGGAAAAATTGAAAAAGGGGAAGGTTTGGGATCGAAAATCTCTTATCCTACTATTAATGTGGTTTTGGATAAGGATGAGGAACTTGAGGGTGTTTATGTGTGCAAAGTGCGATTTACAGGTGATTCGGAGAGAGGAGATGTTTTTGGAGCGGGTTATGTTGGTGAGAAAAAGAGTCTTCCTGATGGAAAATTTGTTTGTGAGGTTAATTTATTTGAGGAAGTGGGGGATTTGTATGGTTTGGAAGTCGAAATAGAGCTTTTGGAGAAAATTCGGGATGTACAAAAGGTGAAAAATTTGGAAGAATTAAGATCGCTGATTTCAGAAGACGTTAAAAAATCAAAAGAATGGTTGTTAAAAAATTAAGAAAATTAGTTTCCAACACTCATCCGTTGCGACTTTTGTATCATAAGTTGTTTGCGGTTATGGGTGCTATTTGGTATAGGTTTCCTTCGAGAAAAATGACTGTTATTGGTGTTACTGGGACGAACGGAAAAACGACTACTGTGAACCTAGTTGCACATATTTTGGAGTCGGCTGGTCACAAAGTTGGGATGACTTCGACTATAAATTTTCAAATTGGTGATAAGAAGTGGTCGAATAAGACAAAAATGACTTCGCTTGGTAGGTTTGGTCTCCAAAAAATGCTTCGTCGAATGGCGAATGCTGGATGTGAATATGCTGTTATTGAGGTTTCTTCTCATGCGATGACTCAATCTAGGGTATGGGGAATAAATATTGATGTTGGGGCTTTTACGAATGTTACTGAGGATCATATTGAATATCACGGAAGTAAGGAGAAGTATTTGGTGGCTAAAGGTGAATTATTCAAGAAGATTTCTTCGAGTAAAAGAAAGTCTGGGATTCCGAAATTGTTGGTTTTGAACCAAGGGGATCCAAATTTTGATTATTTTGATAGGTTTGTTGCTGATAGAAAACTTAATTATGGGATTAAGGCTGGGACTGTTCGAGCTTCTTCTATTAAATTGCGTCCGGATGGTAGTGATTTTGTTTTGAATATTCCGAATCAAACTAGGGATGTTAAGTTTGGTTTGCCGGGGGATTTCAATATTGAAAATGTACTTTGTGCGGCTAGTATTTGTTTGGGATTGAATATTGATTTCGAGAAGATTGTGAACGCGCTTGAGAGTGCGAAGACTGTTCCTGGTAGATATGACCATGTGAACGCGGGACAGGATCCTTCTATAGTAATAGATTATGCTCACGCTCCAGATTCATTGGAGAAGCTTTTGTCGATGTATCGTGATCTGACGTTGGACGGTAAGTTATATGCTGTTTTTGGTGCAACTGGTGGTGGTAGAGATAGAAAGAAGCGTCCAAAGATGGGAAAGGTTGCCGATAAATATGCAGATTATGTGGTTGTGACAAATGATGATCCTTATGATGATGATGAGATTTCTATAATAGATGATGTTTCCGAAGGTATTGATCGGAAAGAGGGAGAGGGTTTCTGGAAGATTCCAGATAGGAGAGAGGCTATTAGGCTCGTTCTTGCTTTGGCAAAGAAAGGTGATAGCGTGGTGATTGCTGGAAAAGGGGCTGAGGAAGTTATGAAGATTCGAGGTGGAACTATTCCTTGGAACGATAAGGCGACTGTCGTGGAACTTCTTAGACGTGATATCTCGGTAGGATTAGTTGAATAAATAATTTGTACAGATGGATGGATTTTTGTTTATAGATAAGGAAAAAGGCATTACTTCTTTTGATGTAATTAGGCAGCTCAAGAGGACTGGCCTTATTGGTAAAAAAAAGATAGGGCATGCGGGGACTCTCGATCCGATTGCGACCGGTCTTATGATAATTGCTTTGGGCGAGGGGACTAAACTTTTGGAGTTTTTGATTGGTGCCGACAAGGTTTATAGAGCTTCTTGTAAGTTTGGGGAGGTGTCGGACACTTATGATGGTGATGGCGAAGTTGTGCCATATTCAGAATCGTATGTAAAAGAGATTTCTCGTGAGAAAGTTGAAAAGGTCTTTGAAGACAATTTTCTCGGAAAGATTTCACAGATTCCTCCCAAATATTCTGCGAAAAAGATCGATGGTAAAAGGGCTTATGATCTTGCTCGTGAAGGTAAGGAATTTGAGATGAAGGCACGTGAAGTAAATATGTATGATTTCAAAATTATTAGTTTTGATTGGCCTTTGTTTGAGTTTGAGATTAGTTGTAGTAGTGGAACTTATGTCAGATCCATCGTCCATGATCTTGGGCAGATGCTTGAGTGTGGGGCTTATATGACTGATTTGAGAAGAACTGAGATAGGTTTTTTGGCTGGAGGTAAGAGTAGGGGAATTTCTGTTGATGATGCTGTTAAGGTTGGTGAGGTTTCTGATCTGGATGAAATTATTCATGTACCCGAGGAATTATTCGATGGATATCCGTTTTGTGAGATCAATATGAATGATTATAGTAGGCTTAAAAATGGTGGTTTTACCTTGAACACAAAAAGTATTCAAACGAACGATATTTTGGCTTTCTGTGGCGGTAAAATTGTCGGTGTGCTTGAACCGACCATGAAAAATAAATTTGTAAAATTTAGAAAACAGATTAAACTCTCCCCGTGAATTATTTTGGTATCATAGCTTTGGTTAGTTTTATTTTGGGCGTTGCTCTTAATTTCTTTGGAATGAAATATTTTCCGAAGTGGAAAATGTTGGATCGTCCTGAGAAATATAATTTGAATAGGAAACCTATTCCTTATTATGGTGGGATTTTGTTGTTTTTGGCTTTTTTGTTTTCGGTTTTGATTTTTGTTGATATGTCGAGGGAAGTTGTTGGTTTGATTGCTGGTGGAGCTATAATTATGTTGATTGGGATTTGGGATGATTATAAGGGGTTGAGTCCGTATTTGAGAATTTTGATGCAGATTGTTGCAGCTCTCGTTTTGGTTGGGTCTGGAATAGGGATATTGTCTATAACAAATCCTCTTGGTGGGTTTATTGATCTGTCGTCGTGGTATTGGTATGGAATTCCTATTCTTGGAGCGATTTTCACTGTTGTTTGGATTGTGTTGATTACTAATACAATGAATTTTCTTGATGGAGTTGGGGGGTTGTCATCAGGTGTTTCGTTTATTGCTTCGCTTACTATCTTCTTTTTGAGTGTGAGACCTGGAATTCATGTAGATGTTGCGTCTCAGGAGACGGTTGCTGTTATTGCTTTGATTTTGGCTTTTTGTTCTCTGGCTTTCTTGGTCTTCGATTTTCCACCGGCAAAGATGTTGATGGGTGATGCTGGAAGTACTTTCTTGGGATTTACTTTGGCTACACTTGCTATTTTTTCTGGAGGGAAGGTTGCGACGGCTTTCTTGGTGTTGGGTCTTCCAATTCTAGATGCTTCTTGGGTTATTTTTAGGAGAATTTTTGAAGGGAAGAAACCTTGGCAAGGAGATTTGAAACATCTTCATCATAGACTTCTTGCTCTTGGGATGAAGGAGCAAACGGTGCTTTATGTTGTTTATGGTTTTTCTGTTTTGTTTGGTGTTACTGCGGTTGTTTGTGTCAGTTCCAAACAGAAGTTATTTGTTATGATTGCGCTTGTTCTTTTGATGATGCTTTTGGTGGCTGGAATATTGATGGCCTCTAAAACAAAGAAAACATTGAATAAATAGGGCAATTTGGTATATAAGTATTTTACTTAAGAGGTTTTTATGGGCGATATTGTTTTAGATATAAAGAATAGGCTTAGCATCGAGGATGTTGTGGCTCCTTATGTTGAGTTGAAGAAGGCAGGCAGAAATTTCAAAGCGTGCTGTCCTTTTCATAGTGAAAAAACACCGTCTTTTGTTGTTAGTCCAGAAAAGCAGATTGCTTACTGTTTTGGCTGTCACAAAGGAGGAGATATGTTCAAATTTATTCAAGAGGTGGAGGGGATTGAGTTTCCTGACGCTGTGAAGATGTTGGCGGACAAAGCTGGTGTAAAAGCTGATGTGAAGAAATTCAAATCCAAAGGAAAGGGAGGTAAGAGTGTGAAAGAAGAATTGATTGAGATGCATGAAGAGGCTTGCAAGTTTTTTGAAAGCAATCTTTTTGATAAAACCAATGAAGCTAAGGATGTTTTGTCTTATTTGGAAAGAAGGGAAATTAAGAAAGATACTATTAAAAATTTCAGAGTTGGTTTGGCAAAGAAGGAATTTGATCAACTCTATAAGCATTTAATTAAAAAAGGTTATAACCATGATTCACTTATTAAATCTGGTTTATTTACTTTGAAGGATGTTTCTGGGAAGGGAATTTATGACAAATTTAGATTGAGATTAATGTTTCCAATTTTTGACCATATTGGGCGAGTTATTGGTTTTGGTGGGCGTGCCTTGAAGAAAGATCAAATGCCGAAGTATCTGAACTCACCAGAGACCCAGATCTATTCGAAGGGACAAGTTTTGTATGGTTTGTCTCATGCCAAACAATCTATCAAGGATGCAGATAAGATTGTTGTTGTTGAGGGGTATTTTGATGTTATATCTTTGCACCAGGAGGAAATAAAAAATGTAGTTGCCAGTAGTGGGACGGCTCTGACACCTGAGCAGGCGAAACTTATTAGTAGATTTACCAAGAATGTTGTTTCTTGTTTTGATACTGATTCTGCTGGAATTAATGCTACGAAGAGAGCTTATGAGGTTTTGCAATATAATAATATGAATATTCGCACAATTAGGATGCCTGACAAGATGAAAGATCCTGCTGATTTTATGGTTGAATATGGTAAAAAATCTAAGGATATGTTCTCAACTATGATAGAGGATGCTCCGTATTTCTTGGAGTATTACGTTGATATTTTGAATGCTAAGTTTGATGTGAAGACTCTTGAGGGAAGGAGAAAATTCTTGGATGAGGTTATTCCTCTGGTAAAGGTATTGTCGAGTAGCATAAAGGTTGATCATTATGTCAGGATTTTGGCGAAATACTTGGATACGAAAGAGAGGTTTTTATATGATGAGATTGATAACTTTAAATTGATGAGAGATCACAGGCAGAGTTCCGATTCTGTTCTTCCTAAATCTTCAAAATTGGATGCGAGAGAGATCTTGATAGCTATTATTTTGAATCATCCAGATCTTTTTGAACATGTTGATAAAGAGCTAAATAATGATGATTTTCAAGCGGAATTAAAAGACGTTTACATCGAGATTGGCCGTCAGTATAATGACGTTCGTACCAAAAAGGAGGGCTTTGATTTCGGAGACGATAATACCGCTAGTCTAAGCGAAAAAGTGATGGTTTTGTCTTTGTATGGAGAGGAGAGATACGATGGGTTTGGAGAAGAATCTATACTAAAAGAAGTTGAAAAGTTGATTGACAGCGTGAAGAAAACACGACGAATGCACAAAAGGATAGAGATCGAAAGAGCTCTAAAAGAAGCCGAAAAAGCTGGGGATAAAGACAAGAAAAACGAGCTTTTGAAACAATTTCAGGAATTATTAACTCAATAATAATATATGGCTAGAACAAAAAAATTCATTCAAAATCCGTCTGAGGAACTGCTAGCTGAATTCCCTAAAGAAGTTCAGGGTCTTGTTAAGAAAGGAAGAGAACATGGCTTTGTTACTCAACAAGAACTTCTCAAGGCTATGCCGAATATCGAAAATGACCTTATTCTTCTTGATGAAATCTATACTTTGTTTATGGATTTGGGGATAGAGGTTCTTGATATGAAGGAGAGTCTGATTTGGGGAGATGATGCTGGTTTGGCAGAGGCGGGGGAAGGTGCTGATGATGAGGTGGAGAAAGAAGATCCAAAGGCGAAGAAAGGTGTTAAAGCTGAAAAAGTAGATGTTAGAAAGATTGAAAAAGAGGTCAATAAAGAAGCGAAAAAGGAAAGGAAAAAGAAAGATGAACCTAAGTATTCGGTTGAATTGAAAGAGATTGCAAATGATTCGATCAGGCTTTATTTGTGTGAGATTGGAAAAGTTAATCTACTTACAGCAAAAGAGGAGGTTGAATTGGCTAGGAGGATTAGAAAAGGTGATCAGTCAGCAAAGCAAAGGCTTGCTGAGGCGAATTTGAGATTGGTGGTATCTATTGCGAAGAAATACATTGGTAGAGGACTTTCTTTCTTGGATTTGATTCAGGAAGGGAATATAGGTCTTTTCCGTGCTGTAGAGAAGTTTGATCCCGATAGGGGGTTCAAGTTCTCTACCTATGCTACTTGGTGGATTAGACAGGCTATTACGCGTGCTATCGCGGATCAGGCTCGTACTATTCGTATTCCGGTTCACATGGTTGAGACAATCAATAAGCTCACACATGCTCAAAGACGTTTGGTGCAGGAGCTTGGTCGTGAGCCACTTGTTGAAGAACTTGCAGCTGAAATGGATATGGATATCAAGAAAGTGCGTCATATTATGAAAATTTCACAAGATATTGTATCTCTAGAGGCTCCGGTTGGAACTGAGGAGGATAGTAAACTTGGGGATTTTATTGAAGATGATGAGGCGCTAAGTCCTTCAGACTCAACTAACAGACAACTTCTCAAAGAGAATATAAAAGAAATGCTTCAGTATCTGTCGCCTCGTGAGAGAAAGATCATCGAAATGAGATTTGGTCTTCTTGATGGGGTTGGACATACTCTCGAAGAGGTTGGTCAGGAATTCCATGTAACTCGTGAGCGTATTAGGCAGATTGAAGCAAAAGTATTACAAAAACTAAAAGAACATCCGACGAGTGTAAAAATTCGTCCTGAATAACAGCGCAATTGTGACGTGAGTCACGTATTGCGCAAAATACATATAACTAAAATTCATTATGGCTAAAAAAGTAACTAAAAAAGCTACCAAGAAAACTACAAAAACTGTCAAAAAAGTCGATGACGTATTAAAAGATTTTGATGATGGAGAAAAGAAAACTTTGCTTACCCAAGCTGGTTTGGACAAACTGATTGAAGAACTTGCATATTTGAAATCAACAAAGAGGAAGGAAGTTGCAGCTCGAATTAAAGAGGCTATTTCATACGGAGATCTTTCTGAGAATTCAGAATACGAGGAGGCGAAGAATGAGCAGGCGTTTGTTGAGGGGCGAATTTTGGAGCTTGATAAGAAAGTTAAGAGTGCGAAAATTATCGAAGAGAGACAGAAAGGGAAGAAAACTTGTGAGGTTGGTACGACGATCCATTTGAAGAATCTTTCAAAAACAACAGATGAACCTGAGGTTTACACTATTGTTGGTTCTACTGAAGCAGATCCTTTGGTCGGGAAGATATCTAATGAGTCTCCTGTTGGTTCTGCACTTTTGGGATGTTCGACTGGTGATGAAATCAAAGTCAAAGTCCCTGCAGGCTCAGTTGAGTACAAGGTGTTGAGAATAGAGTAGGTTATATCGCGCGCTTGTTTTCAGCGAGCGCTGTGCTCGCTACTTGTTAGGCAAGTATCTGTTCTTTGAATTGTCTTCACTTTTTACTGTTTTTCTTGCCTCGTAGTTATCTCTCTCTTTTGGATAAACCTTGAAGTATTTGTAGGTTTGGAATCCTAAATAGGTGAGTAGTCCGATACTTGTTAGGTACATCCATATTCTCATCGAGAAATATGGGATTTCCTCGTACCTGAGGACTAGTAGGAAAATGAATCCTATTGCAAAATACAGAAGTCTATTTGGAGTTTTTTTGTAAAGTTTTTTGAATACGAAATCTTTGTTTCGAACCTTATTTTTGTAAATGTTTTTTAGTACGATTGAACCTAATACTAGTAAAACTATCAAAGCCATCATTTCATAATAATAACTGAATGCGTCACCTGGTACTGTGCCAAATAAATACGATAACATTTTGAATAAGGTTAATTATTTTTTTCGCGGTTCTTTTTTATAGTAAATAAAATAAAATGTCAAAGATAACAGGAAGACAACTGCAGAAATAATCTGTGGTAGTCTAATTAATCCCAAAATCATCGTTACATCATCTCCTCTAGTGAATTCTTGTAGGAAGGAGAAGAAAGAGAAGGCTGCTATGGATAGAGTTGCTGTTTTACCGTTTTTTTCTAGAAAGGGGGTGTCTTTGAATGCTATTGCTGATGCTGTTATCAAGCTTGTGTAGAGCAAGATATAAATCTGACTTGGATGAATTGGGACTGTGTATTTTATTGAAGGACTTTCGAAATTAACACCCCATGGTAATTCGGTTTCAACCCCGTACCATTTGCCATCTAGAAATGCTCCAATTGCAGAAATTGCAAATCCTACCATGAAGGCTGGTATGAGTGAATCGAGCCATTTCAAGTAGTCTTGGTCGTTCTTTTTGCATAAGTAGTAAAGCATTGCTAGTCCTGCTGCGACAGCTCCCCAGATTGAGAGTCCTTTGTCCCAAATTTTGAATATTTGTAGGAAGGTGTCTAGCGAGTATTCGTAGAAGAACATTCTCCAATTAAATATGATTGCGAATATTCTTGCTCCGATTAACGATGTGACAAGTAGCCAGAGGGCATTTTCTGTTAAGAATTGTAGCTTGAGGCCGTTTTTTAATCCTAATTTGATGAATGTGTAGGTTCCAACGATCAAACCTATTGTTATGAAGAACCAGAGGGAATGTATTGTGAAATATTTTGTTTGTAGGATTATTGGGAACATATTTTAGAAGTTAACTAATACGAAAATTATTAAAAATGCTGTTGATGGGAAAATGACTATTGAGGCGACTTTTATTTTCCTGAAGAAATTATATTTGATTGTGAATCCTAAGTGTAGCAAGAATACGATTACAAGGACGTATTTGAATATTTGGGTGTGATAAAAATCCAAACTTTTTGGGAAAGAGCTTGGGTCTCCAAGACCGAAGTTTTTTGATGTTACGTAGAGTGAAACAAAATAATAGACCAAGTAGAAGGCTAGTAGCCAACCTGTGAATTCGGTTATTTCCTCTGTGATGCGTTCTAGGAAGTCATGTCTTAGTTTTTCTTTATCTTTTAGGCTTAAGTTTTTTTCTTTTTCTAATTTGATTCTTTGTTTCACTTCTTTGAGTTCTTTTTTTGCGTTTTTTCTGCGTTCCCAGATTGCTTTAATTGCTGTTAGTGTCTTCTCTTTGTACTGAGGTGTTGGTTCTCTTAGGTAAAGTTTTATGTATTCTAGGATTTGTATGTTGCATGTTTTGATCTGGCCTTTTAATAATTGGACTTCAGGTGATGTCTCAAAGAATTTTCTTACCTTGAGTAGAAATGAGTTTGCTAATCTGATTTGCAAAGGTACTCTTGTTGCTTTGGATATGTTTTTTTGTTGCCAGCTTTGGATGTTTTGGACGATGTCTTCTGATATTGATTTTGGTTTGCCTGTGTCATGTAGTCGACCGAGAAGGCCTTTGACTTTCAGGATTAGTTTTGCTCTTTTTTCT
>Ga0233431_1005346_pt1 | contig 12584 bp, 14 predicted proteins | sample SI_118_April2016_FD_179867 | JGI IMG/M metagenome (GOLD analysis project Ga0233431, IMG submission 179867) | Seawater microbial communities from Saanich Inlet, British Columbia, Canada - SI_118_April2016_200_MG | ecosystem: Environmental > Aquatic > Marine > Inlet | place: Canada: British...
CACTGGCAGAGATCAATTCACCGGCAACAAAGTTTCTGATGCCCACAAATCGAGCGACAAACTTTGTTTTTGGACTCCTGAAAATCTCGTTGGGGGTTCCGGTCTGGACAATCGTTCCGTTTTCCATCAATACAATACGGGTCGCCAGAGACACCGCTTCTTCATAGTCATGGGTCACATGGATAATCGTCTGCCCGCCCCGGTGAAGATTTCGCAGCAGCATCTGTATGGTGGCACGGGATTGGGGGTCTAGTGCCGATAGGGGTTCATCCAGCAGTAGTAACCGAGGCTCAGTTGCCAGTGCTCTTCCCAATGCTACCCGTTGCGCTTCCCCTCCCGACAATGTTGCAGGGGCGCGATCCAGGAGGTGATCGATTTTTAATTGAGTAGAAAGTGCATCCAGGGTCCGGTTCATAGAAGACACTGGTGTGTGCTGACAACGCAACCCGTATTCCAGATTTTTGCGGACGGACAGGTGGGGAAACAGTGCCTGATCCTGATAAACAAGGCGAATAGGTCTGCTCTGTATCTTGGAATGTGTAATGTCCTTGCCATGCAGCTTGATGCTACCCTGATCACATTTCAACAGGCCTGACAGCAACTCCAGTAAAACGGTTTTGCCGACCCCGGACATACCCAGGACAACAATGTATTCTCCCTCTTCCACTGTCATCGAGAGATCGGAGAGTTTGAAATCTCCCAGAGAGACGCTGAGATTATCGACGTGTAACATTTTCCCTCCTGCCGGATAACAGCCGCAATAAGATGAAAATAGCCAGGCAGACGCAGAGGAACAGGACTGAAATTGGCCTCGCGTATTTCAATCCAAAACTGGAAAATCTCTCATAGATCAGAATGGGGGAGATCATTGGGTGATAGGCGACGATCACAACAGCTCCGAATTCGCTCATGCCACGTGCCCACATCAGGATCAGACCTGAAAGAATTGATCTCCAGGCCAGAGGCAGTGAAATGGTCAGAAAAACTCGGATGGGGGAGGCCCCCAGGTTGAGTGCGGCTTTCTCAAGCCTTTCCGGTACTGCCACAAATCCGTCTCTGGCGGCATTGATCAGAAAAGGAATGCTGACAAAGGACATGGCTGCAATGATGCCGATGGGGCTGCCAACCAGATTCAGTCCTAATGGTTCAACTGCCTGTCCCAGCAGACTGTCCCTGGAGATAAATCCCAGAATCGCGATTCCTGCCGCACTGTGTGGAACAACAATGGGAAGATCAATAATTCCTGAGACCAGTCGTTTAAACGGGAATTCTTTTCTGGCCAGAAGATAGGCAAAGGGAACGGCCACGATCGCAAAAAACAGTGCCCCCGCCATAGCGGTCCAGAGTGTCAACCAGATACTGTTGATCACCTCTTTGTCCCCGGCGGTCTCCAGGATCTCATAGGGACTTGTCTTAAGAAACATCCCCAGCAGTGGAGCGATGATGAAAAGAATCACCACGCCCCCAAGACCCATAAAAACCAGATGCAGGGGTTCGAAATTGTTCTGAAGCAAACTGCGATTTTTCATTGTTGGGGAGTCGCAAATCGTTGCAGGCGTGACGGAATTGCACTGAATGTTTCAGATTTGGCCGGTACAACGGATGGTTGACCCATCTGCTTCATAATGGCCATGCCCTGATCGGCTGTCAGCAGAAAATCAATGAATGCCTGCGCAACAACCGGATTGGGAGCGCTTTTAGGGATAGTAATTCCATAAACCATGGGAGCCCCCTTCTTGGTGATAAAGGTTCCAGGTTTCTTCCCTGAGATTTTTATTTTGGCACTCTTATAGTAGTCTTTCAAGCCGGAATTCTTAAGGTTGACCTGGTCTGGCAGCAGGATATAGTCGAGCCCGTGTTGTTGAGCGACTGAGCGGTAGAGAAAGATATAGTCGATGGTTCCGGATTCCAATAGCGCCAGCAGATCTGTCTCCTTGGGACGGATATACCGGGTGTCTTTCTTCATCATTTTTTCTGCCAGCCCTTTTTTCCCATAGTACTTTTCGGCCAGTTTCATGGTCAGTACCGCCCGATAACCACACGGATCTGCGTTGGGATTAGCCCTTCCGAAGGCGACATTCGATTTCATCAGGATATTGTACCAGTTTTTGCTGTTGATGTTTTTTGACTCTCTCGATCCATGGTGAAAGACAAGTGCCATTTCGTTGCTGGCGAATTTGATGTTCCAACTGGCGTGGTCAGGAATCAGCAGCTTATCAATGACAGTGTAATCAGCAGAAGCCATGATATCAGCCGGACGCTTAAGATCCGAAATCTTGCGGGCGCAGGTACGGCTGCCGGCGGACTCTTTCAGGATGTTCACATCAGGGTGGATTTTATTAAATGCCTTTGAAATCTCTTTAAACGGCACTGAAAGGCTGCCAGCATGAAAAATGACGAGATCTCCCGACAGTTTTGTGCCTGCCCAACTTGTATTTGCGGTGAAAAAAATCAAAAATAATAGTGCGATTAAAGTCAACGTCTTTGTTGTTTTCATCTTCATTTCCAATGTAAATAGTTGCTTATAAGGTTAATAAACCTGCTCTGGTTTATCAATGGGCCGAGTTCAGGGTTATAAAATAGGCCTGAGAGTAATAAATTATAAATATTTGTCATGAACAGTCAATAAATATCGTAAAATGACCAAAAATAACCAAAAATTACCACAAGGAGAATATTCTATCTTGACCTCGCAGGAGTTACATTTTCCAAAGTGTGTCTCTCCATTCAAACCGGTCTAAACCTTGAATAATGGGGCTTTCCTGTATTTTTCCGGGAGACTGTTCATTTCTTTCGGATTTTGCTAATCTGAATCAAAGTCTTTCATAATTCTCGCCGATACAATATAGTGTCCGGAGAACAGTCTATTTACCGTAATTCCCAAAACAGAATCAGAAACTAAAAGTGGTAACAATATGTATGATACAAGTGAGTTCCGCAAGGGATTGAGAGTTGAAATCGATGGGCAACCGTACCTGATGGTGGAAAATCAGTTTGTCAAACCCGGTAAGGGGCAGGCATTTAATCGGGTCAAATTGAAAGGACTCCTGTCAGGTAATGTAATTGATCGTACATATAAAAGCGGTGAGAAAGTTGAAAAAGCAGATATCAATGAGCAATCGATGCAGTTCCTGTACGAAGCCGATGGAACCTACCATTTCATGGATAACGAGACCTACGAACAGGTAGAGATGACGAAGGATCAGATTGCCGACAACTGGAAATGGCTGCTGGAGGAGATGGCAGTCGAGGTCCTTATCTACAAGGGACAACCGGTTTCTATCACGGTGCCGAATTTCACTGTTCTGGAAATCACATTTTGTGAACCAGGGATGAAAGGGGATACAGCCACATCTGCCAATAAGCCCGCAACGGTATCCACCGGCGCCATTGTATACGTACCGCTTTTTGTGAATCAGAACGAAAAGATTAAGATTGACACCCGTACCGGAGAGTATGTCGAAAGGGCGAAATCATAATGTCATCATGGCGACCTGGTTGTTCGATAGAAGTCCTGCGGAAGCGGGCTGAACTGCTGCACCAGGTTAGACTGTTTTTCCGCGAGAGGGGGGTGCTGGAAGTTGAAACCCCTTCCATTTCGCGCTATCCCACCATCGACCTGCATCTGGAATCATTGACCGTTGAACTTGGCGTCAATGCTCAAACCCGCTATCTGATCTCCTCCCCCGAATACCATATGAAACGGCTGCTGTGCGCTGATTCTGGATCCATCTTCCAGGTGTGCAAAGCCTTCAGACAGGATGAGATGGGTCAGCGGCACAATCCCGAATTTACAATGCTTGAATGGTACCGGGTCGACTGGGACCACTGGGGGCTGATGGCCGAAACGGAGGCCTTGTTGCAGGAACTGCTGGGGTGTGAAAAGGCTGACCGGCTCTCTTATACAGACGCCTTCTTGAATTACAGCCATCAGGATCCTTTCAGGCTCACAACCTCATCGTTCAGAAAATGTTGTGAGGATAACGCTCTTTCGCCACCAGATTACCTGATCAAGGCCGGGGGGGCTAAAGACGAGCGCTTGAATTTTCTGATGGGAGTCCTGATCGAACCAAATCTTGGGCTGGAACGTCCGGTCTTCATTTATGACTACCCGGCTTCCCAAGCCAATCTCTCCCGTATTAATCAAAAAAACAAGCTGCTTTCTGAGCGGTTTGAACTTTTTTTCAGAGGGATGGAGTTGGGAAACGGCTTTCATGAGTTGGCAGATGCTGACGAACAAGCATCCCGTTTTGAAAAGGAGAACCGCTTGAGAGCAGAAGGGGGTAAAACCCCACTGCCAGTTGACAGGGATTTCCTGGACGGGCTGGCGAGTGGGTTGCCTGATTGCGCCGGGATCGCCATCGGATTTGACCGCATTGTCATGCTGGCGCTGGATAAAACTTCCATCAGCGAGGTGACCCCCTTCCTCTGGGATCGTGCTTAGGGATCGTTCAAAAAAACATCTCAGGTCTGTTTCTTTTTCCGTAAACTCTGTGAACTGTCTCTGTGGTATTTTTTCAAGCAGAAGCATTACGCCGATCGCAAATCGATCTGTTCCAGATTGGGATTCTTCAGAAAACTGTAATTTTTGTTCGGTGGAGGGTCCAGGGCAGAAAAGAGGCAGAGCGTGCAGTGGGTTCCATTGACAAGTCTTTCCAGGTGTTGGGCCAATGTGGAAGAAAGAGGGGAGCTTAGAAGATTGCTGATCAGTAGCAAGCCGGTCTCTTGAAAGGTTAAAGCCAGGAGGGTAAATTTGATGCGGTCTTCCCCTTTGAGGCGATAAATCGGGAAATGCCTGATATGTCGGGCGTTGAGCTCATTCAGAAACGTCCGTTTAGAGCGCCGTTTTCCGTCGAAATAAAAAAACTCATCCTGCAGTTTCAGCCAGTTTCCTGCGTTTTTTGTATAAATCTTGTCCCCGAGCAGAAGTCGATCGCTCTGGATGAAAATCCGATCAGAGCGTCGCGCAATACCGGAACCGGGCTGGAATCGTCCTTCGATGAGCCCTTGCAGGGTTTTTAGCTTCTCTTGTGTGGCGAGTGTAAAATGGATTTTTTTTCGCTTCTGGATATCGAAACTGACGTCGATGATACCGAAGTCCTTGTCCTTAAAAAGCGAGACATCGCGAAATTTGATTAAAGAGGACATGGGAATCAGGCATAGGAGATGCTCTTGATGTTTTCAGTGGCATCGATCAGTGTCACCCGAGTGAAAAGTTGTGAAGCAGGTGTCACGTTTGCCAAAGCGTCTGCAGCCAGCAAAACAGCCCCTGCTGTCCATGTTGGTTTTTCCACCGGCCAGAGTTCATCTTTTGGATAGACATAACCCGTCCAATAGGAACCGTCTTTCTCCCGGAAATTATGCAACCAGCTGAATAACCGCGCGGCTTTTTTTTGATCGCCAGCAGCAAGCAGTGCCATGGTCAACTCACAGGATTCTGCGATGGTGACCCACGGTTCGTCAGAGACGCAGCGGCAACCGAGATCCTCTTTCACAAAGGTGTCCCATTTCGCATTGAGCCGTGTGCGAGCAGCAGGCCCTGTGATCACGCCGGTCAACACCGGATAAAACCAGTCCATGGAATAGCGGCTCTTGCTTTCCCAGGTCCGGTCGAACCGTTCCGGATGATTGCGGAGCGTGTGTCCGAGTCTGTTTCTGCAGATAGTCCAGTGGGGTCTTTTCTTGTTCAGCACAGTAGCGTGATTAATCGCACACTCCAGGCTTTTGTAGATGGAACTGCAACCGGTGATGAGGGCGTCGTTGCGCACCCCTTTTTCTGCATCCACCGCCCACGAGATTTCGCCATGTTTTGTCTGCAGTGAAATCACAAATTCGATAGCCGCATCAACGACAGGCCAGAGTCTTTTAAGAAATGATAGATCCTGGGTGATCAGAAAATGGTGCCAGACGCCGGTGGCGATATAGGCCACAAAATTGGATTCGGTGCGGGTGGCATCCTCAACCTGTCCGTCTTTATAGGCATTCCACCAACTGCCGTTGTCCAGTTGTCTCTCTTTCAGCCAGTCATACGCTTTGGCAGCTTCTTTGTGCTTCCCGCAAATGCTTAACCCCATGGCAGACTCCACGTGGTCCCAGGGATCGGTATATCCGCCTTCGAACCAGGGAATCGATCCGTCTGGTTCCTGTACCCTTGATATATAGTCTGCGGTACGGGTAAAGTATTCGTTAGGGAACGCTCCCTTCAAGAAAAATAGTTTGGACATTTTAATCAATCCTATTTGAAATACATTACAACACTTTTCCCGAGAATCGGGTTCAGTATCCAGTCAAGTGTTTGGGTAATCCACGGTTTTTTCAGCAGATCCCAAACCAGCAATCGATGATAGGCTTTGATGATCTTAGATTTTTTTCTGTTTGACCAGAACAGGCACTGAAGCCACCAGTACGGAACATGAAGCGCATGTGCCCCGTGTTTGCTGTAGCAGGCCAGTCCCTGGTCTTCTATAGCAGTCTGAAGTTCGTCTGCGTTAAAAATCCGAATGTGCCCCCCCTCTTCATTGTGATAATCCTCACTCAATTTCCAACACACCCACTCGGGGAAAAATCGAGGCACACTGGCGGCAAAGACTCCCCCGGGCTTTAAAACCCGGCGGATCTCCTTCAAAACAGACTGATATTCTGGAATGTGCTCCAGCACTTCTGAACAGATCACTTTGTCGAAGCTGTCGTCCGCGAAAGGCAAGGACAGCGCATTGCCTACAGCCAGGCCAAAACTCTTGCCAGAATTCTGAGACTCTTCGAACTCCTCGCTAAAACGGCTTTGAGCCGTGAGGAGATCATTATGACATAAATCAAGCCCGACTGCCTGGACGTTCTTCAGTGTATAGCTCGTTATCACATGGCGACCCACGCCGCAACCCAGGTCTAAAATACGGTCACCGTTTTCTATGCCGAACTTTTCGAAATCAATGGTTAACATTCTGTAAAACCTTTAAGTAGTGTCGAGTCATCTGTCTGGCAGCAACATCCCAGCTGAATTTGTCGAGAATCCGCTTGCGTCCTGCAGCGCCTAATTGTTCCATTTTATCCGGATGTTCGAAGAGATCCGCCATGGCATTCGCTATTGCTGACGCATCACCGGGAGGAACCAATACACCTGCATCACCGACCACTTCAGGCAAAGCCCCGCCGGTGGTAGAGATGACAGGAATACCGCTTGACATTGCTTCTCCAGCGGGCAGCCCAAACCCTTCATATAGAGACGGTACGACTGCTAAGGAAGATTCCGCGTAGCACTGGTTAATCTCGTCAGTCGTCAGGTTGTTGACAAAGGTGACGATCTCCTGCAGATTGAGCCTGTTGATCAGACTTTCCGTATGTCCCCCGGGTTTGGGAGACCCTAGAACCACCAGATTCAGGTCAGGAAAGCGGGGGATCAGTTCTGCAATAGCTTTTAACAAGAAATCCAACCCTTTGAGTGGAATGTCGGCACTGGCTGTTGCCATTACCCGGAAGGGGCGACGTTGGATTTCTGGCTTTGGGGAGAAATCAACTGTGTCAATTCCGTTGTATACCAGACTGACTTTAGTCTCTGATATTTTAAACGCCTTGGCGATATCATGGCGTGATTGAGCGGAAACTGTCAACAAATGGGTCAGCTTTTTCACCACCTGGCTTTGCATATGTAGAAAATAGTGCCAGCGTCGGATCAATAACCGGTGTCGCCAGTTTCTGGCGCTGTTGAGCGCGATCGCAAGATCCTTGGTTATGGGGTGATGGATCGTGGTAATGACCTGATGCCCCCGTTGCTGCAATCCCAGCAAGCCATAACACAGGCTTTGATTGTCATGGATCAGATCGTAATCTGTCTCGTTCTGGCTGAAATAACGTAGTAACCGTCGACCGAAGGTGTAAGGTTCTGGAAAACCGCCGGTCAACACGCTGAACCACTCAAACAGGCTGGTTGCTGAGCGGAAGTCTCTCAATCGCAAGGCTGTTATTCGGTTTGGCTTATCAAAAAGATTCAGCCCGGGCAATTTGATGAGTCGAACACCTTCTTCCAATTCGGGATACGGTTCACCAGAAATAACATCCACTTTGTGTCCCAGCTTCGCTAATGCCGAGCTCAGATACCGAATGTAAATACCCTGACCACCACAGTGAGGTTTGCTGCGATAGCCCAATAAACAGATTTTCAAGGACTTAAACGGTTCCGGCTCTAATATCGATGGGATTTCTGCCCTGGCATGGGCGGCACTAGTCTGCATCTTTTCTGTTCAAGCGATTTTGCTGATCGTAACACGAAATGGGATTTCATGAATTAATAAAGTAGAATTTATCAGCTTAACAATCCATTGGTTCTATGTATAGCCGAAAATTGGAAAATCCCCGGGCGGACACCTGGGGTTCTTTCTATAGAAGTTTGATTGCCAGCACTCTTTCAAAACAGTGTTAATTAAGGTTTCAGTTGATAGAAACCCTTGAAATTGAGCTAAAAAGCTGGCGCTGTCATTTACACTTTTTGATAAACGCTGTAATAAATCGGATTATAGACGCTGTCATTGAAAGATAAAGCCTGTTTCACCGTTATTATCTGTGCCCAGCTGCAAATTAAAACCGACAGCGGGGATGTCCGGGAAAATTGTTCAAGAGAACCAATGTGATTAAAGACCGACGACCTTACTATCTGAAACGTTTTTATTTTAGGCTCCAGGAATGGTATGCCAATCATTTCATCCGCCCTCATCTGTCATTCCTGGGAGACGGATGTCATTTCATCAGACCCTGGCATGTCAGTATATTCGGAACACCCATATCGATCGGCAGATACACTCATGTGATCTGCGCCTCCGATTCCAATATCAGACTGGTGATCTGGTCCAAAGATGATAGCGGCGGCAGCATTGACATCGGTGACTACTGCCTGATCAGTCCCGGGGTTCGCATTACGTCTGCATCACGGATTGAAATCGGTAACAACTGCATGTTGGCGAATGGGGCGTTTGTCACTGATGCTGATTGGCATGGGATTTACGACCGGCTCGAATCCATCGGCAACAGCGCGCCGGTGATACTGAAGGAAAATGTCTGGATCGGGGACTCAGCAACTGTCTGCAAAGGTGTGACTATTGGAGAAAATAGTATTATTGGTGCCGGGGCGGTGGTTACAACTGATATCCCAGCGAATTGTATTGCCGCCGGTAATCCGGCTAAGGTCATCAGGGAATTGGATTCGCGAAAAGGATTTACCAAACGGGAAAAGATGTTTGCCAACCCGGAGCAATTGAACAGGTATATGAACGAATTCGATAAGGGATTTTTGAAAAGCAATTCAACTCTGGGCTGGTTACGAACGCTCCTTTTTCCGAGAAAAGGGGATTGAGAGATGGTAATTTGAACCCATCATCGTGATAAAACAACAAATAATTAATAAAAACAGTGCTTACATTCAAACACTACCGGTCGGCTTATAAATTACTTCACATTCTGTTCGCAAAATGTCCAGTGTTTTAGGGATTTTGCAGATAGATTATGTGACGTTATTTATGAACGATCCCTAAATATAGAAGAGATCAGAACCATGATAAACTTGCCAGTTGATATTGAAAGTGTGAAGGGTTTTTTGGACCCCGACGAAGGAGAGATTCTCTACAAATATGCTGCTATCTCTGCCTCTCAGGCGCCCTGTTTCGAAATTGGCGCCTACTGTGGAAAATCGACAGTCTATATGGGGTCAGGCTGTAGACAGGCGGACGGTGTCCTCTACTCTTTAGATCATCATCGGGGCTCAGAGGAGCATCAGCCTGGAGAAGAGTATCACGACGTGGATCTGATGGATGCTGAATCCGGTCATTTCGACAGCTTTCGTGAGTTCAGGCGCACCCTGAAAAGAGCTGATCTTGAAGAAACGGTGATCCCCATTGTCACAACATCTATCATTGCTGCGCGGGGATGGGTTACGCCACTATCGATGGTATTCATTGATGGGGGGCACTCTCTCGAATCAGCTCTCGGAGACTATCGATTCTGGAGCAGACATATCATCCAGGGTGGATTTCTGGCCATCCATGACATTTTCCCTGATCCAGCGGAGGGAGGACAAGCGCCGTATGAGGTCTGGAAGAAAGCCCTCGCTTCGGCACTTTTTGAGGAGGTAGAAATCGTAAAAACGCTGGGAGTTCTGCGCCGAATCTAATACAGAAACGGGTTTTCCCCTCTAGGCATTCAACAACTTGATGGCATCGCTGTCTGAATCCGTGATTGTCATGATCTTGTCCAGTTTCGTCAGGATAAATATTTCCTTGGTACGCTCGTTTAAATTTGTTAGTGCAAACTTCTGTCCTCGTTTCAGAAGTGTTTTGTAAATGGAGACAATCAATCCCAGGCCGGATGAATCCACGAATTGAACTTTTTCACAGTTCATGATGACCCCTGCCAGATTCTCATCTTCAATGAAGACCTCTACCGTCTCTTTCAGTTTTGAGGTGTCTTCCAGAATGATATTGCCATCAATGGATAGAATAACGAAGTTGTTTTCGTTCCTGTCTTCTATTTTCATATAATCTTCCAGTAGAGTGATAGATTTTTTCCCTGACCTTTGTGGCGGGGGAAATGAATTGAAGCTCTGATCAACCTGGACAAGCTGAGTTGTTGATCTGTAATGTGCCTACTTTTGGTCTGATTCTGTTTGCGAGCTTTTTGGCGATCATAACGGATAAGTTAACATTTTGCATTTATTTTTTTTCTTTTTGAAACATTTCCTGTGCTTTTTTCATCATGTCCGCCCGCTCCTCCGGTGACATGTTCATTACCTGTTCCTTAATGCGTTCCACCTCCTTCGGGTCCATCTCTTTAAGTTTTTCCATGGCCTCGGCATACGCCTTTTCTGAGATCCCGAAATCTGTCCTCTCCCCTTCTTCCTTTTCTTCCTTCTTAGCTGGAGACAGGGTCTCATGATAAAAGAGAATCCGGTCGCCAATCGTTTCGTGCAGAATATCTGATGTTTTCAGATGATTAAGTACGTTGGACAGAGTTGTCTCGTGCTTTTTACACGATTTGAAGATTGCCTGAAAAGGGAGTGTCACCCTTTTTTCTGGGAATCCATTTTTTTCCAAAGCAGAAAGAATGCTTTTAATGACTGTTTCCATATGTTTTCAGTGTTTTCTGGTAAATTTCTTTGTCTGCCAAAGAAAAACAAACGAACAAGGCCTTGATGATCGAGGGTGTATTGTTGAGAGATACAGACACTTCCCGAATGGCAATGGCAGTGGCTTTTTCAATTGGGAATCCATAAACCCCTGTGCTGATGGCTGGAAAGGCGATGCTTTCGATAGTATTGCTTCGAGCCAGCGCCATGGCATTCCGGTAGCATGAAGCGAGTAAATCAGCTTCGCTGCTGTTTCCGCCGCGCCAGATGGGACCTACGGTGTGAATCACATACCGGGCCGAAAGGTTGTATCCTTTTGTGATCCTGGCTTGTCCGGTCGGACATCCCCCCACGGTTTTACACTCTGCCAATAATTCCGGTCCCGCGGTACGGTGAATGGCTCCATCTACACCGCCGCCGCCCAGCAGAGATTCATTGGCCGCATTGACAATGGCGACAGTGTTCTGTTGGGTAATATCTCCCTGAATGATTTCAATTCGTCCCTGCAGATGGTCTGTCATCATTAGCTCTTGTCCGGTTTTAGTAAAAAAACTCAAGAGGGGTCAGGTTCCGAATGGCGTCACATGTGTCTGTTATTCTACGAAGCAGAGGCTTTTGTGTCAACACGGGGTGGATGGGTGGAATTGGCAGGAGATTTTTGAATTAGAGAAACCTGGCTGCAAGGCTTTCCAGTTCGTCACGTTTGTCTGACGGAATACCAATCGCTGCAGAAAATGGCAGATAGAATTGGAGCGATTCACGGCTGATTCGTCGTCGTTTGTAGGGTGTCAGCCATTGTATTTCCCGCATATTATCCAACCGGTCGCAAAATTTTATCTTCAGGCTGCGGATATCATGGTGGCCAGCCTGCAGTAGTTTCTGATGAGTCTGTTCCTGGTTTTGGGTTTTTTTCAGCGATTCCGACATGCCTGCAACCCATTTGCCGTAACCCTGCCGGATCTCCTCTTTGGTAAGATGGGTGTCCTCTAATGTGTCGTGCAGCAAGCCGGCGATTACCGACCGAAAATCAGCTCCAACCTGGCAGAGTAGCGCAGCGACTCTCAAGGAATGTACAACAACCGGCTTGCCGGAGAGTCGATATTGATTCCGAAAAAGGTTTTCAATATCCAGGAACGCGCCTTCAAGCATTAACCTTTCTCCCCAGGAGGCTTTTCTGCTGAAGTAGCTTCTGATTCGGTTTTTGTAATCCAGGATCAGCGGGTTTTTTCCGTTCATCGTCAAAGACATTGTTTTATAGATGGTTCTCAATGATGCCGCTTGACTTTGCAGGCACAGGATTAAGCGTCTGGATCCCATTCAATCAGGGGACATATTTCTCTTTTTATGAACCTTGATTATCTTGGGAGGGTGCGTCTATCTGTTGATAATGCAGGGAGTGTGCACAAAATCGATTTTCTCGTTTTACCGTTTTGTACAGGCAATAACTAGGACGGTTGTGAAATCTTGAAACTGTCTC
>Ga0233431_1005353_pt1 | contig 12563 bp, 14 predicted proteins | sample SI_118_April2016_FD_179867 | JGI IMG/M metagenome (GOLD analysis project Ga0233431, IMG submission 179867) | Seawater microbial communities from Saanich Inlet, British Columbia, Canada - SI_118_April2016_200_MG | ecosystem: Environmental > Aquatic > Marine > Inlet | place: Canada: British...
GTAATTCAGTTTTTAATTGTTCACAATTTGATTTAGTCATATATTTAATCCTCTTTTTTTATAAAAAAAACCTTCATCTAAGATTACATGTTTTATTTTTTTTCTAAATTTTCCCTCTTGATAAGCTGTGATTATTCTATTTTTACCTATATGAAAACCAACCACAGTATGCTCTCTTGTTCCCTTTTGGCCACCAATTACCTCGCCCACTCTTACCACATCACCTATCCTTACTATCACACCCGGTGCAATTTCAAGTTCTTTTCTCATGTTTCCTTCAAAACTTTTTATGTCTGACACAAAAAACTTTTTGCCACTTGGGGTATTTGTCCAAGCATCATTAATAAAATTAAATAAAGTTTTTATAGCATCTCTTAAATTTCTTTTGTTTATCGGATCTACTGGAGCTTTATTTTCTGAGAACTTTTTAAAATCCCCATCAAAATCATCTAAAAATTTTAATACATCTTGCTGAATACTTTTTAATTGTTTACATTTTGTTATGGCCATATATTTAATCCATGTCTAATGGTCTATAAAAAACCTCTCTAGCTAACTTCATATATTCTTTTTCCTTTTTTGTCCTTAATAATTTTTTAGAAGTATGAATATAAGAAGCTATAATATCATCAGAACCAACTTCAAATCCTTCTACTGTAAGCTCCCTACCTTGCTCTACTACTTTATCACCTACCCTGACTATAACCCCTGGAGCAATTTGCAATTCTTTTCTTAGATTTACTTCTGCATGTTTTAATTCTTTAATTTCAGAAGCCGAATGAACAAAAACATTTACAGGAAATCTTTTTCTAACAGTGTTTGTATATGCACGATCAAGTATACTTCTTAAGGTTCCAGTATAAACCTCCAGTGTCCCTCTAGTGGCAGTTATATTATTATTTACTTTTAATTTTATATATTCTGAATATTCTTTTTCAAAAGCATCTCTAAAAACTAAAACATGTCCCTCAAGATAGCTTTTTAATTGTTCACAATTTGTTTTAGACATCTTCTGCATCCATTAATGTATATTTTGTTCCATCCTCATTTTGATAAGAAATAATTACTCTATCTGTCTTCAGCTCAAATCCAACTATTTTATCCAAATGTATTATAGAGCCTGACAATCCAATAGTTCTTTCTATTTTGTCTCTTACCTTTAAAATCCGACCAGATTCATCTTTTAAGGTTTTTCTAATATTACCTTTAACATAATAAGGCTGAATTTGACCGCTGGTAGCAAAATATTTTTCTGATCTATATCTTTTACCACTTGGTATATCCATGACTAATTCATCTATCTCTCCAAATAAATATGGAATATTCTCTTCTAACAATCCTATATTTCGACCATCTATCTTTTTGCCACTTTTTAAAAACTCTGTAAAATCATTATTAAAATTACCCCAGGGCCGCATAATCATACTTTGCATAAATCTTTTTATAGCTTCGCATCTTTCTCTAAGTACTAACATATTATTTATCTATACTCAATGATTTATAATATACTTCCTTACCTAATAACGCATATTTTGTTTTTTTCCTCAAACCTCTCATGCTTGTTTCTGTATAAGAAGCAACTATTTCTTTTGTGTGTACACTAAAGCCAACTATTTTATACTCTACACCATTAATATTTGTGCTATCACCCACCCTAACAACAACTCCTGGGGCAAGCTCACATTCTTTTATAAAATTGACTCCACGAGGATGTGGTAAGGCAACAAAAGTACTTGGCATACTCTTTTCGACTTTATATGTTCTTTTTGGATACTCATTAAAAGCATTGGCAAGTATCACCCCCATCCTTTCATTTTCATTTTTTATTTTGTTTTTATAAAAAAACAACCCATTGTCTTTCCCAATTACTCTCGTTTTTTCAAGCTCCGCTAAAAGATTTTTAAAGTTACCAAGACTTTGGCCTATGTTTTCACCAAAATAATGTCTGAGTGCCTTACACTGTTCTGCTGTTTTCATTTAATTCATTAATAATTAATATTTTTTCTCTAGCCATTTATCTGTTTTATCAATTCTTCTAATGCTATACCGCGATGACTAACGGCGTTTTTTTCTTCAATGCTAAGCTCTGATGAAACTTTATTAGAGCCTTTTAATATAAATACCGAGCTATAGGATATACCTTTTTTAATAGGGCACATTTGCTCCTTAGTAATCAATCCGTCTTTTTCACCTCTAGTTATAATCTCTTTTTTCCCATCATACAGAGCCATAACACATACAAATTTAGCGGTTCTCTGCTTTTGCGGAACATCCTTCATCTTATCTAACAACATCTGCAGAAGCTCTTCGTCACTCGCCTCATAACCAGGCCAACGCCTAGATTTTACCCCAGGCTCACCATCCAGAACACCTACTGATAACCCAGAGTCATCAGCTAGGGTGGGTATTTTTGCAATATTATAATAAAATTTGGCCTTACCCAAAGCGTTCTCTTCAAAAGTTTGTCCAGTTTCTTCAAAGTCATCCTTTATCCCTAGGTCTGTCAGAGAAACAAGCTCAAGCCCCAATGGCTCAAGCTGTTTTTTTATTTCAGAAAACTTTCCTGGATTGTGGGTAGCAATGAGCAATTTATTTAGTTTTACCCCGTTAGAAATTATAGTCATTTATATAATATATTATTTTACTTTTATTACCCTGTTAAATTTTGTAAATTTTCTAACGGGGTGAATTTTTAAAAGGATTAATACCTAATTTTATAAAATTTTCTACGGGTATAAAAAGTGGTCTGGGCAATTTGTCCCATTCAAACCAATTCCAATCTTCTGCTTTGGTAGGTTCCATGTTTTTGATTTCACCACTAGCATAATCAGATACAATCCAAATAGTCACATAATGAATACCAATGCCCTGATCTATGTCATTAGTGACACCGATGATCTTTACATTTTCTATATCAATATTCGTTTCTTCTTTTGCTTCTCGAATAGCTGTATCTTCTATACTTTCAAAAATTTCTATATGACCTCCTGGTGGATGCCAGGTGTTTTTTCCAAATTTTTTGAGCCTCTTACCAAACAAAACTTTATTATCTTTTCTGACAATGATAGCTACTCCTACTCCTGGCTTTTCCATTGCTTTATTCATCTTTTTTTGGTCTCATCAATGGAAAAAATACACAATCTCGCAAACTATCTTGCTGAGACAATATAGTAATAAATCTATCCAGTCCAAGTCCTACTCCAGAAATCGGTGGCATACCATGTTCCATGGCTAGTACGTACTCGTCATCACCTTCCATGGCTTCTTGGTCTCCGCTGGCTTTTTCTTGTTCTTGTTGTTTGAATCTTTCGGCTTGGTCTACTGGATCTACAAGCTCTGAGTATCCTTTGACTATTTCCCAGCCATTGATAACTAGCTGAAATTGGTTTATCATATCTGGATTTTTGTCGTTTGGTCTAGCTAGTGGTTGTAAGGCTTTGGGATAATTGTATAAAAATGCAGGTCCAACTATCTTTGGTCGACTGACTTTTTTGTAAAGATAATCAACTAGCGTAGCATAGCCCATATGATCCATATCTGCTATTTCTATTTTGTTTTTCTTGATTATCTGACGTAGCTCATCAGCATCTTTGACGGCAAGTATATCTATACCCGAATCTTTTTTGATCAGCTCAACATAATCCATTCTTTTCCATTTTTTGGAAAAATCAACTTTAGTAGTTTTTCCTGTCTTATCTTTGACTGGAACAACAGGATCAATTTTTAATTTTTCAATTACTGTTTTGATAAGCTTTTCGGTAAAATCCATATTTTGTTCATAACCCCAATAAGCCGCATACCACTCAAAGTGAGTATGCTCTGGCAAGTGAGACGGATCTATACCTTCGTTACGAAAAGCTTTGCCGATTTCAAAAATCTTTTCAAAGCCACCGATAATCAATTTTTTGTGGGGAAGCTCTTGGGAAATACGTAATACCAAATCTAAGTCCAATGCATTGTTGTGAGTAAAATATGGTTTGGCAGCTGCACCAGTTGCCTTGTGCTCAAGGACAGGAGTTTCTACTTCATCAAATTTGTTTGCCCAAAAAAACTCTCTCACAGCGCGAATAAGGTCTGACCTAAACTTGAATCTCTTTCTACTATCTTCATTGGTCAGTGTATCCAAATATCTACGACGTAAAATCTGATCTTCATCAGCCAAGCCGTGAAATTTTTCAGGTAGCGGACGCAAAGCCTTGCCCAAGAAAGTAAGATCTTTGACCAATATAGTAGTCTCACCGTGTTTAGTTTCAAATAGTTCTCCATCTATACCAACATAATCACCCAGGTCAATCATCTTTTCCCAAAACTTGTGATGAGGCATTTTTTTGTCATCCAAGCCAACTATTTCCGTAGTACCTTTGACCAAGGCTAGTTGTATCCTACCTTCAAAATCTTGTAATTGTGCAAAAGAAAGCTTACCGTGTGAACGGAAAGTCATAATCCGCCCAGCTACTCGAATAGTCTTTTTTGGAGACTTCATTACATCTTCGCCGGAGCGTAGTTTTCCTACTGCCCTTGCCTTGATTTCGGTGGTGCTGATTCTATCCAAAAAATTCTCAGGATGTAGCTCTAGACCGAGTTCTGCTATAGTTGAGCGTTTGATTAGCCTTTGTTGATATTCATCATTGATATCAACTTGTTTTTCTGGTGTTTTTGCCATATTTTTCCTTACAAGTTATAGACTAATAATACCCAATTTCAGGGCAAAAATCAAGGTAAATACTCTTTACAGGCCTATTATATTAAAGTATAATAAATATTGATAAAAATGATCATTTCAAACTGTCTGAAAGGAGATAAAAATGCTGGAATATCTACAATTTACTAGTTATGGCATCCTTTGGCTTATGAAAATAGCTCAAGCCATTGGCTTTCTCGTTGTAATACCCCTTCTTGGCCTTCGCGCCTTTATCATCATCATTCAAACCAGTAAAGAACTTGATGCCCAAGAACAAGCACTACAAGCCCAAAATGGTAGTTAAAAAACAACCCCGTTTATTAAAACGGGGTTTTTATTTTGTTTCAGGCAAATCTTTACCTTTAAATTTTTTGAGATATTTTATAAAGCTTATTATATGATGTCGAGCTGATTTTGAAAATAAAGTCTTGGGAAGTGATTCGGCGGCTGACTGACGACGATGAAGATGGATAATTTCTGCTTCGCCTATATAAGCAACCTTATAATCTGCTCGCCAAAAACGTCGTGACCAATCAAGATCTTCCATATACATAAAATATTTTTCATCCAACAATCCAACTTTATCCAAACTATCACGCCTTGCAATCAAACAAGCTCCAAACAGAGCAGGTACAAAATTATTTTGATAATGGTCCAAGTCCTTCATCAAATAACTATCTAACCAAGCTTTGCCAGATTCACTATCACCCAAAGAGGTTCGCCTATAGAGTGGCAATTTCCAGTCAGGAAAACGAGTACAAGAATACTGGACACTTTTGTCTGCATTGATAAGGCGTGGTCCAGCTAGTCCGACTTCTGGATGAGTTTCCATGTATTGATACATTTTTTGGATACCGTCAGACAGTATAGCTAAATCTGGATTCATAATCATGATGTATTTGCCTTTGGCAGCTTTGATACCAAGATTATTACCATATGCAAAACCACCATTTTTTTTGCTTTGGATAAATTTCACGTCTGGAAATTTTTGCTCTACTATATCCTTGATACCATCATAAGAAGCATTGTCGACGACAATTATCTCGTATTGATATGGCAAATTTAGCTCCTCAACAATATTTTTGAGCAGCTCTTTGGTCAAATTTTTATTATGATAATTTAAAATTATAATTGATAAATCCATATTATTTGAACCATTTATAAATATCCTCAGCATCAACATTGCGATGCTTCATTGCTATCTTTCTTTTTTTGGCTAGCTTTGGGATACTTTTAAAATATTCCCCTATCCCCGCCAAAGTTTTTCTTTCAAAAATCAATAAGTAAATAATTTTTTTAAACTCGTACCACTTGATTTGGAAAAAATCTCTAAACAAATTTTTGTAAAAAGAATTTTTATAGAGCATCATAAAATGATTGCGATAAGAAAGCTTGTTTGCGATCACACTATGTTTTCTTCTTTCTTTTGCATTTTGACTACTGATAGTCCTATGGTGATAAGCTGTTCCGCTAGTCACAAGCCAATGTTCCCAACCTATCAGACGGAGTCTCCAGGCCAGATCAATGTCTTCTTTGTATGCAAAAAAGTCTTCATCAAAATATTGTTGATGTTGACCATCGTCTGATGGTATTGCGATAGTATTTAGGGCTTGCCTACGATACAGAGGGGCTGCTCCAGTTGGTCCAAAAATCTCTGTGTTCCCAATTTTAAAATCTTTTTTACCTTGATACAAATCTACCACCTTCCTCCTCTTGTCGATACTAAGCCCAAAAGAATCAATAAGACTTGTCTTGTCTCCTTCTTCAAAATCCCAGTACAGCAACTTGCCCATAGCAGAAGCTGATTTTTTGTTGCTTTCCAAAAAATCTACTAGTTCTGAAATATATTCTGGCTCAAGTACTATATCTTGATTCAAAAACAAAACATAGTCTGACTCAGACCAATTGACCAAGAGGTTGTGACCTTTGGCAAAACCAATATTTTTCTTTTGTTGTATAACACGAGCATCTGGATAGACATCACGGATGACATCTACTGACTCGTCAGTTGAGGCATTATCCAAAACCAATAATTCCAAATTTTTATATTTTTGGTCTTTGATACTTTTGAGAACCCAAGGCAAATACCTAGCTCCATTCCAAGTAAGCAAACTAATAGTGACTAAAGGTCCTTTTTTCATAATTGCTAAATATAACCGTGATTAGCATCAACAGTCCCAAACCTAAAGGGTGGTTGATGTATGGTGTAAAAACGTGAATAATTATCAAACTAACTACACTGGCCAATAGTGCAAAACTAAGGGCTGGATCGCTACCTAATATTTTATATCCTCTGCTAAAAATTATCAATATCCAAGCGATAAAAAGTAAAATCATACCAATGCCCGCCTTGAGCCAAATATCAAGCCAACCCCACTCAAAAGCATAAGTAGTGTACCAGCCTTCTGGGTTGGATTCATTTTTTATACGAGGATCAGCAGACTGATAGGTAATCTCCTTGCCAAAACCTTGTCCAACAACAGGACTTTCTTTGATATTGTCCCACATTGGTTTCAAAAGTTGTTGACGACTACTGATGGCAGCCTCCGAAGTACTTATACCTCTTTGATTCCAGACGTCTATTTGATTATATCTTGGCAAATTGTACAAGGCCTCTACTAGAATAAACCCGCCCAATACCATACCAAGAATAGAAATATAAACAAAAATATGAAAACCTCTGCGTTGGTAGGCAAAAATATTGAAAATCAAAAAAACCAATCCTATCACTCCGCCCAACCAAATACTCCTAGACAAACTGATCAATAATGCAGCTGACAAGGTGACGATATAAAAAAAGTTTAGTTTATTTTTATATTCTTTGAGTTGTTTTATAAATGATATAAACCAAGCAATCAACAAATAAAATTGGGATTGCATAAAAACTCTATAAAAATTATCAACAAAAGGAGTAATTTCACCCGTCCTGCTATCTCTAATCCACTTGTATATTGAATCGATATCAAGTAGCCCATAGCCCTGCACAAAAATATTGAAGACCAACAAAGTTTTGACCGCTACCACCAGAGCTGCTGACTGTAAAATAATCAATATATTTTTTAAATGATTACGCTCAAATACCTGATACCAAACTGGCAAATAAAAAATATACAAATAAGCATTGGCGTCATAAAAAATTTTGTAGATTTCTACTCCTTTGAAATATGGCCAAATAGAAGATAATAAAACCAACAATATAATCAACAACCAGATAAAGTACATTCCCCTATCCTTCAACAATCTCAGGTGTTTTAATCTAGTAATATATTTTAATCCAAAAAATAAAATAATCACCGCAAAAATAGCAAACCTAATACTAACAAAATCATAATCAAAACTATGTCCCAGTGATCCCCAAAAAAGCTCAGCAATGGGAATATAAATTGCAAAAATAGGCTCTCTCCATATAAATATTAGTGTCAGCAGAGCTACCAAAATTAAAACAGCCAGATTCAAAATCGGCCAATGAAAAGAAAACCAAGACAATGTTTCTAGTATAACAAATATAGCCAGCCAACTAAGCCAGATACTGCTTGTATTTGTTTTTATTTTTGATAAAGATGACATACAAAACTGTAAGAAATAAATTTATTGGGATAATAATCAAAATAATCAACCATTGATAAAGTGGCTTGTGCTTCCAAAAATAATATAAAAGACTTTGATCAAATATCAATTGTTTACGTAAAGCTAGAGCCTTGTTAAAGCTAGAGCCTCCAATATGAATGACTTTTGCTTTTGGGAAATACTTTATCTCAAAACCAGCTTGTCTAGCTCTTTTGCAAAAATCCACTTCTTCAAACCAGATAAAAAATCCTTCATCCAGATGACCAATCTTTTCCAAGACTTCACAACGAATCATCATGGCCGCCCCCATCACCTGGTGAACTGATTGTTCTTTTTCATAGTCAAAATCTGACAAAAGATAATTGTTTAGCAATTTGCTGTCTACCAGAATATTTCTGAGTTTCAACATAATAAATATCTGCGACAACAAATCAGGAAATTTACGAACTGACATCTGCGTACTGCCATCAGGATTGAAAATCTTTGGGCCCAATATACCTACCGCCGGATGATCATCCATATAAGCCAACATATCTTCAAAAAAGTTTTCGGTAATTTCTGTGTCTGGATTCAATAAAAACATATACCTACCCCTAGCTTGTTTAAAGGCCAGGTTATTGGCAGTTGCAAAACCTTCATTTTTTGGTAAAGCAATCATCCTCACATAAGAATGCTCAACCATAATCATCTCACTAGTTCCGTCACGAGAATCATTGTCGACAACCAGTACTTCTATATTTGCATTTTTGGCATGTTTTTCTATAGAAAACAAACACTTTTCCAACAAGTCTCTTACTCTCCAATTTACTACTATGACTGAAATATCAGGTTTGCTCATTTTAGTTTAATTTATTATTTATTAATTCTAGCATTTTATTGACTGTATTGAACCAAGAAAAATTTTTGACAAATTCTTTGCGTCCCTCTTCTTTGGCAGGGCTATTTTCTTCTAGAGCCAAATTTATTTTTCTATCAAACTCTTCTCTGTCGTTGGCGACATAAATCATCTCTTCAACATTTTCAGTACCAATGTTGTTGCTGGCTACCACTGGTTTTTTGCAAGCCAAATATTCATACATTTTCATAGGATTGGTACTAGCAGCAAAGGCTTCTTTTTTGTGAGGTATGATACCAACATCAAATTGCTGAATATACATAGCTGCTTCCGAATATTTTTTGTAACCCAAAAAGTGAACATTCTTGAATTTATCAAGATCAATTTTATTTTGATCCTGCTCATCCCAAACTGGACCAACCAAGACAAAAGATTTGTCTGGATTTTTTTCAGCAACATATTTTATCAAATCAAAATCTACTTTGTTTTGAATAACACCAATATAGCCAATGATTGGTTTTTTTATATCTGAAATATCTCTATTGATCAATGCAAATTTTTTGTTATAGTGCTTGAGATCTACTCCATTTGGTATCCAATATACATTTGGTTGATCATCAAAAAAATTGATCAAACTATTTGAAACTACAAATATCAAATCTGATTGATCCTTTACAAGATTATATGATTCTTGTAATTTATCTTTTTGCTTTTCATAAGAAGAATGCAAAAGCCAATTATCTACTGCATCAAAAATAGTAAGCTTTTGCCCTAGTTCATCCAAATATGGAGTGACAAAAGGAAAAAATGACCAAACAACCATATCTCCAAAATTTAGACTTAGGGCTGTTTTTTTTATATTTTTTAGAGTAGCTTTTGGATTACGAAAAAAACTAGTATCAGAATAAACATAAAGCTTGTCTGATATTTTACTGACCTTGTGAGTCAATCCTCTTTTTATCACTTTGCTATCTTTGAGATTCAAAACCAAGTCTTCTTTGAAAATTCGAACAGCTCTCTTGAAAGTGAGCGGCAAATAATCAACTGCCAAAATCTTGTTTACTTCTGGCCTATTCATCAGCTCTCTCAAGACATGATAATTACGATTTGAAACGCCCTCATCCCATTCGGAATAATTGGACATATTAAACATTACTACATCAAATTTCTTCATCTATCTAAATTTAATTTAAATATAATTCTAAAATATTCTTTTTCCTTTTTTATCTATGTAAAACAATTTATTGTCTTTTTCAACCCAAGCAATTCCTCCCAAGAAATCTCCGGCATCGTCAAACTTGTCAGAGGTGATTTCTTTGCCTTGGGTGTCTATGTAAAAGTATTTATTGTCTTTTTTGACCCTAGCAATTCCTTCTGAGAAGTCTCGAGCATACACAAATCTTTCAGAAGTAATTTCTTTGCCTTGGGTGTCTATGTAAAAGTATTTATTGTCTTTTTTGACCCTAGCAATTCCTTCTGAGAAGTCTCCGGCATCGTCAAACTTGTCAGAAGTAATTTCTTTGCCCTGGGTGTCTATGTAAAAGTATTTATCATCTTTTTCAACCCAGGCTATTCCTTCTTTAAATACTGAGATGAATTCCGCTTGTAGCTCTTTGGCTAGTTTTCTTCGTAAATTTATATTGTATGGATCTAATAATTTTTCTAAATCTTCTATACTACTTACTAGTTTGCTTTGTAGTTGTTTTGTTGTGTTTAGATCAACTATAGTAAGTGCTTTGCCCAAGGATAAAATAAAAGACTCAGGGTCTGTTTTTACTAGACTTAGTTCTTGTTTTAGTTGTTGGCAGGTGATGTCTGACATGTTTTGTAATTTAGCTTAAAATCTGTCTTAAGAGCTTACTTTGCTCGGCGGGTTTATTGAACTCTAGAGAGCGCAAAAAGGCTTGTTCAGCCAGTTTATCAGCTTCTGTGGGATTATTCAACAACTGTTTGACAGCAGCCAACAATTGATCATAATCGTCAACTAACAGGGCATTTTTCTGGTTAGTTAATATTTCTTGGACTCCTCCACTGGTCCCTGCTACTATCGGCAATTTTGAAGACGCCGCTTCCAAAAATACTATGCCAAATCCCTCAATATCTACTTTATCCTCACGATGAGGCAAAACAAAGATATCGGCCATCTGATAATAATAGGGCAGATTATAATCATCTACATCACAGAGTACAAATACCCTGTCCTCCAGTTCATAATCATTTATTTTTTTGAATAAATCTTTTTTAAAATCTCCACAACCAATTATTAAATATTTTATATTAAAATCTTCTTTTAATTTATTTACTATTTCTATCACCAGATCCTGCCCTTTCCTTTTGTTGAGACGACCAACGGTAAGTAAGACCCTGGAGCTGTCATCAATATCCATGCTTTGTTTGAGCTTTTGCAATTTATCTTTATTGGTACTAGCTTTAAAATCAATAGTTGGATAAATCAATTCAATCTTTTCTTTTGGAATATCCAGAGGTTTTATTATGTTGGCGGTATTTTCAGTATTGACGATAATTTTATCCGCTCTTTGTAAAATCTTTTTTGCTAATTTTGGTTTATTTTTGAGAGCAAGATTTATATCCAATCCATGCAAAGAAATCACATAGGGAATCCCCAAAAAATAACACATACTACCAAGGGGTAAAATATTTGGCGTCAGAAGAACTTCAATATTATTTTTCTTGATTAATCTTTTTATTTTAAAATATGAAATCAACCAACTTGGTTTCAAAAAATTATAAGTCAATTTCATGTTGACCACATTGCCCATAGTCTTTACTTCTTTATGATCAGAAACAACTATATAATCATCTTTGTCAAAATTTTTGAAAAGATTATAAACATAACGGGCTACACCGCCCTTGAATGGATAATATTCGTGTGTTAATAATAATGTTTTTTTCATAATTATCTTAAAATACTTTTTTTCCTTTTTTATCTATGTAATATTCCTTACCATCTTTTTGAATTCTAGCTGTTCCTCCCGAGAAAGGATAAGCATCATCAAATCTTTCAGAAGTAATTTCTTGACCCTGGGTGTTGATATAAAAATATTCATCACCTCTTCTAACCGCAGCTATTCCCTCCGAAAACTTACCAGCATCGTCAAATCTATCAGAAATAATTTCTTGGCCAGAGGTGTTGATGAAAAAATATTCATCACCTTTTCTAACCGCAGCTATTCCCTCCGAAAACTTACCAGCATCGTCAAATCTATCAGAAATAATTTCTTGACCCTGGGTGTTGATATAAAAATATTCATCACCTCTTCTAACCGCAGCTATTCCCTCCGAAAACTTACCAGCACGATCAAATCTATCAGAAGTAATTTCTTGACCCTGGGTGTTGATATAAAAATATTTACCATCTTTTTTGACAGTAGCTATCCCTTCTATAAAATCATAAGCATACTCAAATCTTTCAGAAAACATTTCTTCACCTTTTGTATTTATAAAAAAGGACTCCTTGTC
>Ga0233431_1005359_pt1 | contig 12550 bp, 6 predicted proteins | sample SI_118_April2016_FD_179867 | JGI IMG/M metagenome (GOLD analysis project Ga0233431, IMG submission 179867) | Seawater microbial communities from Saanich Inlet, British Columbia, Canada - SI_118_April2016_200_MG | ecosystem: Environmental > Aquatic > Marine > Inlet | place: Canada: British...
ATTTGATCCTCATCAAGAACTGCGGTTCCAAAAGAAACTCTTGTCTGGAACACACCACTATCTGCGCCAACCATTGGATTGAATGGATAAGCCATATTCATGGCTCCAGACATAAAGTCCTCAGCAGTCTTATTCTCAAACTCATCAAAAACATTTTCTCCACCAATATTTTCAGCGACTCCTCCAAGAGAACCTGGGCTTTCTACAGTCCCAGACCAGACATTGGCGCTGCTGGTAGAATTTACGGCATTTCCGGAAAGGTCTTGAGAGGTGGTTGCAATAGTCGCTATGAAGGAATTTCCAAGAGTCAAATTAACACCATTCACAATAGCGGCTCTCTCAAAGGAATCCCAGGAAATCCCAGTACTAGCAGTGACAAGATCAGATCCTCCCGAAGTCAGAGTGATGTTCGCATGATTAAGGATGCTATTTGCCCAACCTGCGTCAGAAGCCCCTACGTTTTTCATCGGTTCATCAAAAAGAAATTTACACATATAGTCATCACATCTGACGTCGATTAAATTAGGGGATGTGATGTCATAAACATCTGAAGTAGAGAAGCCCAAAGAGTAAGAAGACACAGCATTTCCGGCAAGATCCTTAACACCATTAACCTGAATTGTATAACTTGAAGATTGAGCCAATACATCTCGGGGAATTACTGCAAAAGTATTGGACATCTCATTGTACTCAACAATCACAGAAATGGCAGTATTTCCCTTATAAAGGGAAACGGTAGAATTACTTACAAAACTAGGGTCCAAGCTTTCATTGGAAGCAAATTCAAAAACACCTTTGTTTACAGACACAGTAGACCCATCAGCAACAAAAGATGTTAAAGTTGGGGCAGTGCTGTCAGTCAAAGCATTAGTGAAGAAATTGGCTGAAAAAGCAACTTCAGCGATTTCAGCAATTGGACGAGCGGGGATTCCAAGGCTAGTGGTAACCGCCCCCAAAATTCGGAGTTCATATTCGGAATTGGCAGTGAGAGCTACAGGAGAGGCCTTTGTCCCAGGGTAGATTTTTGCAATCATACGAGATGGGTCAAGGCTAATTTCAGCATTGACTACCACTCCGTCCTTAAACAATTTAACGGAATTAGGATTTACCGTATTAGGATCCATTTGTTTGTCAAAAACAACAACCAGCCTAGAATTAACAGGGATATTACTACCCGGACGCGGAACAAAAGACTTGACCATAGGAGGCATATAAGCCCCACTATCTCCAAAATTGTCAGCAATAGACTCGGCATCAATGGCACCTGCGGTAGTGAATTTCAAAGACGCTAAGAAAGGTTGCCCCGCCTCTGTCGTAACAGCAGTTAAAATAACCTCATAAGTAGTATTAGGCTGCAAAGAACCTTGAGTCGGAGTAAATAGTATATAGTCGGTCATCCCAGTATCAATATCCGCAACTGTAGCACAGGCATTGCTTGAAAGCATGTTTTCGCAATACTGTACGGATCCTGGCATTAGAGTGGTCCCACCATCAGGAGTCAAAATGACATTATCACCGACCTGCCCAGCAACATTGTCCACAACAGTATTTCCATTCAATTTTTGGCTAGACTGTATGGCAAGGTTCTGAGAGGTGTCAACCCCGATTGCCCCATCAAAAGGAACGGTTGTTAAGACAACGGGAGGGGCAGCTTCATTCGATTGACATGGGGAGTCAATATTAAGAGTCAAAATAACACCGGTAACATTGTCCGGAGTCTCAGGATTTATATTTACAAACTCTCCTGTAGGACAAGCCACCCCATTAGTTGAGATAACATCAAATCCATAACCTTTCGGAAGATTAGGGATTGTAAAATTCCCGACACCATCAGTAAGTACATGAGAGGCAGGGAAGCCTCCTATGAAAACAGGGATATTACTCAATCCAGTCCCATCAGGGTTTTTAACGGTCCCAGCAACAGAATAACCGGCAAAAACTTTAACAGTCGCTACAAACGGGGCTGCTTGACACTCAGCCTTCGAAGAGACTGCGTCAGGAGTGTTACAAAAATAATTGACATTTGGCGTACTAGCTCCATCCTGAGCAATTACATAATATTCAAAAGTACTATCAACAGGCCACTCCACTCCATTATAGGTATCAACGGTAAACTTAAACAAATTTCCGGCAACTTGAGTGGCAGGTACACAAGCTTCAGTGGAAGAGACATCGGTGCCATGACAAAGCTGGAACAGTTCATTCCCCCCATCAGAGGTGTTGTGAAAGGCTGCCGCAGTAGTCTGTTCATCAGAAATATTTGCATACACTACAAAATCAGAATTCTTGCGAGAAAATTGAGAAGGCATAAAATTTATAAAAGGTGCGGACACATCAGTTGGCGAATCAGCCGTAGGAGCTATTCCAGAAGATGTACAATCTACATAATTAAATTGTCCAACGGCGGTCATTACACAAACACCATAAGTCGTTCCTGCGGACCACGGAGTTCCATCACTATCAGTTACCACAGAGGATGCCGCAGTATAACTTTCGGCCGGAAAGCTGGAGATTATCCCAACAGCCCTACATCCTTGAAGAGTTTCCCCATCTACACACGCATTAGTCCACAAATCTTTAGAGCCCGCTTTCACCAGGCTGATAACAGATTGAGGTAAAACAAAGAGCCATCTCTGGCTAAAAGTTTCTGGAGCACTTCCAGTCACTGTCCAGCTCAATTTAATATCTCTTCCATCCAATCCAAAACCAGTCGTGTCCACATCCGAGATAGCAAGCTCTGAAATTCCGGAGACAGAAGCTCCATCTGCGTTCAAAGCAATTGGTGGAGAACAATCAAAGGTTGAGCTCGTAGCCGTAACCGCTATACATGCTTGAGTGGTAGGACTAGCAACAAAGCCCTGCCCCCTACTATCAGTTGTTACGCCAGAAGCCAAAGTAGTACTGACCGTGTTAAAATCTGTAATAGTTGCAAGCGGAGTACATGCCCCGCCACACATTGCAGCAAGAGCATTTACAGAATCCACAAACATATTTGATGGGAGAATATAAAGCTTGTAATTCGCGAACCCAGCAGGCTCACTTTCAGGTTTAGTCCAGCCAACACTAATATCTCTACCATCCAGTCCAGAATTAGAATCATTATCAGCAAGAATGGCATTTATAGCAGCGCTATAGGTTGCATCAGGCTGAGGATCTCCAGCGAAAACAGTTACGCCAGTAAAAAGGATTGTGATCACAGACACCATAGCTATGATCTTTCGCAAGGGTTGAAACATAGGAATAAGGATTATTGTTACTTTACCCAAAAGAATACAACTCTACCCCTGTTCAGCGCAACGGAAAAAAACGAGACACAACTCAGTTTTCCTGTATGTCAACTTGGATTCTACAAATTCCAATCAATAAGCATCTCCACGAAACTTGATCGCAAGGATCCTGTTTTTATTTTCGGTTTTTTCAAATAAAATTCGAACCTTTCCTACACGACAACGGTAAACAGGTATTTCACTATGGAGTTTTTTGACATCCAGCCCAGAAACCCGTCCATTAGCAATCTTCTCAATTGCTAAAATTAGCCTTTTTCTCAGTGCTGGACTTAACTTCAACAAGAACTTTTTATATTTTTCCATTCGCCTTTTTCAAGTTATCTGCCACAACTTTCGCATCCATGCCAAGAGGAAAACTGATGCCAAACTCCCCATCGCCAGATTCGTAAAAATATCCATCCTCAACCATAGGTTTGATCAACAAACCCTGAGAGGTTTCCTGCGCAATGAAATGCTCAGTTTTGAACTTATCTCTCCAGGCCTTAGGCAAAGTTATTTGCCCAGTCCCAAACAATTTTAGTGTAGTAATCATGATTTATAGAAATTATATAATTTAGACAATTTGAATAATATCACGGATGAAAATTTTTCACAAAGGGAAAAGGCCAACGCGAACGTTAGCCTTTTGTATGGTGGGATTTGTCACTCTCTACTAGGTTTACTAGGTGGGATTATATCAGTCAACCGGCATTATCCGCTGCCGTGGGCGGGCCTCGACCGGTACAAGTACCGGGAGGTCTTTTGATCAGGACTACGCGTCGCCGCCATCATCGGTGGGCTCGGGAACGGGTGCCTCGTCGGGCGTCTCCGTCTCCTCGTCGGCCTCGACTACAGCGTCCATCTCGGCCTTCTTCGCGGCCAGTGCGGCCTCGAGATCCATCGGTACATCGATTTTGATCTTCGGGACCTTCACCTCAGTGAATCCGAGGGTGAAGTCCTCCCCGATGAGAAAACCCATAAGACAGAATTATACAGAAAAACACCAAGAAGTCAACCCCGCGCACCCTACGCTCCACCCCACGCCCCACGCTCGACCAAACTCATCTACTCTCATCAACCAATCTCCTACACATACCCCATCAAAATCACAACACCCATTACAATCAAGATCACACCAGCAATCAGGTGCAATACCTTCAATCTCTTTTGTCTGATCTCCTCAGCTCTCTCCACAGAGAAGCCTTTGTAAACCGCCAAAGTTATGAAAACCATTGGAGCCACAAAAATCACGTTATAAAGGACAAGCAACCTCAAGGCATGCCAGAACATATCTTGTTGTCCCAAAAGACTAATGATCACGATATAAGGCCCGCTCGTACACGGTAACAAAAACAGACTTATCAAAAACCCAATCACAAAAGCTCCCGCAGGACTTGTTGCACTACGCAAGATAGCCTTCATCTTAGGTCGCCATTTCATAGGCACCTCCATTACAAAACCTTTTCCATAAAAGAAAACATCCTTCAAATTAAACAAACCAAGCAAGATCGCCAACACACCAACCACCTTCATAAACATCAACGAAACCCCAACCGATGTAATCGCGCCATAAAGCCCAAGTCCCATCGCCAAATACGACAAGAACACCGCCAAAGAAAAAAGCAGTCCTGAATACAAAGCTCGCTTCTTTACACCCCCAGACAAAATAGTTGTTAGCAAAATAATCAAAACCGCAAACGCACAAGGATTGACTGCATCAACCAACGCAGCCCCTATCAATAGAGGTATGGTCAATTGTCTAGCACTATCTGAAACTTTAGGATCAAAACCATCCCCAGAACCAGAAGAACCACCAGAATCCGGATCAACATCCCCGTTCCCATTTTCACCCGCATTCGCAATCAACCAAGCATCATACTTATCATCCAAGAATTCAATAATTGGTTTGTCTCCAACGAAATGCTCACTAGACGTAGCCAAAAATGGCACACCCCTATCAAACAAAGGTATCCCAAAAAACTCAGAGACCTCCCCAAATTCCCCCGCATTATCAGAATCATGATAAACCTCCTTGAATTCCAAATTGAAAACATCCATATACCCTTCATCCTCAACATGCTCTTCGACTACAGCACAATGCGGACACCCATCCCCAACATAAATCACGATTTCATCTCCTTTTTGTAGAGCAGTCGCGGCAGCAAAAGGCGCAGCAAAAGCAGCACTAGAAAAAGCGCCCAGAACAAATAAACCGATGCCAAAGCCAGCAAACAAACGAGAGAGTATAGATGATTTCATAAGATTTGTTATTAAGAATAGTTCGCAATAAGATGCATAAATACTTTTACACCGAAACAGCGCAAAACTCCAAAAAAAAGCCATTTTGGGTATTGCAATTTTTTTCAAAATATGCTATTATAATAGCGTCAAATGATGATATTTAACTTCGGTTAAGTTTCACTCACTTGGCACCGATTCCCTTCTCATTCACTTCGGTGTTTGGGACCTGAATCACCGTTCTCTCATTAGACTTCGGTCTCATGTTTGGACACCGTCCTCTCGTTAAACTTCGGTTTGATGTCTGGACACCCTCCGGTATTCCTTCGATCACTTCGGTGATCAGAGACGTACCCTTGAAGACAAGCTCCTATGTTTTACACTGGAGCTTGTTTTCTTATATGCGAAAAAATCGCCACGCCAAAACCTCCCGAACTTAACCACCCCTTTTACTTAAGTCCGAACTTAACTAAAAACTTGTGTGCCCGATCACCGATCGCCGCCGAGCCCTTGGCCAACGAACCTCTAGCCGAACCAGAACCGCCTCGCCCAATCCCATCATCAGCAACCCCAGCCCCAACCGAAAATTCACCAAGCCACTTATTGAAAGGCCTCATCACACGATCGTAAGCACAGTAACTTTCCAAATACTTTCGTCCCTTCGAACCATAATCCTTTCGCCGAGCAGGATTCGAATACAATTCCAAAATAGCATCGCGCACTCCTTCAACAGAGCCACTAGCAACGCCAAGGCACGCCCCAAAACTTCCCATCCCATATGACAACTCAGTCCCAAAAGTCGAAACGATAGGTAGCTCAAATTTCATCATCTCAAGCAACCGATTCCGAGATCCAGTCAGAGTGTCGAGACATCTCCGATCAACATTGATCCCAATATCAGCCTCTCTATATAGATAAGGAATATGTTTCGCCGGTACCCATCCCAAAAACTTAAATTGATCCTTGAATCGTGAAAGCCCAACCATCTCTTTGAAATTCAAATAAGTCTTATTTGCACCCTCGCTCACAGAAGCTTCCGATTTAGACAATTCAGACAAACCCCCAGTCGAAACAAAATAAATCTCACGCGTCCGATTCAGCCCCGAGCCACGCCGAGCACCAGCACCCGACCCAGAACCACCTCCAGCTCCCGCCTCTGCCCCCGAACCTTTGTCAGTCCCAGCGACAGCTGCCATTGCAGCTTCAACGCTTTTAAACAAAGTCTCTTCATCCACCCAAGCCGAATAACTTCCTAGCCACAAAATAACAAACGCATTAGAAGGAATATCAGCTCCACTATAAGACGACGGTCCTCGGAAATATCTCAAACCAGAATCCTCAACCTCTTCAAAACCTCCAGCCGACCAAGCTCTGTCCGCAGACGGTGAGTTGCGAACCGTACGTACGATTTTTTCAATCCGATCAGACTTGAAGTCTTCCAAGCCATTTTCAATCGTCACAACAAACTCGCGATCAAATTCATAAGCGCCCATTTTTTTCATCATCGCCAATTCGCCAACTACAGTATATTTTTGAGCTTCAGACACGACCGAAATAAAATCCGCCCGAGCCAATACATTTTCCTCAAGCTTCAAATAATTTCCCAAACGACGATCGTTCCGCGTTTTGTAAGCGTCGATTTGAGCCTTTGCCATAGTCCAGCCGGCCATATCCGCCCAAAACACACAATCAAACCTCATACGACTCAAAACATTACAAACATCCAAATTCACTCCAATAATTACATCGGGTTTATGCTCATCGATGATCGATTGCAAGGTCCCATATAAAGAGGGGTCATTTTCGGAAATCTGATGATGAATAAAATTCGCACCATATTTACAATCTTTTCTTAATAAACTTTCTCGGGTCACTTTTGCATCAGCGCCCGACCCAGAACCAGCCGAACCGCCATCCGCAAACCCAAGCGACGCCTGCGTCCCAACCTCAGGCTCCAGATCTTCATCGTCATAACAATCATCTACAGCGATCGTAACCAACCTCAAATCAAGTCCACTTCGAGGAACCATCTTCGACAAAACACGTCCGTTCCTAGACCCATCCTCGCCAGCCGAACTTGAAGCCGAACCACCAACAGAACCGCCCGCCATCGAGCTTGTGCCCGAGCCATTCGTCATCCCTCCAGTCAACGCCTTCACAAATTGCCAAGTACGCAAACCTTCAGAAGGTCTTTTTTTCACATTGTCATCCGGCAACGGAGCATTCCCCACAAGCAGCACTCTTTTCATTTTGGTCAATTAAGGCTCTAAAAAACACACCGAACCAATTATAAAACAAAAATCGGGAATATGTAAACACCCAAACACCCAAAATCCCAAACAACAACAACCAAACAAAGTCAAACCAACCTCCCAACCCCAAACCTTGAACCACCACTTACCAGAAAAATTCCAAGAAAAATCACAAAACAAATCGAAAAAAGTCAACCATCAAAACAAAAAGCATAACAAAAACACAACGCAAAAATATGTCACCCAGAAATACGAAACATTGAACCCCTCATCTAGTTGTATTTTGCGAACGTCTCGCTAGTAATTCTAACCTGAAAAACACAATAAAGTCGCGTAAACCTAGGTACATGCGCGACCAAAATAGCGCAATTATGAACAGGATAAATAATTGACGCTAACAGGTGCATTTGGTAAATTTCCCGTTGACCTGAATTGTACTAGCAATATAGACGCGATAGTCGAAAAAGTGGCTCGTGTAAGCCAAAAACACGCACAAAGGGGATCAGTAAAAAGCTGTTTTTAACAGCTCATATGCTGTAATAATCCGCGAAATACCGCTTGTAGACTAACAGAACTGAAATCGCAGAATACAGAGTAGACACAAAGTAGACATACGAAACCTTTTATATATATAGACCTTTGACAACTAGGGGATAAGAGCGATGCTCGCCGGCGGTGAGCGAAAAGATGAAATAGAGTGAATAGATGTAACCAATGCTTCGCACAGCATGGATGTGCGATCACGAGATTCAGTCATTGATAGCTGGCTCTAGTGATGGATGGCCGCAAGGCCGATCCAATTAAAGGTTTCCTTACCTTTATCAATCAGTTTTATTCCTCGTTCCGTTTAATGAAAAACAGAATAAAACTTTAATATATATCAAATATTCAAAAAATATTCTTAACCCGCGAATTTATGGACAGTATTCGTAGGGCAATTGCGACGTTTTCGATCGTTGCAATTCTCTCGTCATTCGTGGTGTCAACGGCTTCAGCAGCTTCTTTTGGAGATGTTGCAGCAGACGACTATTACTACGACGCAGTTGAGTCGCTAGTAACAGACGGAATTGTTGACCCAGGTGACACTTATAATCCGGCAGCTGGTCTGACCAGAGCTTTAGCAGCTAAGTACCTAGTAATGGGTGCTGGTTGGGAGGAAACAACTCACACTGAAGCTACTTTCACAGACGTGCCAAAAACTCATCCACAATTTGATCTTATTGAAACCGCTGTTGATCACGGTTTCATGAACGGATATGGTGGAGAAAACGTAGGGACTTTTGGTCCTAGCGATGTTGTAAACAGAGCAGACTTCTCAAAGATGGCCGTTGCGGCTTTCGAACTTCCTGAATACACTCCAACTACTGCAACTTTTTCAGATGTAGCAACTGACGCATACTACTTTATGTCTGTTGAAACTGCTGCTAAATATGAAGTTGTTAGTGGATACGGAGGAGCTATGGCTGGAATGTTCGGACCTGCTGACACAATCAACAGGGCTGACGGAGCTACTCTAGTTAACAACGCTCAAACAGCTGATCTTACAGAAGACGCAGACGACACAGATGACGACACAGATGACGACGTTGTTTACGAAGGTGACTTGGAGGTTAGTCTTTCAGACGACTCTCCAGATCCAGATACACTTCCTGACGGAGCAACTTCGGTAGAAATTGTTACTTGGGACTTCACAGCTACTGGTGGTGACGTTGAACTAGATCAACTTCTTGTACACACATACGGAGTTACATCTCTTCCAAACGATCACAATGTTTATCTTTATGAAGGAACTTCAAGACTAACATCAGGAAAGACTGTAAACAGCTCAACAAACATTGCTACATTCAACAATCTAGGAATAGAGATTGAATCTGGTGATACAATGACAATATCTCTAAGATTAAGTACTGGTTCGGTTGAAGCTTCAACCGAAGCAGCTTTCGAACTAGAAGATGTTGACGCGGTTGACGCTGGTGACGCTGAAGTTGACGGAGACTTCCCAATTAAATCTGGGGTATGGACTCTTTCTACAATCGATGCAGGTACATTAAAAATTACAAAGAACGGAACTCCGTCAACTCCAAAAGTTGGTGAAGACGACGCTGTAATCGCTAAGTTCAAAATGGATGCTACTACAGAGGCTGCAGAACTTGAACAACTTGGTTTCTTGCTAGACGGTACAATTTCATCTGCAAGCGTTGCTAATTTCGAACTATACGTTTCAGGAGAAGACGATCCAATCGCTACAGTTGATTCAGTTGACGGTAATGACAGAATCGTATTCATACTCGACGACGCTTATGAGATCGGAAAAGGAGAAACAAAGAGTTTCACTATAGTTGCTGACTTCAACACAGGTCGTTCAGCTGATATTGTAAAAGTATACGTTGACGAAACTACTGATATATTAGCAGTAGGTGGAACTTACGGTTATGGAATGTCTGTTGATATCGCTACGAATGGTACATATGATGGTACATCTTGTACAACCACGGATGGTAACTGTACTTACCTTGCTCTAGAGGGAGGTGACGTAACAGTAACATCAAGCGGACCTTCAGCTGATACATTAGCTATTGGTGCAAATGACGTTACACTTCTAACCTTCTCGATTTCATCAGTATCTGATGTTACAGTCAAGAACTGGCCAATGTACTTCGTTACAGGTGGTACAACTGGTGATACAGGTTTAGTTGACGACTCTTCTACAGCTGCAGCTAACTACACAGACATGAAGATTATCAACGCAGACACTGGAGATACGTTGATGGGACCAATTGATTCTACATCTTTATACATCGCTAATACGTACGCAGGAGCTATGGCTGATGGATCAGATGATGATGGATGGTATTTATTCACAGACGAATTCGATATGGATGCTGGTGAAGAGCTTAATTTAGCTGTAACAACAGATATTACAAATCTTGCAGGTCTTTCAGGAGACACAATATATGCAGCTATTGAACTAGGAGCTACTAATCCAATAATCAAAGATGTTAACAACAAGACTGTTGGCAACTCAACAGCTCTTGTTCCTGCATCTACGATTACTGGTAAGACAATGACTATTTCATCTCCTTCTTTGACTCTTTCATTGGCTTCAACACCAGTGTCAGATACTTACGTTAAAGGATCTAAAGATGTTGCATTTGCAGGAGTTGCATTTGCCTGTGGAGCAGCCTCTGACTGTGAAGTATTAGAAGTTACCCTACAAGGTTACATCGACGATGATGATGCTGATGATTGGGCAATAGCTGGTACAGGAGCTACTAATTCTACAGTATTAAACTCAGTTGTTGGTAGTGTATGGCTAGAAGACGAGGATGGAGAGCTAATCGCTGCAGCAGCAGGAGTAGAGTCAGACGGTGATGTTATCTTCTCGAATATGGGATGGGACCTCGAAGCTGGAGAAACAGCAATGGCTTATTTGGTTGGTAACATCAATAACGATGCGTACAAGGATGACGATCCAGAAAATATAGCATTCGGTATTGCTGCTGTTACAGATGTAACTTATGAAGATAACGATGGAACTTCTAGGAATCCAACTGGAACTCCAAATAGCGAAGGTACTGGGGCTACAACTCCAACAACATATGTAACTGTTTCAAACGGAGGTTCTCTAACAATCGCAGTTGATTCAGGTACTGCAAAAGAGAACATCGTTGTAGCTGGTACTGCTGATGTTGAGACTGGTAAGTTCAAATTCACCACTACTGACGAAGGATTTGTAGTTAAAGAACTATCTATAAATGCTAGACAGTCAGGAGCAACTACAGCTACTATGGGTGATTACGATAACAATATCTCTTCAGTAAAAGTTTCATACACAAATAGTGATGGAGATGTAGAGACAAAGACAGGTTATCTAACAAACGGTACTGCTAACTTTACTGGATTAGACTTCTTTATCGAAAAAGACGAAGACGCTCTTCTAACAGTATCTGCAAACTTGAACACAATCTCTGGAGGGGCAACGGCTGCAGAATTCGTTGACCTAAACGTTGCGTTCAACGCTTTCGAAGCAGTAGCTCAATCAAGTGGTGAAACTTACTCAGGTGCATATCTTGATATTACTTATGACGCAACTATGGACCTTGATTTCGGTTCAATCACTTGGACAGACTCTGGTGCTCATGATATAAATGTTGCAGTTGCAACACTTGCAGGACTAGGATCGTCTCAAACAATTAAGGTTGATGATACTGCCGCTGCTACACCAGAAAACCTACCAGCAGGAACACTACTTTGTGTAAGCACTTCTACCACATGTAGTGGTGATGCTATCTTGGTAGTAAACAGTTGGACAGAAGGTTCTGATTGGACAGACGCAACAGACGGTGACACAGTTGTTACAACAGTACTAGACAACGCTGACACAGACTTTGCAAACGATGACAACATCGTTTATGCACTACCTGGTTCTGGATACCTAACAGGTAGTAATCACATGCACGTTTACGAGACAAAACCAACAATCACACTCGCTACTAGCTCTGCAACAGGATCTAGAAACGTAGCTGCTTCAGATGATGTAATGAAATTCACAATTGAAGCAAATGGTCAAGAAGAGGTTGTATTCAGAGCTGCTCAAGAGCTTTCAGCAGGTGTAGGAGTAGGTACTCTATGTACTCCGGCAGCGGACGTTACTGCTGGGGATCACGTTGATACTTCAGGACAGATATGTACAACAGCCGGAAACACTGCTACTGATACAATTTCATTTGCTACATCAGGAACTGACTTGAGTGGATATGCTCGTGCAAACTTCTGGGTCAAATGGACTGATGT
>Ga0233431_1005362_pt1 | contig 12544 bp, 10 predicted proteins | sample SI_118_April2016_FD_179867 | JGI IMG/M metagenome (GOLD analysis project Ga0233431, IMG submission 179867) | Seawater microbial communities from Saanich Inlet, British Columbia, Canada - SI_118_April2016_200_MG | ecosystem: Environmental > Aquatic > Marine > Inlet | place: Canada: British...
AAGACAAGAGTTATTTATAATACAGACATTCTAATAGACAGTTTCTTAAATAGAAAAAGCTATGGCTATGAATTAGTAGGAGGCAAGACAGGATTTCTTTATGAGTCGGGTTACTGTCTAGCAACTCAAATTAAGAAAGATAATCATGAGATAATAATTGTTGTTTTGAATAGCGATACAATTGAAAACCGATTTCAAGATGTGAAAGTTTTAGCAGATTGGATTTTTAGTAATTATCAATGGTAAAAAAAATCCTCCCCAGAATGGTCCAGGGAGGGTGAACAGTAGCGGGTATCTAATCCGCCTGCGTTGAGTAGATCTGTCTCGGTAAGAAGATGGGATTACGCTAGAGCAAATACCGAACCAGACCTCCCTTTTACGCCTTTACTGTTCATTGTGATTATAACAGAAAGAATTATTTTGTAAATAAAACATCCCGCCAAGAATTGACGGGATGGGTGGTAGCGACAATGGTCACCACCTGCCAGATGATACCGCATTACTGCGGGAGAGTAATTTAATTATAGCATTGTTTATAAAAGAAAAACACTCGACCGACGAGGCGATGAGTGTTGAAATCTTATACGGGGCCCTAGGACGAATGGGATGGTTTGATTTGGTGTCCGTCCCAGGACCCTTTTGCCAGAACCTGACGTAATGGCTTACCTATAATAGTTATTTTTATAAAATTTGTCAATCGTATATTACAAGTAAAGAAAAAGCCAGTCCGAGAGCGGACTGGATTGATTTAAGTGGGGACTCGGCACCGGCCTGGTACCATGACCGAGCCCCCAAACACATTCGAAGAACCCTCAAGAAGGGATACTTATTTATAGACTATCAAATAAAAACTAACTTGTCAATAGTATGATCGATTTTTTAGTAAATTTAGTCAAAAATTTGCCGCCAGAACTAGCCACTTTTGTGTTGGCGATGCTGCCAGTGACGGAGTTACGTGCATCAATTCCTATTGGAATAGGTGTTTTTGGGCTGCATCCGTTATCTGCTTTTTTCTTTTCAGTTTTAGCTGATATTGTTCCAGCTACTTTGATAATGTTTTTCATGAAACCAGTGGCTGTTTGGTTGAGCAAGAAATCAAAGCTTTTCAAAAAGTTATTTGATTGGTGGTTTGATCGATCACTCGAAAAATTCAGCAAGAAGTATGAGCAGTATGGTTTACTTGCTTTAATGCTTTTTGTCGCGATCCCATTACCTATAACCGGCGCCTGGACAGGCGCAACGGCTGCTTTCTTGATGGGTATTCCAAAAAAGAAGGCTTTGCCCTACATCTTTGCTGGAGTTTTTATTTCTGGTGTGATAGTGACATTGATTAGTGTTGGTGCGTTTCGTATATTTTGAACACAAATTACAAATCTTATACAAATTTACAAATGAGGCTAATAGCTTTCTGTTTTTTCGCCTCATTTGTAAATTTGTAATAATTTGTAATTTGTAACTTGTTCTATGCGTATCGGGATAGATTGTAGGAAAATTTATGATGTGAATACTAATAGTGGCGCTGGCGTAGAGCGGTATACTTATTTTTTTGTTAGAAAACTTTTGGAAAGAGATCAAAAAAACAGTTACGTCCTTTTTTTTCAAGGCGATATTTCATCTGATACATTAAATAAAATTAGGGGCAGAAATGATCGAGTTAAGATAGTAAAGAATTTCTCGGGCCAATCTACCATTCCTGTAATTGGGTCTCATCTCAAATTTGGTAATTTGCTTCGAAAAGAAAAGCTTGATATTACTATTTTCCCTTCAGGTTCCATGCCACTTTTCTACAAAGGGAACTCGTTTGTAATCGCACATGATGCCGCAATATATATTAATTCATCATGGTTTCCTGATAAGCAGTGGTTCTCAACAAAGATCGTAGTACCAAGAAGTTATAGAAAGGCGAGAAAAATTATTTGTGTGTCGCATAATACAAAGAATGATTTGAAAAAACTTTTTAAGATACCTGATCAAAAAATAATAACGATTTATCCCGGAGTTGTTGTAAAAGATATGTATAGTGAGGAAGAGTTTTTGAGAATGAAAAAGAAATATGATGTAAAGGGGGAGTATGTTTTGTTTGTTGGCACTATTGAACCGCGCAAGAATGTTACGAATTTAATCAAAGCGTTCTCAACCTATTTATTTGAAAATGAGTATAGCAATATTACATTTGTTCTTGCGGGAGCAAAAGGTTGGAAATATAAAAACACTTTCAAGTCACTTGAAGACGTAACTAATCGGTTGCAAAATTCACAGATAAAATATATCGGTCGGGTTAGTAATAGGGAAAGAAATATATTATTGAAAAATGCTAAAGCTTTTGTTTTCCCATCGTTTTATGAAGGATTTGGTTTTCCTGTTATTGAAGCAATGGCTCTTGGAACACCTGTTCTCACGAGTAATACGTCTTCTCTTGGTGAAATAGCAAAAGATTGCGCAATCCTTGTTAATCCTGAGGATTTTATTGGTATAAAAAAAGGGATAAAACAGTTAGTTGAGGATTATTCGATTGCTAAGAAATTATCGTCATTAGGTCGAGAAAGAGCGTCTTTTTTTACTTGGGATAGAACAATTGATGAGTTTTTTAAGCTAATATAACAAGGGAACTTGTCAAATCTATAAATTTAGTATATAATTCGAACCACATATATTGACGCGGGATAGAGCAGTGGCAGCTCGCCAGGCCCATAACCTGGAGGTCGTGGGTTCGAATCCCGCTCCCGCAACCAAAATTTAATTTTTTTATATATTCTTAAGGCAAATTAGAGTGTAGGGAACTGTTCACAACTTAATTATTTTGGCAGGGTAGCTCAGCCCCCAAAGGGGCCCCTTAGGGGTCGGTTAGAGCGTAGGAATCATAACCCTGATATATATTTAATCCTTATCTATTAAAAATCATCACATATTAATTCTGGCAGGGTAGCTCAGCCCCAAAGGGGCCCCCTCGGGGTCGGTTAGAGCGTAGGAATCATAACCCTGATATATATTTAATCCTTATCTATTAAAAATCATCACATATTAATTCTGGCAGGGTAGCTCAGCTGGTTAGAGCGTAGGAATCATAACCCTAAGGTCGCGGGTTCAACCCCCGCCCCTGCTACCAAAAAATATGTACATTGTATATTTTTTGCAAAGCATGAAAGATCAGGGATATTATATCGGTTGTACTTCAAAAGAAATAAGTGAAAGATTAAAGAAACATAATTCTGGACATGTAAGATCAACGAAATATAGAAGACCTTGGAAACTATTTTACTGGGAAGAGTATCTTGATAAGAGCACTGCATTTAAAAGGGAGTACTTTTTAAAACATCCAGAAGGATATAAAAGTAAATTAAATATTATTAATAGATGTGTCGGGGTAGCTCAGCCCCAAAGAGGCCCCTTCTAGGTTGGTTAAAGCGTAGGAATCATAACCCTAAGTCTGACATGCCATGTGATTGATATTTTGAAAATAAAAAAGAAAAGGCGATGGTTTATTTATTTGATTTTATAATTTTTTTCGTGCTGCTATATAGTGGCTTTTGGATGTATTTGATTATACGTTCTTTTTTTTCTGATAAAAAGAATAGGGTGAAAACAAAAATAGTCCGATTGATTGGACTGTTTTTTTTGTTGGTGATTTTCGGAACTATTTTCTATGGTAGTTTTGTCGAACCACAAAGGATTGTTGTAAATGATTATAAAGTTAACTTAAATAAAACAGAGCAGACGGAAAATATTAAAATTGCTTTTATTTCTGATTTGCATGTTGGTTGGTACAAGGACTATGTGTTTATTCAAAGGGTTGTAGATAAAATCAAAAAACAAAACCCGGATTTGGTTTTACTTGGTGGTGATTACATTTTAGATAAAGAAAAAGAATCTGAATATTTGTATCCGTTAGAACAGTTAGCGGAAGAGTATCCTGTTTATGCTGTTTTAGGTAATCATGAATACAATCAAGCTGATTATGATGATAAACACTACGAAGATAGAAGTCAGACGATAAGAGATCTCTTCTCGAAATGGAATATAAATTTATTGGTTAATGAAAATGATTTAATTAATATTAAAAATCATGAAATAGCTATTTTAGGTATTGATGACTTATATCATTATGCGGATGATCTTGATGAAGCAAGGCAAGACTTAAATAAAGATCTGCCAACCATTTTACTGGCGCATAATCCAGATATAATTGAAGATGATACTTTTTCGCAGATTGATTTAACTCTGTCTGGTCATACTCATGCTGGTCAGATTAGGTTGCCTTATATCGGTAGTGTTCCTGGTTTGCCAACAAAGTTGGGAAGAACTTTTGATAGTGGACTATTTAATCTTCAGAAAAATGGACAGTTATTGATCACCTCTGGACTTGGGGAGTCGGGAACAAGGGCTAGACTGTTTAATTCACCAGAGATCGTTATTATTGATCTTGATTTATAGTTATTGACAAAATAGAATTAAATTGATAAATTATATAATCGCTACTGTTCATTGAATAGATGATCAACATACCTAGAGGAGAGCTGTGATGGCCAGAAAAACAAAGACAACTGAGCAAAAAATTCAAGAAAAAAAATTAGAGCTATCTGATCTTCAATCAAAGTTGGGTGGACTGGTGATTGAGATAGAGGAGTCTGGTCTTTTAGATAAAAAGAAAGTAATTCTTTCTGTGAAAATTGATAAGTTGAAAAGTGGTATTGAAAAAATTCAGTTGGAGCTACTCGAGCTTGAAGCAATCAAAGCAAAGGAAAATTCAGATAAAGCTCGCAAAGAGCGAGAATTAGCAGCGAGGAAACTGTTTTTTGAAAAAGTCGGAGCAGGGGATGCTGATGCTTTGTCTGAATTGGGAAAGACTCTCGACGAGCTTGAAAAACTGAAAGCCGAAAAGAAAGCCTTGGGGAAAGAGGAGAAGTCATTAGAAGGGCTTCTTCGGGATCTTGTCAGTGCTTTTCCAACCGGTTGGACTTTCAATTCTGATGTTCTGAAAAGGTATTTGATTCTCGCTGCTGGTGGTGAAACCATCCATTTGCAAGATACTCCAAGTACGGTAGTTAGTTGGGATGATTTTGTGAAGTTGGTGGGGATAGACAACGCTTTACTCTTTGCGCAAGTAGATAAAGCAAGTGCCATGCAGAGTGCGGAAGAAGGAAAATTAACAGATTCAACTGGGACAATAGTTACAGTTGACCAGCTTGAAGCAATCATGAAAAGATCGTTAGGGAAACCTAAGGTCATTGTCACGAGAGGAAAAAAAGTGAAAAAGGTGAAGATCATTGTTGTCCCGAAGAAGCTGTTTAATGTTGACGTGGAATTCTTACTAGATTTCGGGCTAACTAGAGCAGAGACTTCGCTTTTGAAAAAGGTCAATATCGACACGATTGGCCGTCTGATCGGTTATTCAGGGGAAACGTTGTCTGAGTTGCCTGGAATCGGCAAGAAACGAGTCCAGAAAATTATGGATTCAATCGATAAACTCAAAGTGCATCTCAGAAAGCAATCCGAGTAAACTTACTCGGATTTTTGAATTATAAGGCAAGGTGGCTTTGAAGTGATATTATTTGTATTTTCTTTCACCCCATTTTTTATCAAAATTAACTTTGCTATTCTCAAATTTTAACCATGGATGAAGTGCTTGAGGGATTTGTCCTTTTTTTACAATGAAGGCAAAAAGGTTTTGCTGTTTTGGGAATATTTTTGCAAAGATTGAATAAAAGGGAAGAATTATTTTTAGTACAAAGAATAAAAGTTTATTTTGTGTCTCTAGTTCATTTAGTCCTTCGAAAGCGTATCCATATCGGAAAAAGAATTTGTTTTTTGTGTAAGGGTAGAAAGAACAAATCGTTTTTTGGATCTCTCTTTCTGTCCATCTGTAAATATAATTCGGTATATCAGTATTATTCACTCCACCAAACTTACCGTCGTTATAATAGACAGCCGAATGTTCATATGTTTGTGGAATGTTTAATTTTTCCAATAATCGCATCAGTAAACTGTCTCTAGCTTCAATTGCAATAATCCCTTTTCCTGCTACTCGAAACATTTCTGTTAGAAATTTGTGAGGCAAAAAAGAGTGGTGAATTGATGCATGAGTTATGACATAGTCAAAGGAGTTGTTTTCGTAGCTTAATTGCTCAGCATTTTGACGTTCCCATTTGAAAGGAGCAAATCGAGCGATTTCTTTTTCCATTCTTTCGTCAAGATTTGAGATGATGACATTTTTGTAACCTAGATCTAAAAATACTTTTCTATCCAAAGTACAACCACCACAAACTAGAATTTTTGCGTTTTTATCTTTAATAAATTCAATAACGTTTTTTTTGTAGAAGTTTTCCCATTTATTCATATACTCTTTCTTAGATTATTTATTCTTAGTCAAGTATAGCAGGCTCTCTTTTAATGGTCAAAGGGCGTGATTGGTGCTTAGTTTTTAGGTTTATTAAATTAATCTGGATATTTTATTCGAAGAATCTTAAGTTTTTGCAAAAAGAAAACACCGGCCTTGTGGCTGATGTTTTTTGTTGCGGGGAGTGGCATGATCACCCTCGGACATAACGTCTGTCCGGAGTAATTATGCAGGCGAAGCCGACCAGCATGGGCGTGAGCCACATGATGAACGCCTGCCACTGGGGTAACTCCAGCACTATTGAAGCGTGCAGAAGCATTGCCAGCGACGTGTCGGCATCCCGCCCGTACGCCATCAGTAAGCAGTCATTGCTTACTATGTAGGCGCCCAGCAGGAACAGGACTGCTCCGATGAGTTTGATCATCGTCTTCCTCCTTCTATTGTTGTCCCACCGCAGATGTTAACTAAATTAACAGCCCCGGTGGGTAGCGCAAGTGAATATCTTGCGCTCCCGTCGTGATTATAATGTGTCTTCATCAAACTTTAGCATTCCAGGTTTAACTTTGTCATCTAAAATTAATTTAAGTTTTTTCTCGATAACTTCAGGTGATTTTGCTAATTTTTTCAGATCAGATCCTGCTTCTTCAATGAATTTGTCGCCAAGTGTAGATGGTGAAATTAATGGAGTTGGTAAGTAGTAAGCTTGAAAAATTTTATTATAATGTTCGTTCAAGCTTTCAATATAGGAGTCTAAACCTGAATTGACAATTCCGTAAAAGATAAGATTCTTTGATTTTTTTGATGGTTTACCCGCACACCAAACAAGTTTAATTGGCTTTTTGCGTTTTGAGAATTTTCTTTCAAATTCTTTTGTTAATAGTACACTGCCGATAAACTTAGCATTTACAGAATCCTTCATACCTTGCTGGGTCAATTCTTTTATTTCTCCGTGAGCCGGACCGCTGTCGGCTAACATTAAGGCTAGGTCAAGATCTTTAATTTCGCCAAATAGTTTTGAAACACTATTCTCATCTGAAATGTCGCATTTTCGCTCATGCCAATTCGGCCTATCGATTTTGTTAGCACTTCGACCATATAGCCAGATCTCCCAACCTTCCCTATGAAGTTTATTAGCTAGAAATCTACCGATTGATTTTTGTTTTGAACCGGCAATCAAGGCAGTCTTTTTCTCAGGCTTCTGAGTGAAAAATAGAGCCCAGCCCATTTTGTTGTTTTTTGCTGATTGAGCAATGCTTTTGTATCGATCTCGCAGTTCTGAATAAGTTTTATCTTTACTTTTCGTGTATTTTTCTAATCTATTTGCTAATTTGTTATACGTTAGAACCATGTCAGTGTTACGTTTTTCTGATTTGACGATATTTAATCCAACATCTGTCAATATATTTTCGTAAGACTCAAATGATAATGGTTTATCCCAGTTTACTAATTTGTAAATTAGCTTATTTTCTTTTTTTGTAACTTGCGACTTGTCTGATTCAGATAGAAAGTCAGCAACAGAGAAAACTCCACCTGGTTTCAACAGTCTAGCGATATTATTAAAAAGAGATTGTTTGTCTGATACTAGAAGAATAGCGTCTTGGCTGATTATGTGAGTAAACTGCTCGTCTTTTTTGAACCGTTTTTGCAGATCGCTCCTGCTCCCTCTAACAAATCTCGTATTAATCGCAGGTAAGTTTTGTTTAGCTCTTTTTTCATTCATTTTTTGGGTGTAGCTTGTCGCATCGTTGATTTGCTCATCACTAATATCGATCCCAACGCCTTGGCAATTGTATTTAAGACATAATTCAACTAATGTACGACCTGTCCCGCAACCAATGTCAAGAATAATTGAGTTTTTATCAATCGGTAAAAGTTTATTTGTTTCTTCAATTAAATGATCAGTTGCTTGTCTGTAGGCAGTGCTTAGTGAATCGTGGTTATTTTTAAATAGTCCTACGTGTAGAGTATGTTCTGATTTGTCCCAAGTTTCGTCGTAGTACTTTTTTAAAAAATTGAATTTTTCTCTGGTAATTTTTTCAGAGTATTTTGTCATATGATTATTAATGGAGGCAAGGGATGGAGTCTAACCATCGTCTCAAGTTTTGCAAACTTGCGCCTGAAACGTCTCGGCCACCTCGCCTTGAATTGTTTTAAGACTTAGTGGTCGAGTCGTTGTTTGTTAAATGATTAATTAAATGTCCGATCAATTTATAAGTTTTTACACGAATTGATTCTTGCGTTTTCCAACCAACTCGATAGGCTAAAACATGATTTGATAATTCTTTTTTAATTTTCCAGTCAGCGTTGTCCTTCATTTTCAGCCCCATAATATCCTTTCTAGGTAATCCGGGGTAAACATCAAGGTATGCGAATATTTCATGATTTACCATTCTGTCTGTCAAAGTTTTCTGATCAATTGCGTTACCGTCTGCCGTGTTAATAAAGATAGACTTGTTTTTTAGTTTATTAATTAGATCTTTATTGAACATGTTTTCAGCTTTGTAAGCCGGAACGTGGATTGAAACGATGTCACAAGTACGAGCAAGTTCTTCTAGACTGACGTATTCAATATCAAGTTCTTTCTCAGTCTCTGGTTTTCTTGTTTTTGAATAGTAAACAACTTTCAGACCAAGTTTCTTTGCAGTTGTTGCAACAGTTGTTCCGATTCGCCCTAAACCAACGATTCCAAATGTTTTGTTGGTTAATGAGTACTCTGCTCGGGGTAGGGCAGTAATATCAACTAATTTGTTATTAAACATGATTGATATTTTTTCTAATGTATCAGGGTCAACTCTAGTTTTATCGTAGAAAACTATTTCGTTTTCTGTTAAGAATTTATAAAAAGTGGCTAATGAATCGTCTTTAATTTCGTATTTCTCGCAATTTACTTCAAGAGCACGTAATTTGTCAATTGTTTCATTTGCGTTTTGGATATTTAGTAAGCCTACTTTTTTGTCTTTGACTAATCGCTCGGGAATAAGTTGATCAATACTCTTCTGATCAAAATCAAATTTAGCTTGTCCTATCTTATGAAAATGATGAGTGAATTTTCCTGATCGAGTGTTCTTTTCATTTGTAGGCAATTTTCGAAAATATGTAAATACATAATCAATGATTGCGTTACAGGTCTGGTTTTCATTATCAGTTGAAAGTGAGGTTTGGTAATTTTTTTGAATCAGTTGCCAGATTCCGGCAAAAACTGCTTCTGTTACTGACTCAGTTCCGTAATCCGGGACGTTAACAACTTTAATACCAAGTTCTTCGGCTAATTTCATATTTACACGATGTTCTTTTTCATGCGTCCAAAAAACAATAAGTTTTAGTTGTGGATTTAGTTTCAAAATTTCATCCGGAATATTAGTCCAACAACTGATAATAACGTCAGCACCGTCAACTCTGTTCATTAAAAGTTGTTTTGGCGTGTCGTTCGTTGCTAACTCGCTGTAACATCTCTTGTTAATAAATAGTTCTGGATTGTTTTGATACTGTTTTTCAAGTCCTTCTGGAAGACTGGAAGGGTACTCTAAAACTTGCTCAGACAACTTATTCAGTAATTTCCTATGTTCAGGATAGAAAATTACGGTGTCTAGAACTACTACTTTTTTAAACTTTTTAATTTGGTTGTTCATATTGTTGTTAAATGTTTAAGTTTATTGAGTATTATATCAAAAATATACCATTTTGTCAAGACCTTGACAAGTAAAAATAAATAGTGTATAATACTAATATACACTTACTTATTAATAAAATTGTATTTCTCTATATGATGGACAAAAAAGAAGTGAAGCAGAATCTTTACAGTTCTCTAAAGGAGCTGGGACTAACTGAAATTGAAAGTAATTTTTATATTACATCATTGTCTCTTGGTCCAACTACTATTTCCGACCTTGCGAAGCATCTGAACATGTCGCGACCTAACCTTTACAAGGTAATTGCGGGGTTAGAACAGCATGGTTTGGCTAGATTTTCTGAAAGAAAGAAATATAAAAGAACTTTTGTAGTTGAGTCACCTACAGTTGTGCTCGAGAAGATTAGAAAAAAGCGAGAATCGGTTGCAGGACTTGATCAAACACTTGTTGGCTCTATGCCTGATCTGTTAGCGCTTTATCGACAGGGCGCAAGTGATACCAAAATTAAAATTTTTGAGGGAGAAGAACAATGGATGAAACTTTTTTTTGATGTGCTAGACGAGACAAATGAGACGATTAGCTTTTTTGGGTCTGCTGATGCATTTATTGAAATGATATCGTGGGAAACAGAGAAAAAATGGATAAAGAAAAGAATTCAAAAAGGAATTCATCTTAATGCACTGTTGATCCAGGGGAAGGACGCTCAAACCCTTAAAGAAAAAGACGAGGAGGGGATGAGAACAACTAGATTTTTTAAAGGTGAAATCCCATTTGTTACTGGGTTTATGGTTTACGCCAATAAGGTTATTATTTGGCAACCAAAAGCTCCTCTAGCTGTATTAATTGAAGATCAATATATTGTGCAGATGTTAAAAAGTGTTTTTCAAACGTTGTGGTATAAAGCATAATTGTATTTTTTCTGTGATATAATAGTTCATATGTTAAAAAACCTAGGCTTAATCATTTTTAACAAAGATTGGAAAAAGATGTTGATCTTTTCGATACTGATTTTTTTATTTGCTTCGGTTGTCTATGGGGCGTTGCTAAATGTGGGATTTTTATCAGACGATTGGGGATACGTTATTTTAGCAAGAGATACAACTGTTTTTGAAAGTTTGAATTTCTTTACAAATCCAGATTATCTTGGTGCTGGAGGAGGTAATTTTCGTCCACTCGCTAGCGTTGCGACAGTAGTTTTGTGGAAACCCTTTCTTAATCAGCCCCTTTTCCTTCATCTAATCGCAATTTTTTTACATTCAATCGTAGCTCTACTCGTTGGGCTGTTAACAATGAAACTGTTGAAGAATAAAGCCAGTTTTTATATTGCTAGTCTGCTTTTTCTGGTTTTGCCTTTGAATATCGAAACAATTGCTTGGCTCTGTGCAGCTTGGAACGGTCTCTTTTCTTTGATATTTTTACTACTGTTTTTAATTGTTTATCTTTCTTATAATAAATTTAATTTTCTTAAATACTGTCTGTTAACACTCTTGTTCTTTTCTTCAATTCTTTTCAAAGAGTACGCATTACTTCTTCCTGCAATTATTTTATTGTTTGATCTATTCCAAAAAAAGAAAGTTAATTTCACAATGATATCGTATCTATTTATTCTTGATCTTGTGTATTTTGGATGGCGATCCTCGGTTATCGGAAGCCTTGGTGGATATGGTAACCATTTAACATTTAATATTCCCGATATATTAAAATATATTGAAATGCCGTTTGCGTACATTTTTAGTTTTCATGACTTGGTCCCTTCTTTGTTGAGCGTGTCATTTTCAATTTTATTGATTGCTGCAATTATTTACTCTGTCTATAAAATTGTAAAAAATGAGAAAAAGGCACTTTTTTCGGTTGTTTTATTGGCTATTCTTATTTATCTAGGAAATGTTTTAGGCTGGAACATTTTTGACTTCACAAATAATCACATTGCACATAATAGAGTTTTGTATTTAAGTAACGTGTTCTTTGTTTTGTTATTATATTACTTGATTGGTCGATTGTCAGTAAAGAAGAGACTTTATTTTGTGATTGTTTATGTGTTGCTTTCGGTTGTGATTATTCAATATCAGATGATTCCATGGCGGACAGCGGGGGAAACAACTGAAAGTATTTTAGAAAAGATTTCCGTAGAAAAGATCGACATTCCAACAGATGAACTGCAAATTACAAATTTACCAGATAACTATCAGGGTGCTTTCATTTTTCGAAACGGAATTGATCAAGCTGTCATATTTTCTCGTAAAGAACCTTATGTCGGAAAAGTTATTATAAAAGAGTACCAGGACCAAATAGATCAAGAAGTACTAATTATAAAAGATATAAATCAAAAAATATCGAAATAATTCGATATTTTTTGGTACCGCCGGTCGGAATCGAACCGACATGGGTTTCCCCACACGATTTTGAGTCGTGCGTGTCTACCAGTTCCACCACGGCGGCATAATGCAAATGTAGGCTTATTATAGATAAAATAGATAAAATTGTCAAAGTCGTTATTTTACGCTATAATGTGATGGTAAAATGGGAACATCGTAAAGTGGAAATTGGTTAGGTAAATGATTGAAAATGGATAAAGTAATGG
>Ga0233431_1005366_pt1 | contig 12532 bp, 5 predicted proteins | sample SI_118_April2016_FD_179867 | JGI IMG/M metagenome (GOLD analysis project Ga0233431, IMG submission 179867) | Seawater microbial communities from Saanich Inlet, British Columbia, Canada - SI_118_April2016_200_MG | ecosystem: Environmental > Aquatic > Marine > Inlet | place: Canada: British...
AGCCGATCTATTCAAAAAGATCGGCCTTTTTGTCGTAGGGTCAAATTTTGCTAGGCAGAATCTGACTCTACTAATATTTTGGTAGCGGGGGCTGGATTTGAACCAACGACCTTCGGGTTATGAGCCATAACAAATGAGTTAATTTATATTTTATAATCAACACCTTGCGACACTTGCCAACCTTTTATTACCTGTGAAATAGATATATCGTGCATTAATAAAATCAATCAGTTATAAATGCAATGACACAACTATGACACAACCTTGCTTGAATCTGGAGCGCATCTTACACGCCAAAAAAAATAAAGTCAAGAGTTATATTCAAGTCGATTGATCGACTAGCTCTTTCCATATTTGTTCATTACTCTTCGCTGCGCCTCTTGTATAAGATCATTGTACCTATCAATATATACCTGCTTCTCATCAGCAGTTAGGTTCTTATTGGCATACACTAGCTTTATCTTGGTGCGATATTTCGTCAGCTTCTTGGCGGTACGGTTTACCGCTTTCCTCATAGCTAAAGCATCACTATGATTCGATGCGTACTCAGCCGCTTTCTCGTATTCCCCTATAGCACGATAATCCTTGATGGTTTTGTAAGCCATATTAGCTTCTGTTCTTATGTCGTACATTACCTGCCCGATACGAGTTGAAGTTGCACCTCCTCCTCTCTGCATAAATGCCTTAACAATAAAGTAATCATCCCAATGAGTTGAGGGCTTATCGTTTTCAGTTAGCAGATCAATCCCCCCATCAGTGATCATCATCGCTGTACCTCCAACCCAACCCAGATACCCTTTGATTAAGTAGTCAGCTTGCATAGGTGACATATCTATATTACCTAATGACAACTCCCTGACTGCAGAGGATGAAACTTTACCCAACGCGCTAGTCCAAGACGTAACTCTCGCTTCTGGCGATAAGCCTGACTTGCCCCAACCTTCAATGGGTGAGTCTCTAAATGAATCGTAGTTAGCATATACATCAAGTATAGGCTTCAGTGCTTGCGGAACAGGATTCATGGCTAGTGTATCTGTTAGCGCATGAAACATACGACCTGCAAACAGTTCTCTTGAGTCTTCATCAAAGTCATTAATGAAAGTCTCAATTGCACGCTCTGCAAACACGCCTGCAATTCCTATCTCGAACGGTCTAGGGATAAAGAACATCGTATCCCCTGTGAGCATGGGGAGCTTAACAGCAATGTATGTATCTCTCTGCCATTGCTTCAGCTCTCTATAATCCTCATCATCCTTCATCGCCATAAAGATAGCAGCACTTGTTAAACCATACGCCCCTGCTACAGCAAGTAGTCGCGCCCTCTGCTCTTTATCAATTCCTGCTCGTCCGAGCTTATCCAAACCCTGCAGTCTTGCATTCATGAAAGGAACAAGCTGAGATAGCATTCTGATTGCAGCCCATTCACCTTGAACATCAAACGCCAGCAAATCTCTTGCAGCAAACGCAGCTTCTAACTCAGTGCCACCTGCCTCGATAACGCTATCATAAAGAGCTGCTCTGTTTACATTCTCCGCCCTTGATCCTATATCCTGCCATTTACCAAGACCTGTCTCAACACCGTCTTTAATCTTACCAAACAATGTCTGGAACTTCTCTTCACTATCTAGTATTTGAGAATGCTTAACTCCTTCTGTAATTAATCTTCTGGATGCGTCTGGATCTCCACCCAACTGATGACCAAATCTGAATGATCCACCAGATGCCAGCATACGAGCATAATGAAGAGAGTCTTCTTTTGTTCCATTCCATCCTGAAGACAGAGGATTCAATCCCATTTGACTGCCTTTTAGTTGCGAGATGCCAAGTACATGAATAGAGTCACGGATCAAGTTGCGTACTCTGAACTCTGGACTAATCGTCACCATTGTAGTCAGCATACTCTTAGCTTTACGCCCCACTCTCATCGCCATACTGCCAGAGCCGATAGGTTTTGAAGCTGTTAAGGAGCGTAGTGTTAGTTCATCATTAATGCGAACCCACACCTCTCTTCCGTTATGCCTAATATAGACCATATCCGAACCATGCTTGATCTTACTATTCTCTATCTTCTCTCCGAACAGTCCTTCTGGGTCGTGCAGTACATTTGCTACCGCCACCTCGCCCGCATTCTTGGAGATGTCAGATAGTTTTAAAGAGAGTGCTGTTTTGATTGCGCCAACAGCAGCCTGGTTACTCATTGAAGCGTTTAGCAGATGATTCCAGTTCATCAACACATTCTCTAATGGGTCGTTAATGTTTAACTCAGAACCGTGTATCTTCTTGTATGCTTCCTGCTTAGTTAGTCCACCCAATGTGGCAAGACCTGAAGATTCTGTATCCTCAAGCACACGATAAAATGGGATATAAGCGCCACCCTTCCAGATGTCAGCCTCTTTCTGACCAACAAGACCTGAGCTTACAGCAATATCCACAACACTCTCATGAAGTGACTGGAACTCTGCCAATGCCTTATCAAACGATTGCTCATTACCATTGCGTAAAGACAGTCCTGCTTTAATTGCAGCAGCTCTATTCTTAAATGGAAGTGACACATCCTCTGGTAATTCGCTCGCTCTCTTGGCAACCATATAGCTCAGGAAGTCATCCACCTTTCCTGCTAACGGATCAAGAATAGAAGCTAAACCAGATGACTGAGTTATCATTCCATTTGCATCCACCTTTATAGATGACTGGTCAAGCTGAACGTCACCATCTTTATTGACGATAAGTTTGCCATAATTAATCATAGCAAGAACTTTCTCTCGTGCAGAGGAGACCATTCTTGATCTCATCCAATCTGTTAATACAGGTTTATCTAGTCCTTGCGCTCTTGCTGAGATTTCAGCGTTACGCTTGATAGCGTGAGACTTGTCAAACATACCTTGTCGTAACTTATCAGACCACCCGTCCAGCACAGCACTGATCTTTTCTTTAAAGGTAAGTTTTTTACTCTTCCCAATACCAGACTTAAAGTCATCCATTGGGTCATAAGTCGATTGATCGACTACTGATTCTTCTCCAGCTCCTCCTCGTCCTTGATCGACTGATCCCATATCTTCTGCTCTTCTGGAGTCATTCCGTACTCCTCTATTCCGTGCTGAATCCCCCCTCCATTGGCTCGATAAGCTGCTGCTCTCGTTGCCGTTCTCTCCTCTAAAGTTGTTGTTAGCTTCGTCTCCGCTCCTAATGATAGGGACTCTTTTAACTTCCTTATTCTTTCTGCGGTCTGTTGCTCTGTCGTTTCTTCCATTACTTTCTCCTAATAAAATGTTATCACTCACGCCTATGTTATCAGATTTACTTAAAGAGTCAAATAGGGTGAACGCATCACTACCAAATGATGCCTTAAACAGTTCTGGTCGTGAAGTATAAAACGCACCTAGCTGTGCAAAAAACTCAGCCCTGTATTGTCCGTCAGTAAAGGTCTCCTTATCTGTGATAGGGTATCTAAAGAAGCTACCAACCGCTGAGGATGCGTCCTCATCTTGAGAATTTTCATGGCGACTATAATGCCCCTCAGCCTTGTAAGCTAACGACCCATCCTTCTTTACATCAAAAAGATCCATAGCGCCAGAAATAGACTCACCACTACTATTAATGTCTACCGAATGCCATAGCTCATGTGCTATACCATCTCTAAACTCTCTAAAGATATGGATACTCTGACCTGTTTCAGGTGACTGCAAGGCATCCGTATACTCATCCATCAGGTCTAAAGATACACGGATAACCTGTTTGCTTGGCACATACCCCATGCTGCGAGACTTACCGCCAATCACAATTCCTTTTAATGAGCTAAATGCGTGGGAGGGTATTCTGCCAGATTGAATCAAATCATTAATGGAGGCTTTAAGTATTGCCTCCTCCCTGATTGTTGGCTCAGATAGATTGTGACGCAAAGCCCATCCTATATTTTTAGTGATAATTCTTGACAGTCGCTTAATTAGATTTCTAACTGATAGCTTTACTGGTACTTTCTTAACAGTTACTGGTGTCTCATATATAATCTGACCCTCGTATAAGGGGTCGTTAATGGATCCTGACACCTCGCTCTTGAAACTTGTGGAAGATGATTCAGCTTTATGACTTACCCCTTTCTTGTTTGCTGCTCTATCAAATGCTCTGGCGGTATTACCTGCATCACCTTTATTAAAAACGTCAAGAGATTCGTCTGTGGTCACTTCATCAGCAACTTGACCAATAAATCTACCTCGCAGATCTTTTACTCTTTGCGCTCTATCCTTTTCAATCCATTGTAATGTCCCTTCAGCTCTAGCTTGAACCTTCTTATCACCATCCTTCTTAGCCTTCTCTATCTGTGATCGGAGGTTCGACTCCTCTTGCTCCATGCTTTGTTTCTCTTCTGCAATCTGCTCAAGCTCGGAATCTATCTCCCTAAGGTTGTGATCTTGTATCTCTTTAAGAGCTTCGCTCTTGCTCTTAATGGATGCCTCTCCAAACATTCCTCCTTCCGCAACTGCGCCAGTTGATATTTCAGATGCGTTACTGCCAGCATCATCCCCATCATCCAGCATTTCAGCTTCATTATTTAAGGTGAGATCTTCCTTGCCATCTATAGTATTCATATTATCTACGCTTAGATCGCTAGAATCCTCTTGGTCGTAGTCAATATTAGTATCCTCTATACTTAAATTAGTAGTGCTAACATCGTCTGCGAAGCCGCCATTATCAATACTCAAACCTCCGTACTTTTGGTCACGGTAGTCTGCAAGGAATCCACGCTTATGCTGACCCTCCTTAAAGTTTGCGCTACCTCTCTTCCCTCCTGCGCCAAAAAGAAGTTCTGAGAAGTTTTTAGGAACATTATATCCACGATTAACCAATGCGTCCTGAACTATCTCCAGCGTCTTATCGTTAGAGTTGCGAGCATTAACGCTTGCGTCTGCAATCCTAGCTGCAGTCACATCTCTAAACTTGGTAACAAGAACTTTTACACTTATCTTGCCATCCTTTCCTACGGCAATATTTTTAAGTAAGTAACTAAGAATTGCCTGCTCATCCTTATCAGCAGATTTCCCGTTTTTAAATGTTTCGTATAAGTCCTTTAGTTCTTGCCTAGCTGGAGCAATAGATTTGGTATCTCTATCTATGTGCGCTTTGATCGCATCAAAGAATCTACGCTCTTCGCTAGTGAGGGGAATATTGTATCCATTGCTTTGGCGAAGTTTGGTCTCATCATCAGCTTCCTCAGATCGTCCCTCTCCGCCTTCTCTGTTTCTGACATCGGTCTCTTCATTGTTTGCTTCTTCATTAACCTCTCCTTGTGTGGAATTATCTGTAGTCGATTGATCGACTTCATTGGTGCTTGCACTCTCGCTATAATCAACAGAAATAAGAGCTGGAGCGTCATACATGTCTATATCAATCTTATACTGACCAGATACGCCAGACTGCTCTGAAGATATACTGTACAAACCATCACCAAGAGATACGATAGACTCTGGATCTATACTAACCTCCACTCCTGAAGATGTCAAAACCCAGCTCTTATCAACTTCACTCTGATCGGCAGGCTGTTTAGCAGGTAACGATGCCTCACTCTTTAATGGCTTCTCGTTTTTTGGCGTTGACTCTTTATCTGGAGCTTTATCTGGGAGACCTTTCCAAAAAGTCTCAGACTCTAGCCCTGTGCGATTTCTAAGATCTTTAATGCGACCATTTAACTTGATACGCTCTGCCTTTCCCTCATCACTTGACGCACTTGTTGTCGCTATCTGCTTCTTAATTTCAGTAACAATAGGCTCGATGGCTTTAGCATACTCGCTAGATTTAAAGTCTAACTCTTTTTGCGATGCAGGCACACTGCCCCCATACATATCAACCTTATCTGAGCCATGAACAATCAACCCTCCTGCTGGAGCTTTAGGAGTGCCTACTTTACCAGCCTCGCTTGCAGGGAGATTACCTAATAAAGCTTCTTCCTTCTTAACTGCGTCTACACCAATAGCTCCAGTTACATCTGAAGCAGCCCCTTTAGGAGCAGTGCCAGAAACATTCACCTCGTCCGCACTGTAAGAGCCGTCAACTCCCCCACTACTATTCCTCTCATGCCTATTTCTCAGCTCTTCTTTTATAGCCTTATTCTCGCTCTCCCCTATTGCACCATCTACTGCCGAAACATCTGTTCCTACTTGTGAGCCTGCGCCTGCTGTCTCTGTTTCACTTGCACTATAAGAACCCCCTATCTCACTACTGCCTGTAGACTCTCGCTCGATAATATTTAATTTATTACGATTTTCTTCTTCTATTGCTTGGATCTCAGCAAGACCTACGGAATTATCTGCCTTTACAGGTACTCTCTTTCTCTCTGCAGCTTCGGCACTTAGTCCGTCACCAATAAGATCCTCACCCAATTTACTGGATTGAAGCTCTATCTTTCTGCGTGAAATCTCATCGACAACTTCCTGTAGCCGACCTGTAGCGTTATCGTAAACCCCCCGCTCATCCTTAAACATATCTTGGATTCTAGCAAGCTGTGCGCCTCTCTCAGTTAAAACTGCGTCACTTAACTTATACTTGGATGCCTGCTTATCAACCTTAATCTTCTCGTTAAGGTCGGTATATGGCTCTGTATCTAGCTCATAAGAGCGATCAAGCAGCGTGTTCAGATCAACTTCTTTAGCTTTACCTGCTAAAAGATTACTGACCGCTGTCTGTACTGTAGATATTCCTCCGCCTGTTAATGACTCATGCAATGCAGAGCCAAGACTAGCTTCATCTCCTGCTAGAACTTGCCCTGTATATTCGCCCGCACCTTCGCCAAACGTCTCTACTCCAAAAACAACACCTCCCTTCTTTAGCTTGCTTGCGGTAGAAGTTGCGCCCCTGTATTGATCGGCAAGAGCTTCCAGTTTATTATTGTAATCCTTATTCAGTCTGCCTTTTACGAGGTCAGTCTTGAACTCTTTATTTAATCGGTCTACATTTTTCTTGAGTCGTCTAGCTGGCGCTGTAAAGATACCTAACCCAACCGCTGTTGTTGCAACATCCCATACAGCAACACCCGCACCTTTTGCGACAGCCTTATCTTTAGCCCAAGAAAGGAAACCCTTATCACTTAATAGCTCTTTAATCTGCTGCGGGTCAGATGGATCGTCAACATACTCATACACCAACTCTTCAAGATACGCACCTGTTTCAATAATCATTGAGCCAGTAGCTGTGCCTGCAATACCGCCACCCATAACTCCGTAAGGACCTAATGGTGCGCCCGCTTTAGCACCTACAGCAGTTGTAACTGCAATAGTTGGAGCACTTCTAGCCATAGTTTTAACTGACTCATAATAAGATTCTTTATTAGTAAGGAAGTGTTCAGCCAAATCGTAAGAGGTAGACATCGTATCCCAGAAACCTACCGACTCATCAACAGCGTCTATACGCCCGCTTATCTCTGAGCTGTATGCCTGATGTTCTGGAGTGGTTTCCTGTGCTCTCTCTTTAGCTCTCTCTGCAAAATGCGCAGAGTAAGAGTCAATCAGCTCAGGAGACTGAATCGCAAGTAAGCCAGTGCCGTGCATTCCAAGCATTCCATCATCTACGCCCTCACCAATAGAGTTAAGAGTGCTTAGCTCATAATCTTCTTGACCGTACTTAGCATCGAAAGCGTCAATAGTTGTAGCACTTGATTCGCTGAGATTCTGCACTCCATGCCGCTGATCAAATGAGGCGAAAGGATTTTGATTAAAGTCTTTATACATAAATATCTCCTAACGCTGGGCTGATTTAATATCGTCAACAGCACTTTGTATCAATCTCTCACCTATATCAGTATCAAAGCCCAGTATCACTCCTTTAATATCTATACTTCCAGCTAATCTTTGCATAGTAATTGGTTGCATTCCTCTTCCTCGTCCTGCATTAACCTCCTCACCATCAATAAATCTTTGAGCTAAAACTTTAATTGCTTGCCTTGTCTCGGAATTTAATCCCTCATAAGTAATATCCTCATAATTATTCTTTGCATTAAAGTTTGGAGGTCTGATTGTTATAACCCCTCCATCAATCCTAGACTCAACAGGTATCACTTCCTTACCATCCCCTATATCAGTGGATACATTAGGTTTCGGGTCTTTAGTATTCCAAGGCTTTTCACTGCCAACAGAAGGAAGGGGAGCTGGAGTCTCAGCTACTGGCTCAACACCAAGATTAAGGCTGTTAAATGCCTTATCAGTCGCCTCAATACCGAACTGTTCTACCGATACTTTATAGGCATCCGCCTGTACTTCAGGGTTGCTTTGAATAATGTTCAATCTTGTTCTTAGGAAGTTCTGAGCACCCAGGAAGTTCTCCTGCCCCACATGATCTGATTGCGGCATATTTGGGAAAGCCTGAGACATAAATGCACTACGATCCTGACTAACACTATCTAGTTTTCTGCGATACAGATCCCTCTGACCTTTAAGCCTAGCTACTTCTTGAGGGTTCATGCCATCATCGTTGTTGATCTCTTTCTCTAGCGAGGTGATATGAGTTGAAAGAGTCTTGATTTCACTATTATAATAATCAACCTCTGTCTTGTAGTCTGGCTTAGACTGCTTGATTGTTGGAGATGCGTATCGACCAATAAGACCTATCTTATCAAAGTCTTCATAAGGGGTGTTTCCGTCTACACTCTCAAAAGGCACAGTTTCCTCACCACCTGCATACTGCGTCCCCAGTTGATCCCTTCTAACGTATGTCGGTTTTCCAGTCGATTGATCGATCACTGATACCATCTCTCCATCAGTCGCATCAATAAGTTGCTGCGCTCTCTTATTAGCTTCTTTATCTGACCGCCAGCTGTTCAATATGGCTGCGGCACGATCAATTCCTGCAGCAGTATTATCCTGCTCCTGTTTAAGCCTAGCTGCCGCTATGTCCTGCTCCTGTTTAAGCCTAGCTGCTTCCAATCTCTGATTCTGGTCAAGTTCGGCTGCGGCTATCTTCGCATTTATATTATTTATCGCAGTCGCGTCCGCACGGTCTGCGTTAGCACCCCCAACATCCAAGTTATTCTGATTGCGTATCACCTCTCTTGCTTGTGCATTACTGTCTTGCTGACTAATCTCACTCATTCGCAAGCCGTGATTCATCACTGCCATTGCCTCTTTTTTAATCTGCTCGGCTTTATCTTTACGCTTCTCACTCATTACTGTTGCACCAGTCTGTGCTGCACCACCAATAAAATCTAATAATCCTGCCATGTTCTTATCCTCTTACTCTAGTTGAGCGGTTTAGTCCGCCACGATTCATCCTTGAACGATTTATGCCTGAACGATTTATACTTGAACGATTAGCTCCTCGCTGAACTCCAGCGGTAGCGTATAGGTCCTGCTCTGGTGCTGCTGCCAGTGGAACTGATGACAGTAATCCACCTGATGCTGGAGAGTCATCACTGCCATAATCTCCTGCATAATTGCCTGTAACCCCTGTGCTGCCTGTGCTGCCTGTAACCCCTGTGTTACCAGCCTCTGATCGAGCTTGGTCAGCCATAGCACCTCCTAATTTTGACCCTGCTATCCCACCGACCATAGCGCCATAAGGTCCTAAACTTGAACCGATTGAGGCTCCTAATCTTCCAGTTACTGCTTTAGTTGTATCTTTAGCGAGTCCGAATGATGCTGATTCCAGAGCCTCCTCATTAGTCTCTCCTCGCACCTTTGAGTCAGCAGCTCTTGCTAAGGCAGAGATTCCAAGCTTTGCCGCGATGGATGCTGGATTAGCAAACATAGCAATAGTTGAGATGGGGTTCTCTGTGACATGATCCACAGCACGGCTTACCGCATACCTAGAGTAATCTCCTACACCATCTGCCTCACTCCACTCCGCCTCTCTATTCTGATCTACAGCGAGACTTCTATCTCTGCTGTCAACTTGCTCAGATCTAATATCTTCTCTTGTTTCGCTCCAAGATTTACCTGGATCCCTGCCTGTTCCTAGCCTGCCATTTGTTTGGGCTTGAAGTGAGGCAGATACAAAACCAGCGGTTGTTGCGCCAGCATCTGTATCAGAGTCCGATCCTCCCATATCTGACTCTGTACTAATGTTTCCTAATGAGTCCATTGAGTAGCCGCCAGGTTCTCCAGCTTGCTCACCTACCTGCCCTAACCCTGTGTTTGTAGCGTCATCCATATTATCTTCAGAGCCGCCTCCACTATCCCCACCTCCGTCCCCACTCGCTGCATCACCGCCTGCCGCACCCGAAGAGCATCCGCAGTACATGGGTTTTGATTCTACTGATAAATTCTTAAACATTCTCTTCTCCTATAAATCCAAACTTCTTACCTGTCTCTTTCCATTTTCTGTATTCAATCTGGCGTGTAAATCGTGGGATATTCTTTGCATCACTTAATGGGTTAATTCCTGAACTCTTCATCCTTGAATAGATCCTCTTCTTAATTGCACAATCAAGCGTAACTGTTCCGTTATCATCGTAACGATCAGCAGGGCATCCACCTTTACAGATACTCCAATACTCGCAACCAAAGCACTCCTGCGGGACTAAGTTATTCTGATAGAGAGTTTGCCGTTTTAAGATGATGTTGCTCATAGGATCTTCCATCCAGTTCGCAAACTTGCCTTCATCGTTATATGATTTATTGCAAGCCGTTACCCCACCATCAGCGCAGAACTCAAACCACCAGCAGTTATTCCCATCAACATGGCAGATCTTTCCCCAGATTGAATGATCGTAATCGTGCAGTCCGTTATCCGCTAAGAAGTCAGCCCACTCTACTTTCTGATCATCACTAATCTGCTGATCGCCCTTGATATGCTTAAAGGCAATTGTCATTGAAGGGAACTCTCTATGAAGCTTTTCTATCTCACTCAGTACCGCAGGAAGATCTTCCATTGTGTCTTGATTTACGCAAACCAATAAGCGGTGAGAGTACCCAAGATCACGAGCTATTCCGATATTCTCAATAACCTTGTTATAAGTCTTTGAGCGATTCTTGTTGTGCGCTGCAGGAGGAAGGTCTACCGAGTAACCAAAAGCCACTCTGTCCTGCATCTCTCCCATACGCTTTAAGTAGCTTCGATTAACCGCTACACCATTAGTCTGCACACTGATACGATTCATTAGGGTAATCTCTGAAAGCATCTCTACAGCCTTAGAGAGAGCTTCAGGGGATAATGTTGTAGGCTCTGCTCCGTGCAGATATGCAGACTCTAGTACAAACCTCTCCCTCTTAGCTTTATCAATAAGTCGACTGATCGACTCTAACGCCTGTGCATCTATATCTACTTTCTGATTCTTAAAATCATCTGGAAGATAGCAGTAGGTGCAGTCGATATTGCAATATTTAGAGACTGCAAAATATGCAGGAACGCTATAGTCATACTCGTACCCTAACTGCCTCACTGCTGGAGAAGTCCTCTAGGAGTTGGCTCTTGCATCCTCCCTTCTGGATTAGCATTTCTTGCTTTGAATGTTGCTTCATTTTCTTGTGCATCTCGTACTGCTGGATTGCCTTGCTGCTTCTCTTTAACCTTCATCGCGTAATCTTCCGTTGCTCGGATTAGAGCCTCATTAACTAGACGATCAACCTCTTTTTGAGAGGACACTTGAATCACTTTCTGTATAGCAGCCAACTCAGCCACATCAGAGATTAGTGTTTGAAATAGTTTTTGGATTGTAGGTCTGGTAAATCTAACTCCTTTCTGAATGCCGTCCTCTACGATTGAGTTCACCAAGTCTGATACAACCTGACCAACTCCTTTCGCTGGATTCTCTGCCTCTGCGATAAACTGCATTAGCTCTTCTGTCTGCTGTTGATAAATAACCTCTCTAGCGTATATCACTGACTGCCAATATAACTCGTCCTTCATCTGCTCATCTTTCATTATGCAAATCCTCCGCGCTTACCTGTTGCCGTTCCTGATTTAGAGATGTACGCCTGCTTTATATAGTTCTGTCTATTTAGCTCGTTCTCTCTTTTCTTCTCTTCTGCTGTTTTTTCTGCTTGATTAGCCTTATACCACGCACCTAAACCACCAACCAACATCTCTCCAGAGCTGCCCATGATATCTCTCTTAGCTCGATCTATTAAGCCCATATTGCGCTCCGCTTCTATACCGTCTAGTTTTGCTTTGAAGTATTGATCTTGGTAATCCATTTGATCTGATTTAGTTATTGGCTTTATCTTGCTTGACACTTCAGCTAAGGATTGAGATTGTTTGATTGGATCCTCTGGCGTGTAATCTGTATCCTGATCATAGCCATTATCGTCCAGGGTCTCGTTAATCCATTTCTGCATTTCTTCTGGTGTGAATTTATTTTTCTTCATCAGACCAAACCCCTTATTCAACCGATAATCTAAGCGGTCGCCTTCTTCCTTAGGAAGACTTTGTACAAAGTTTTTAGCATTATCAGCCTCGTTAATCTCCTCAGGCTTAATGCTTATTACTTCTACTTCCTTAACACCATCCTGTGGGGAGACTCCAGAGTCGCTTTCAGGACCGTTACCACCTCCGCTTTCCGCGCTCTCATCACTAAACATATCTGCAATCGCATCATACCCGTCCTGCCATA
>Ga0233431_1005367_pt1 | contig 12530 bp, 10 predicted proteins | sample SI_118_April2016_FD_179867 | JGI IMG/M metagenome (GOLD analysis project Ga0233431, IMG submission 179867) | Seawater microbial communities from Saanich Inlet, British Columbia, Canada - SI_118_April2016_200_MG | ecosystem: Environmental > Aquatic > Marine > Inlet | place: Canada: British...
GCTCTGGCCATTGGGATTGTGATGCTGATGAAATTTGTATAGATGTTAATTGGGAATTAGTCAATATTCTTGAGGAAGATAGAACAGGTTGTTATGCAGACGGATATGGAAATGGAGATTCTTGCGGCATGTGTCGAGAATCCACAAATGATGATGGTTTTTGTGCTTCTGAATATTTAGAGGAATATGGGCACCTTCCTAGTGGAGATTGGGAAACTTGTTTAATGGATGTTGCAGATTGTGGTGGAAAAGAAGAATGGGAAGGCGGTTGCCCAGTGGAAACTGAATGTCTCCCAATGGAAGATGACCCGAATTATGGGGGATGTTCTTTTCTTTATGCGGAGGACCCTTGCACAGATGGTACTCCTTTTGGAGAATGTTCTGATGCCTTGCCATTATATTGTGATATTGCGGGAAATTTAATTGATGGCTGCCAGACCTGTGGATGCCCATCTGAAACTCTGGTATGCCTTGATTCTGGTTCATGTACTACCTCTGGAGGCGATGATCCAGTTCCAATTACAGATTATTGTACTCAAGTTGGAGGAGTTTGTGCAGAGAGCTGTGATAGTGATTATTATATTTTAGAGGATACTGAAGATTATTCTGATTTACATGAGGCCTGTAGGGATAAAGATGAAGATTATGTGTGTTGTTATCCTTATGCTAATGATGAATTGAATGATTGTGAGTATTATGGTGGAGAGTGTAAGGAAGAATGTAGTGGAGATTATTATCATTCGGAGGTTCCTTATTTAGATGATGAATGTTTGTTCTATTCTGATTCAGAGAGTTTATGTTGTTTGAAGTATGATGTAGGTTCTCAAAATAGTGGGGAAAAAGATACTGAAGAAAATACCTGGGAAAAAATATTTGGATCTCCAGATACAGATAGGGAGGGTTATAATAAAGAGAATTACATCCACCTTGGAGAGAATATAAGCTTGCATAGGAATTATGCATTTGGTTTTGGTGCCTCACTGGTTATTATACTCTTTGTAATTACAGTGTATTATCCTAAATTTAAAAAGAAGAAATAGTAATATTTATAAATCTGTTTTGTTTTTTATTCTCTATGGTGAAGAAGAAGAATTTGGTTACGATTCTAATTGTTGTTGCAATTGTATTGGGCATTAGGTTTTTAGTTACTTATTCTGATGACTTTAAACATGTAGTTGTCGGATTGTACATGGGCCAGGAACCTGCAACTAATTGTTATGATGATTGTAGTGATGGGACTTCGCCAGGCGAATGTTCACATAACATTCCGTTTTATTGTTTGGCACAGGCACCTACCGTTGAAGAGTGTGGTTTAGTGCAAGACTGTAGTGAATGTGGCTGTTGGCCGCCGGATTATGTTTGTAATTCTGAAAAAGGTACTTGCTCTCCCTTTGCTTCTCCTGGTGATGATGACGAAGAAGAGTATTGTGATAGTCATTGGGAATGTACTTGTAATGAACTTTGTGTAAATGATGATGGAGATTTATTAAATTTTGATGAAGATCCCAGTGGAAGTTGTAGTGAGTTAGGGGATGATTGTGGAGAGTGTGTAGTTAGCGATGAGGAAGATGGTTTTTGTGCTTCTGAATATCTTGAAGTGTATGGGTTTGACCTATGTATTGGGGGAGATTGGGAAACTTGTTTAATGGATGTTGCAGATTGTGGTGGAAAAGAAGAATGGGAAGGCGGTTGCCCAGTGGAAACTGAATGTCTCCCAATGGAAGATGACCCGAATTATGGGGAATGTTCTTTTCTTTATGCGGAGGACCTTTGCACAGATGGTACTCCTTTTGGAGAATGTTCTGATCTAGATGCAGGAGGTTATGGGCCTCCAATGTATTGTAATCCTGATACTGGATTAATAATTCCTATGTGTGCGGGTGCTGATGAAATAATGTATAATGAAGATGATTGTGGGTGTCCAGAACCTGATGGAGATATAGTTTATGTATGTACCGAGCCAGATCCAGATATGGGATTAATCAATTGGGAGTGTGAAGGTACTAACTATGAGGTTGGACAAAAACCACTTTTATGTGGAAATGGATATTGTGATGAAGATTCTGAGGAGCCCTGGTTTGCTGAAAACTGTGAAAATTGCCCGGAGGATTGTTGCCCAACTGGCCCTGCAGATGATGACGATGATGATGGACCTTATTCTGCTGGTGAAGTAAATTATTGTACTCAAGTTGGAGGAGTTTGTGCAGAGAGCTGTGATAGTGATTATTATATTTTAGAGGATACTGAAGATTATTCTGATTTACATGAGGCCTGTAGGGATAAAGATGAAGATTATGTGTGTTGTTATCCTTATGCTAATGATGAATTGAATGATTGTGAGTATTATGGTGGAGAGTGTAAGGAAGAATGTAGTGGAGATTATTATCATTCGGAGGTTCCTTATTTAGATGATGAATGTTTGTTCTATTCTGATTCAGAGAGTTTATGTTGTTTGAAGTATGAAGATACTTCTGGTAATGAAGGTGATTCAGAGAGTGGAGAGGAAGATGCTAGTTTGTGGGAGAATCTATTTGGATCTCCAGAGACTAATGAAGATGATCCTAACTATGATGAAGCAGCGTATATTCATTTGGGAGAAAATATAAGTTTACATAGGAATTATGTTTTTGTTGGAGTAATTATTATAATTGTACTTGCATTTGCAATTACAGTGTATTATCCTAAATTTAAGAAAAAATAAGGAGACCAAAAGATTTATAAATCATAAATTGATATCAAGAGATAACTCATTCTTAGAGGTAATGTGAATGGATCAAATATCTGAAAAAGTTCAAAAAGGTACTACCACTGTTGGTATTGTATGTAAAGATTGTATTGTCTTAGCTGCAGATAAAAGGGCAAGTGCAGGCAATTTTATTGCTAGCAAAGATACTGACAAGATTCATAAAATTTCTCCAAATATGGCCGTCACTATGGCTGGATTGGTTAGTGATGCACAATTAATAGTTAAACTAGCAAAAGCTGAATTAAGCTTAAAGAAAATAAGAAGTCAGAAAGATGCTAAAGTAAAAGAGGCCGCGAATATGGTAGCCAATATATTGTATCAGAATATTCGAAAATTTTCAACAGTACCAGGTATTGTGAGTTTTTTATTAGGTGGAAGAGATAATCATGGATTTGGCTTGTATGAGTTGGGTGTTGATGGTTCATTGAGTGGGATTAAAAGATTTGTTTCTACCGGATCAGGTTCATTTATGGCATATGGTGTCATGGAGACACTATATACTGAAGAAATGAGTATGAAGGAAGGAATTGAATTGTCTATGAAAGCGATTAATGCGGCTATGCAGAGAGATATGGCAACAGGCGAAGGCGTCGACGTATTTGTAATTGATGTCAATGGTGCGAAGAAAGTAGTAGGGAAAAAAATTGTCTCAGAACTTAAATAATTTTTTATTCTAAATTTAAAGAAGAATGGTAATAAAAATAGTTGAGGATATTAAAGGTATGCTCCCAGATAACGCAGATGTATCTACTATTAGTTTTGAAGGGGCGAATATCGTTATTTATACTAAGAATAAAGACTTTTTCTTAGATTGTAATGGAGTAATTAAGAAAATAGTTGGTGAAATCAAGAAAAGAGTTGAATTACGACCAGATCCTAGTTTATGTATGGGGTTAGAAAAAGCTGAGAAGATAATTAAGGATTCTATGCCTGAAGAAGTGGGGAAAGTAGAGGTTACTTTTGATCCCCAGAGGAGCCAGGTTGTTATTGAGGCAGAAAAACCCGGATTAGCAATAGGAAAATCTGGTGAAAATTTGAAAGAAATTAAGAAAAAAACACTCTGGGTTCCTTTAGTTCGAAGGATACCAAGTATTAGATCTAAATTAATTGAGAATATTAGACAGGTTTTATATCAAAATGATGATTATAGGAAGAAGTTCCTGAATAAAGTTGGGGAAAGGATATATGGCCCTAGAAGAAAAGATAAAAAAACTGAATGGATTAGAATTAGTTTTTTAGGTGGCGCTAGTCAAGTTGGAAGAAGTTCATATTTATTACAAACAGAAGAGTCCAGCATTTTAGTTGATTGTGGTGTTAATGTTGCAGCCCCTGAATCTAGTGCATATCCTTATTTACAAGCCCCGGAATTAAAAATTGACCAATTGGATGCAGTTATCTTGACTCATGCACATGTAGATCATTCTGCTTTGGTGCCTTTATTATTCAAGTATGGTTATAGGGGGCCGGTATATTGTACTCCTCCAACAAGGGATATTGCAGCTATGCTTGCTTTAGATTTTATTAATATCGCCCAGATGGAAAATAAGAAAAATCTTTATGAGACTGTTGATGTAAAGGAATCTGTTAAGCATACTATTACTTTAAACTATGAAGAGGTCACGGATATTACTCCAGATGTTAGGTTGACTTTTTATGATGCAGGGCACATTTTAGGTAGTGCGATGGCCCATTTGCATATTGCAGAGGGTTTACATAATATTATGTTTAGTGGAGATATGAATTTTGAGACTTCTAATCTATTGAGTCCTGCAGTCACTAAGTTTCCAAGATTAGAATCTTTATTAATAGAAGGAACATATGGGAGCAAGGATGATGTTGTAGCTACTAGGAGTGAATCTGAGGCTTATTTAAAAAATGTTATTAAAACTGTAATTGCCGCTAAGGGAAAGGTCCTTATGCCTGTTTTAGGAGTTGGAAGGAGCCAAGAAATAATGCTTATCCTTGAGAAGGCGATGAGAGAGAAGGAAATACCGGAAGTTCCTATTTATGTTCAAGGTATGGTTTGGGATGTTACTGCGATTCATACTGCTTATCCTGATTTTTTTAATAGTAAGACTCGCCAACAGATATTTCATAAGAATGAGAATCCATTTTTATCTGAAATCTTTAAACAGGTTGGTAGTCAGAAAGAAATGAAGGGAGTAATGGAGGGAGGGCCCTGTATTATTTTAGCTACTTCTGGAATGATGACAGGAGGTTCCAGTGTAGAGTATTTCAAAAATTTAGCAGATAATCCTAAGAACGCATTAGTTTTAACTTCTTATCAAGGAGAGGGATCATTAGGTAGAAGATTACAACAGGGAGAGAAGGAAATAATGTTCCCAGAAGGGAGAAAACAAATACCTGTTTTTGTGAAGATGGATATTCATTCTATGCATGGTTTTACGGGACATAGTGATAGAAACCAATTGATGAATTTTATGCATAGGTTGAACCCGAGACCTAAGAAAGTTTTAGTTGTTCATGGAGAGAGAAGTAAATGCTTAGATTTAGCTAGTTCTATACACAAGCAATTTAGGATTGAGACTAGTGTTCCTAAAAATATGGAAACTGTTAGAATCAAATAATTATCCTCTTGCGAATAAGAAAGTCATATAGAATAAATACATTCCTATTAGAATGTAAGCATTCCATTTCTCTAATTTATGTTTTTTTCCGGCGTACATGAAGGTTAGAAGTATTGTTGTTGCAGCAAATAAAAATATTAAATCAAAATTATAAATGGGATTAAAGGGTATTGGCCTTATTAGTGATGATGTTCCTAAGACTAAAAATGTGTTAAATATGTTTGATCCAATTATATTCCCTACCACAAAATCTAGTTTTTTCTTGAATAGGGCAACCAGAGAGACTACTAATTCTGGGAGAGAGGTTCCAACCGCAAGTAGTGTTGCAGAGATTAGAAATTCGGATAGCCCCAAATTTGATGCAATGGTTGTTGCAGCATCTACTACAAGCTTTCCCCCAAGGAATATAGCTATCATCCCTCCAATAAGCATGAGTATTGTATCTCTTTTTGATCGTTTTTCCTTTAGCTTTTCTGGCAAAAATTTATCTTTATCTTTCTTACTGATCATATAAATATAACCTATAAAAATTAGGAAAAAGATTAGGAAAACTATCCCGTCCGTTCTTGAAAGTATATTTGGCCCGTCGGAGAATAGCGAATCATTAACTAAAACAAGCAATAGGAATACTGAAAATAGGGTAAATGGTATCCCTCTTTTGACTACGACATATCTTACTTTTAGCACTAAAAAAAATGAACAAATTCCAAGAATTATTAGTATATTTGCAATGTTGCTCCCAATTATATTGCCTAATCCCATTTCAGACGAGCCGGCAATAGATGAAAAAGTGTTTATCATAAACTCAGGAAGTGAGGTTGAGAAAGCTAGAACGGTTAGGCCAATTATTAATGGTTTAAGTTTCAAATATTTTCCTATACTAGATGCGCTTTCTACTAAATAGCTTGCACCCTTTATTAATAAGAAAAAACCTGCTAGTAGTAAAATGTATTCTAACATAATTAGTTTTTAGATTATTAGTTTATAAATATTGTTACCGCAAGGTTTAAAAAGAGGTTGAGAGTTTTTTATTATAAAGCGAGATGGAGCAGTTAGGAGTGCTCGTCGGGCTCATAACCCGGAGGTCGGTGGTTCAAATCCACCTCTCGCTATTTATAGAATCCCTAATTCTTTAGCTTCTATTAGGGCCACTACTGCGTGTTGGTTTCTATCTACCCTCATTGAAGTGGAATCCCAACTTCCTCTGAAACCTCCAATTGCTGAAGGAGGGCATATATTTGAATCAGTTAGTTGTAGTGCAAGTATTGCATCTGCGCCTTCTTTAATAAAATTTGAATAACAAACTATTCTATCTTGATCGTTTAGTAGTTTAGCTAGTTCGTATGCCATATTTACTCCTTCCATGTAAACTGCTGTGACTGATCCTCTGGAGAAATCAAAATTCTGACAGTTTTCATCTGGTTGGTGGAAATCTAACATAAAATCATTCATTTCAAATACAAACTCGGCCACCTCTTTATTTTGTGTAACTTTGTATAGCTTATTGTATGCCCTAGATTGCCATGGAACAAATGCGGTGTTTTCTTCTTCTCTGAAATATTCTTGATAATATGGAAATGCTTTCTGTGCTATTTGTAAATATTTTATATCCCTAGTATGTTCATATAGAGACATAATTGCAAATAGGGACTCTCCTGGGTAGTAATTCTGACTTCCTGGATTACTTGAATAAAAATATGAATTAAATGATCCATCTTCATTTTGTTGTTGTATTATTCCGTTTGCGAATTTTTCTAAATAGTATTCTTTTTGTGGGTGTTCTGATTCTAAAAAAGTGAGTATCATGAAGGCAGAATACCCAAGTTTTTGTTTCTTTGGAGTTATATTTAGTATTATAAAATCAGTTTGTTCATCATAATAGAAGTAATTTTCAAAATATTTTATCCCTTTATTTGTTAGAGTTTTATATCTTGGGTCGTTTAGATAATTAGAAAGCATTGAAATAGACCAGAGTGAGGCAGTTTCCCTAAGGGGGTGAGATTCACCAGAATATTTATTTGTTTCAAAATCGTATGTATAGAATAAAAAATTATCATTTTGGCTATTTAGAAACCACTCTCCCCCAAGCCTTATTGATTCTGTATACTTATCCAAGCGTATGAATGGGATTAGAAAAATTGTTAGAATGATTATTGCTGCCACAATTATTGTTGTTTTTCTCATATTTTTATATTGTTATTAATATTTAATAATATTTCGGTATTTTTATAAAGTTGATTCGTTAGATTGTCTTATGAAAGTTTTGGGAATTGATGAAGCAGGCAGGGGTCCGGTTATTGGAGACATGGTTATGGCAGGAGTTATGATTGATGAGGAAGACGAATCAAAATTTGGAGATATTGGGGTAAAGGATTCTAAGTTAATTGCACCTAATAAAAGAAAATCATTGTTCAAGGAAATACAAAAAATTACAGAAAAATATCATATTATTGAGGTTTCACCAAAAGAAATTGATGAGGCTGTTTTTTCTAAGGAAATGAATCTGAATAAATTGGAAGCAGTTAAGTCTGCCATGATTATTAACAAATTAAAGCCAGATAAGGCCATTGTTGATTGCCCAAGTAATAATACAAGCAGTTATGAGGAGTATTTGAGGATGCTTTTGAAAGATAAGAGTATTGAGTTGGTGGTTGAAAATAAGGCTGATTTCAATTATTTGGTGGTTGGAGCGGCATCTATCTTAGCTAAAGTGACAAGGGACGAAGGTATTGAAAAAATTAAGAAAAAATATGGTAATATTGGTAGTGGATATCCTGCTGACCCCAATACTAAAAGGTTTATTATGGGGAATTTTGAGAAGCATCCAGAAATATTTAGGAAAAGTTGGGCTACTTTTAAAAATCTAAAATCTGGTAAAACTCAAAAGAAACTTGGAGAATTCTAATCTTCTATTATTTTAAATCCATACTGGTCAAGGTGAGTGGATCCATTTAATTCTCCATATTGTTTTGGATACCTTAAAGTTACATTTAGACCTTTCTTCGCACCCATTTCTCCGATTATGCTTAATTCAAATTCTTTCCTATAATCCGAGAAAATTATTAGATTTCCTCTCTGAACTCTTGTTGCTAGTAATTCTGGAGTCACGAAATGTGACTCTACATCAAGTTTTAATTTTCTTAATTTGTCCGATAGTTCTCCATCCCTTCGCCCGGACAGGGGAGTCGCATTAGGGACATTACAATGATACCCATAATCGTTAGAAGCCTTGCTAGCAGGCAATGCCATTAGAATTTACCCCCAAATAATTGTATAATTTCACACTAAAATAGAGATAGGTAGTTTATCATTTATATAGATTATTGTAGAGAAATATTTATTAAAGAGTCTTATTTTCCAAATACCTGATGAGTGGACAAATAAGATTGGGATTGAGCTTTGATGATGTTTTATTAGTACCTAAAAGATCATCTATTGAATCTAGAAGAAATGTAAATACTTCTACTTTGATTACCAAGAATGTGAGGATAAACCTTCCCATGATTTCGTTGAATATGGCCAGTGTTACGGAATCTAAGATGGCAATTGCCATGGCAAGAGAGGGAGGAATTGGAATTATCCATAGATTTATGCCAATAGAAGAGCAAGCTGCAGAGGTTAGGAAGGTAAAAAGATCTACTGGAAGGATTATTGAAGATCCAGTTACGTTATATGAAGATACTACTTTAGGAGATGCTATTAAGATTATTGAATCAAATAATGAGATTACTGGTTTATTGGTAGTTGATAAAGAAAGTAAATTAGTAGGAATTCTAACTCAGAGAGATATTATTTTCGAAAAAAATACTAATAAACTGATTAGTGAATTAATGACTAAAAAAGAAAATTTAGTTAGTGCGGACCCACTTATTTCTATTGAAAAAGCTAAAAGAATATTGAAGGATAGCAGAATTGAAAAATTGCCCCTGGTCGATAAAGAGGGGTATGTAAAAGGTTTGATCACAATAAAAGACATTATGCATCTAGAAGAATATAACAATGCGTGCAGAGATAAAAAGGGAAGGTTAAGAGTTGCGGCAGCTATTGGGGTAGTCGAGGATTATTTAGAAAGAGCAAGTGCTTTGGTTAGAGAAGGGGTTGATGTTCTGGTTGTTGATATTGCGCATGGACATTCCGAGATGGCAATAAATGCAATAAAGAAATTAAAGAAAAAAGTAAGAGTAGATATACTTGCTGGCAATATTGCCAGTGCCGATGGAGCAAAAGATTTGATTAAAGCAGGAGTTGATGGAATTAAAGTGGGGGTCGGTAATGGGACTATTTGTACTACTCGTATTGTTACTGGGGCAGGAGTGCCACAATTTACTGCTGTATCTGATGCATATAATGTAGCGAAAAAATATAAAATTCCAGTTATTAATGATGGAGGGATAGCATCTTCTGGTAATTTTTGTAAGGCTCTTTCTGCTGGTGCCTCGGCAGTCATGTTTGGTAGTGTTTTTGCAGGAACAGATGAAACACCTGGACCAGTAGTGTATAAGCAGGGTAAACAATATAAGCACTATCATGGTAGCACTGCATATATGTCCAATGTAATAAAACAAGAGAGGGAAACCAAAGTAGCAGTAAAAGAATTTTTAAGGGATGTTTATGTAGAGGGTGTTGAGAGTATGGTACCATATAAGGGGCCAGTAAAAGAAGTTATACACTCATTTATGAAAGGACTAAAATCTGGAATGAGTTATTGTAATGCAAAGAATCTTGTTGAATTGAGAAATAATGCTGAATTTATTAGAATAACTGATAAAGGTTTAAGAGAAGGTATGCCGCATGATGTGGAAGAAGTTTAACGTTTTTTCTTTTTTCTTTTTTCGGGAGTTTTCTTTTTAACTTGTTTTTTCTTTGGTTGTTTTTTCCCCCCTTTGGGTATATATTTTACTTTTCTTTCTTTTATAGGGGCCTTTATTCCTTTATCTTTTGATTTTTTTGTATCTTTTGTTTCGCTTTCTTTTTTCTTATGTTTATGTATCCTTGTTTCTCCGTATTTAACTTTTGAGACTTTCTTTCCTGCGTTAGCTGTTAGTTCATCTGCATCAAAAACTTTTGATGATTTTTTCTTTTTTGCTAATGCTTCTTTTAACAGAGGTATTTGCCTATTGATATCCCTCATCAAATCTGAGAATTTTTTAACTCTAATTCTGTATGTACTTTCAGACATCTTATTATTCTCGAAATAATCTCTTTGCGAGGTTTTTATTAATTCTTCCAAGACTTCTGCCTCTCTGGCCAACTTTTTTAGTTTGTGTTTTATTAAAAATATCCCTATTCTATTCTTCAGAATTAAATAGATAATAAATGCACTTCCCAATACTATCAAAATTATCATCCAATTATTTACAAAAAAAGATTTTAGTGTTTGTGTTGTTGTTTTGTATGCTAGATTTAACGCAGTGTATTGCCCTTCTAATTCGGTTAACATTGAGTATGCTTCTTTTGATATACTATATGCCTCTTCATATCTTTCGCTGTCAAATTCAAACTGCATTTCTTCTATGATTATCTCTGCTTCTGTTAAATCAATTTCTGGTTTATCTAATTTTATTTCATCATAAATACTATGGACATATGTTAGCTCATCCTTTGCTATGTACCCTTTTTCTTTTAAAGTATGTATTTGTTCTAAATATGAACTAACTAGTGTGAAATCACGCAAGGAGGCAGTTTTTATATTCATCTGGCCTTCGTATATTTGTTTTGCTGCCTTGAAAGTATCATTCATTCTTACTATATTGAATCCATCTTCCTGCATTTCGATCATTATTTGTTCTACTTTATAGAATTCTGGCTCATAATTTACTTCTAACTCCTCTGCAATTACGGCATGAGGAATAATTAGAAGTATTATAAATAGTAAAAGGTAAACTTTTGATCTCATTTTAAGTTAATTCGTATTTGCCTTTTAGGGTCTTTTTGGCATATATTTGCATTCCTTCTTTATTTTTAATCTCTACTTCCACTATCTTTCTATCAAATTGTTGTCCCCTTAGTTTAAGTATTTCCATTGCTCTTGTCCTATTCCCTGAAGAGAATATAACATTATAAAAAATTATTATCCCATCTGAGAGGAAACTTGTTGCCTCGTCGGCCATAGTTACACTTTTCCCCACGTGACCTGGATTTGGGACCTCTCTAATTAAGAATGATGTCATCTTATGCTCTTCAAGATATCTGAACAGTTGTTCCATATAAATTCTGAACCTATTCTCTTCTCCAGAGAATGCTGATGCAATGGATGTTAGAGAATCAATTAATACTAAATCTGGATCTATGTCTTTAGGTATTAAAATTGGTTGAACTTCAATTAAGAGTTCTTTTTTAGCTTCAGATAATAATGCTTCAACAGACCTTGCTATATCTAGTGCGTTAAATCTCATAATCACAAGATTCCCTTCCTTTACATATTTTCCTGCTGGAAATCCGAATGATTCCATGTGAGAGAGTAGTCTATCTTCTGGTTCCTCAAAACTCATATATAATACTTTTTTCCCCTTTGAGCACATATCATCTGCTAAATGTAAACAAAAAATAGTTTTCCCAGATCCTGGCCCCCCCTCTACTAGGATGCTTGATCCTACGGGGATTCCTCCTTCTTGTAATAAATCACTGAAGCCATCAATATCAAATTTTAATACCTCTTGCCCATTACTATCGCTAGTTGGTTTGTTTGCAAGACTTATTTTTTCATGAGATTTTAAGTTTTTTATTTTTTTCCCTCTTGCACTAGTTATTGGGTTTTCGGAATCTTCTATGAATTTCTTAGGATGTTTTTTACAATCTTGTGTGAATTCTTTTGATATTTTATTAGCTATTTTCATCTCTTCAGCATAAACCTCTTTTTGTATTATTGGATCGAATTTTTGTACTTTTATTTCATTAGGGATCCCATTTTTCTTAACAATTTTAGGTTTTATAGAAATATTTTTCTCAACTTTGGTTTCTTCTTTCTTTTTCCCAAAGCCGAATAAGTTTTTTAAAAATCCTTTTTTATTCATTATATCACCTTGATTATATTTGTAATATTCTTATTTTTCCTTTTTATACTTTTCGCTTTCATTTCTTTATCTTCTTGATGTCCATCACGGCTATTTGTTCTTCTACTTCGGATAATCTTGTTGAATAGGATTTGAGCATGTTTTCGTATACTCTTGTTTCGAATTTGCCCTTTGTTATATAGT
>Ga0233431_1005369_pt1 | contig 12529 bp, 6 predicted proteins | sample SI_118_April2016_FD_179867 | JGI IMG/M metagenome (GOLD analysis project Ga0233431, IMG submission 179867) | Seawater microbial communities from Saanich Inlet, British Columbia, Canada - SI_118_April2016_200_MG | ecosystem: Environmental > Aquatic > Marine > Inlet | place: Canada: British...
ATACAACATATAGTCACGCAACTATAATTACATGGTCTAATCAAAATGGTGGTGATTTGCCAGGATATACTTTTTCTAGTGAATTCAATTTTACACAAGATGCTGGTGGCGGTGGTGGCGGTACCGATACAAAAAAGCCAGTTATTTCATCTGGAACATCAGGAATAGATTTAGATGAAAACATTGGTGCTGGACAAATTATTTATACAATAGAGGCAACTGATAATGTAGGTGTTACAGGTTATGCCATTGCTGGTACAGATGCCAATCTTTTATCTGTAGATCCTAATTCAGGTGTAGTAACATTAACTGCAAATCCTGATTATGAAAATAAAAGTAGTTATAGTTTCGATGTTACTGCTACTGATGGAACAAATATTAGTCTTCCAGTAACGGTTACATTTGTAATCCGTAATGCAAATGATCCTACAACTGGTATTCCTAGTATTACAACATCTGGACCAGGTACTTTGTTAGCGCCTCTAGTTGGAGATACTTTAACAGCAACTTCAGGAAATATAGCAGATCAAGATGGATTAGGTGCTTTTTCGCACCAATGGAAAAGAGGTGGAGTCAATATTTCCGGGGCGACTAATTTGACATATACAATTGTGTCAGCTGATGTTGGTTCTACAATTACAGTAAGTGTTTCTTTCAATGATGGTGGGAATTATGCTGCTGGACCATTAATATCTAGTGCAACTGGAGCAGTTACAGCACCAAATAGTCCTGCTACAGGATCGCCAACTATTACTGGAACTGCTTCAGAAGGAGGAACTTTAACAGCAGATGTAGGTACTATTGCTGATACAGATGGTTTACCTGGTTCTTATACATATCAATGGAAAAATTCCTCGGGGGATACTGTTATTGGAACTAGTTCAACATATACAGTAGCAAGTGCTGATATAGGAACAACTATCACCGTCACTGTTTCTTTCACTGATACTGCTGGAAATGCAGAATCCCTACTATCCGCAGGAACATACATTGCTGCACTTGATGAATTAACCTATTTTTGGACAGAATATTTTGCAGATGCTTCTAATAATATTCCTGCTGATTCTACTCTTATTCATTACGCTATTTACAATACCACAAAAGTAAGTGGTGTTCAATTTACATACAATGTAGCTGGAACTACAGAAGTTGCTGATGTGAGCTATAGTATAGTAGACAATTCGAACAACAATACTGCAGTTTACAAAAAAGATTGGCTTCAAATGATTAATAATACAAATGATGTAGCATATCAATCAATGGTATTCTGGGGAAATGTAAGTCAGACTCTTAATGGTATGGTTACGGGTACATTTGCTATCATTGATGGTAATATTACATTGAAATCGATTGTAGGAATCACGAATCATTTATCCGAAAATATAGCAACAACTAATGTTGTCCTTGCTAAGCCTCAGAATCCACCTACAATTGAGAATCCGGGAGGACGAATATTAGGTGATCTTAACTTTGATGCTTCATTAAATAACACTGATGCTGATATTATGAGCGCATATTTACTCAATGATACTGATATTTCATTCAATACATATGATAGTAATGGTGCCGAAATAACACCAAAGAAAACAGCTCAAGAAATAATTGACGAAATGATGGGTGGTGAATGGTTAGAGCATGTTGATATTAATGCTAATGGACATGTTGATGTAGGTGATTTAGTAAGAATATTATCTAAAATAGCCGATCCAACTTTTAATATGTCATCAGGATTATAAATTAGTATTTTATTAAAACTCATTAGCATTGAAATACATAAAAATTATATTTACTATTTAGCATGAAATAAAATAATTAATAAATAATTATTTTATTTAGAATAAGAAGACAATCAGACATAAGACCAAGACAGGTCGTCAACAGACAAGACAATACCTAGATGAGCCGTCGGCAGACATAATATAATATAATATATTTAAGTAGTATATAATGGCGCCAACAGACGTAGCAATTTGGACGGAACATGACCAAAAAACAATTAATAGTACGACTACGCCTTGTACAATGATTATGTATCGTACAATAAGTAATAAATTCATATCAGGAGTATATGTACCATCTTTGTTATTCAAATCAGGTTCAAACGCACCTGTATGGAATTCGAGTTATCAATCAAGTGGTGATGGTTTTTTAGATGCAGCGAATTTATCAAATTGGCGATTGCCTACTGTCAAGTCACCCTATCATAAACACGAAACACCTATAACTATTACAAATCGTTTGCTACTTGCTGGTTCAACTGCTCAAAAAATTACATCCCAAAATACATCTTTTAATAGTACTAATTATAAAAGTACCTTTGCGAATTTTGCTGATACTACTTTTAGCATTGGAACCGGATTACAAATAGCTAACGCGACTGGTGGATTACATAGTAGCATAGCAACAGATAAACTTGTTGAAATGACACTCAATGATTTCACCTCTAATAGTAATAATAATATACATAATCGCGCATATAATAGCACCGATTTGAATGATTATACAACCAATAAAACTACCTTTGTACCAAATGTAAACTCAGTAGATAAACCAGACACTTTTTTTGTTGATGATTTTAGTTTTCCTACGACCAATTGGGATACCAGTAGTACTACAGGTATTATCTTAGAGGATATAGGTATATTTGATGGTATAAAATGTGTAGGTATTCAAACTGCTAGTGCCTCTAGTAAAAATTTATCTCAAATTAACTGGACACATGGTAGTAGTAAATCTACTTTTGATTGTATAACAACAAGTGGAACAACCGCAGAAATTTCAATGGTTACAAGTGCTGATGGTGGATTTACACATGGTAACTCTGCTACATCTTATATTAGTATAGATAATACTTCGTTATTAATGTCCCATATTGTAAAGGGAAAATATATTTTAAAACTTAATTATTCAGACAACTGGACCTTTGATAATACAAGGTCTGCTCTTGTTGTAAGAGCATTTTCAATGAATAATATGAGTCTTACTTTTTCTGCATCACCACAATCGCCTTCTAATGTAGATTTAGGGTCAAGGGTGCAATTAACATGGAAGGTTGACAGTAGTAATTTAAATAGAGTTTATAAACAATCCAATGATAAGACCTTATCCAATACAACAGGAACAGACAAAGTCATTTATACTGAAAATATTCGAAGATTACGTACAGATGGTGGAACTGGTGGTGGTAATCGTAGTCAAGATGTGTTGTGGTATGGTGATACTATCAACGAAACAATTTCTATTCTACCAGAAAAAATATGGACAACAACTACTGATAATTATATATATGATACATATGGTCTTTGGTTTAATGCTTCTTATACTTATTATATAGATGCTTATAATGTTATTACTGGAGATGTAATAACAAATAAATCTGTAACTGTTAATACCAAGCCGGGTACTCCTATTAATTGGCAAGTTGCTACAGCAGCACCTGCTACTGACAATCCAAGTATTCAAATGGAATGGCAAAATCCTTTAGCAACTGGATCAGCAAATACTATTACATATAAGATTACACGTAATCAGTATACTGTATCAGGAATCGATGTGTCAGATAATAGTACAGTAGAGACAACAAATATTTCTGCTTTGGTCTTATCTAGTACTATATCTAGTGTAACAGAATTAATCGGTGGTAAAGGGATAAGTATTGGAGGCAATTATGATGTTGAAGATTATCTTTATAATAAAGCATTTGGGTTTGATTTACAAGCAAATGCTAGTAGTAACGGTGGTAGTTCAGGAACCATATCGAATACAGAATTCACAGTACCAACTGGTACTACTGATATATCATTAAATTATACACTTGATGCTAGTCAAAATACTCTAGGAAGTATTATTCAAAGTAAAGATTGGCTAGACAATCCTTTAACTTATGAAAATAATTATATTGTTATTAGTTTGCCCGAAAACGGCTATACATTTTCTGATAATACTCTACCCACAGAATATCAAATTTTTGAAAAATACAAATTAATTGCTACTATTGACCAAACAAAAGTTGATGCTAGCGGTAACCATATTATATTGTCAAGGTATTGGGATAATACTGCTAATGCTAAACAATCTATGATAAATCAAAGAGAAACATTTGAGGGAATTTGGATAAATGTAGTTGCAGCCAAGCCAAGTGCTAATAAATACTCAGCTGTTGGTCCTACTAAATTTATAAAATTATTACCACAACCATTAGCTCCCGCCCCACATACAGTAACAAATATAAAGACCAATCGCTTATTAAATACTATTAGATTAGAATGGGATTTTATACCAGGTACGACAGATTCAACTGATCCATCTACTTTTGGTTATATTCAATATGTTGATATTTATGAAATTAGAATTCCAAGTTACATTCATTATGATAATGAATCAGATACTTCATATAATTTTACTACAAATAATGCTGTACCTGGTGATTCTAATACTATAGACACTACTTCAGTATATTATACTAGACTTGCGAGATATACCTATACTGAGAGTAGTCATTTCAATCAAAAATCATATACAGCTTCGCGAACACGTTGGGATAATGAGATTGTTGCATATCGAATCGTTACAGCTAACAATGCAGGGGTTTATTCTGGTCAAGATCCCAATGATTCTACTAGTGGAATTATAAGATGGGGTACAACTCAAGATAGTAGTAGCGGAACTGGGTATACTGATGCTTCATATAATGATTCATTTGCAACTACACATATTCAAGGCAAAACATTGCCACCTGCAGCTGCAACTGGAGTGACGTTGAACCCTTATACTGGTTCATTGACAGGAATAACAGCTCAATGGAGACCTACAGTGAATGGACAATATTCAAATGATACGAATTTAGGATACGGTGTGAGCTATGTATATAATAGTGTATTAGGATCAGGTATTTTAGAGCCATCTAATAATATAATTTATACATACGGAGATGATGGAGATTCTACAATTGCGCCAGGCAAAACATCTCCTGCTACTAATAGTTGGATTACCGAGGGTATATCTAATTTGGCACCTGGATCCGCATATACTGTATATGTAAGTGTGTATACAAATATGGAAGTGACTCATGCAGATAATGATGTGTGGACAATCGGTACTGATATTTCTGAAAATAGGACATATACAACTGCTACAAATTCTCTTACTACATCTGATTATGCGTTAGTAAGTAATGATAGTAATTCGAGTAATAATTGGCCATCTGGTTCTCCTATTCCTCTTGCAGTTAAGGAAAATGTTTACCAAGATAGTACTAATAGTACTACCACACAAATTCATTGGAAGCATCCACAATATAATTCAAATGTTTGGAATATTGTCAATGCAACTGGTGCTACTGTACAAAATACATTTACGGGTCCTGCATATTTCTGTAGTAAATATTTAGCATTAATAGGATTTGAAGCAGGAACCCCAACAAAAATGTTACTTGAAGCTACTAATGCTAGTTCTATGATAGATAATTATACTATGCAAGCGGGTGATATTATTGCTGTATTTGATGCTCAATTTAATAACTGTTTAGATAACTATACATACGCTGATGGTCAAACTGGTGCAGAGAAAGTACTTTTATGTAATAAAGATTCAACAGGTAATAGTGGCTTTTGGTTTCAATTGTATAAAACAGCTGACAATACGGTTCATGATATATATGTAGATAGTTATCGAAGGAAAGATAAAGATGGAAATGTAACACAGGGTGCTTCAGATTTAACAAAAATAGCAGATGGACTTAGTGGAGGAATATATCAAGATTTACATTTTAAATTCGCAGATAAGCAGTATAAAGTATATCATAATGGTAAACACATTGATACTAAGGAAAATCTATTGTACTGTTCTGTAGTAAATAGTGATGCTAATATAAATAATTATGATATAACTTATTATACTACAATTCAAGATAATGATACAGCATATTCTAAAGTTTGTACTTCTGTCAATGAATCGATAAAATGGACATCTAATTCTCCAACAGGATATCTTATAGAATTACCACCAGTAATGACAATAGAAAATCCAGTTAAATCGAATATTACATATGATGCTGATGATAATAGTCAATTAGTACTTGGTAGTGGCGGTACACAAGAAGTAAAATTGTATAGTACAAAATGGACTTATGTATCTTTTTATGTAATTGATACCCTTAAGACAACAATTCATGACCTATTTGGAAGTATAACTAATCTAGATGCATCTGTCGGAGATGTACTTAATATATATAATAGTTCATCAACGGAATGGTTATATTCATCAGCCAATACAGGCGATTCCATACCCTGGGACAAATCAGGTGATGTTCCAGATGAAGATATTCATTATGATAAAGGATATATGGTTAGGTTAACCATTGGTACCGGAGGTACAACAGACGTGGATGGTACATTTAAAACATTAACTATTACTGGTAATAAAATTGGAGGAATGCATCTATTATTAAATCAAGGACCCAATTTTATGGGACATCCTAAATCAACACCAACATTAGGAAGTCAGTTACTAAATAATACATTTGATATAAATAACACGAGTACTTCTTTCTGGAGTCAATTAATAGTAGTATTTAATGAAAAAGGTATACCTTTAACCGGTCCATATTATGATGTATATTATGATCAGAACGGTCCAAGGGCAACTATTGATCTTACTCAATTACCATTAGATTACCTATATGGAGCAGCAGCTGATGGTGGAAATGGGGTAATGGATTTTAGCCCTGGAATAATGTATTATACAGTTGTTCACACAGGATTAACATTTGAAATTGGTTCAATGAAAGCGATGAGATATAAGGGTGATTTTGATAATAGCGCGGCGGCTACTAGTACTATAGGAGATGTTAATGCTCTTGCCAAATATTTAGTACAAATAAATCCTGAATTTAATGATATTAGTGGTTCGATAATTACCGAAAATAAAAGGGATCCTCCGAACAATTGGGCTAATATTAAAAGTGCCGATGGCACTGCTGTCGGTCTTAATGATTTGGTTTATTTAACTTCAATGGTAAAATCAGTTACAGGATATGAAAACTTCCCTGAAAGCGGAAGTCAACAAGCTTCATTATCATAAAGATAAACTTAAATCAAATTAAAATCAAATTAAAATAAAATTAAAATTTTAATTAAAATCAAAATAAGTAAAAATCAAAATAAGTAAAAATCAAAATCAAATAAAAATCCTAATAAAAATTAAATAAATTTAATAAGTAAAAATTGTGTATAAATCATAAACAATTTTTACAAACTATTAGTAACAACAAGAATAATTAAAATGACAGAAATATATTTATGGACAGAAAAAACGACAAAAAATATTTTACAGTTACAGAATGATTTAGCAACTTATCAAGATGTTTCATGTACCATTTTAAAAACAATGATTAAAAACGATCAAAAGATTACGGGTCTACATTTATCGTATACATTGACAACAATAGACCAATCATCGCCATCTTTGCTTGAATGGAATAACATGTATCAATCAAGTGAATATAATAATAATGACACAAACATAAGTACTGGTATAGATCAGAGTAACAATAGCGTTATAGTAGAGCACGGATGGAGTGTAACGGGTGTCAATTCATCGTCATCAGATTCTAGTAAAAATAGATTATTATTTGCGGGAACAGTGAATCAGCCAATAACTTCTAGTTATGTTGGAGGATCTTCTCCACAACAATACGAAGAGCAAACTTTAGCCAATTTTATAAATACAGAATTCAATATAGAAACAGTGATTGGTATATCCAATGAGGTTGGACAGTTGTACAATTCGACTGCTTATCAAATTGGAAAACCAATTAACGGTTAACCATTCGAAATGATAATTCATGAATCGGTTAACATAATCAACGATATTACAATAAAAATATATAACAGAATATATTAATACAGCACATTTATGGCGAGTGTTTTCACAGATATAAATGATATTCCATATACTATTGATCTTAGTGGTGATATAATAGAATCGTCATATAGCAATATCATCTCGAAAAATAGGATCAAAAAGATATTTATCGGATCAAATGTCACTATGATTAGTAATAGGTTATTCCACACAATTGAAACCTTAGATGAAGTCGAATTTGATATAAGTTGTAACATACAGATTTTTGGTAAACAGGTATTTGAAACTTGTAGTCATTTAAAAAACGTTTATAATATTCCCAATGTCGCTGTCTCCATGGGTGTTAGCACATTTGTAGAGTGTTCCAATTTGGAAACCGTTACTTTTTCTCCAACATTTGAGTATCATGTCATACAAGATTGGACATTTCAAGACTGTGAAATATTGACTAGTATTACTATTCCATCATCGGTGACTATAATTAAGTCATATGCATTTAATAACTGTTCAAGCTTGACCTCCCTTAACATACCAGCAAGTGTAACCAGCATTGGAAACAGTGCGTTCAGAGGTTCTGGGTTGACCTCCCTTAACATACCATCCAACGTTACCAGTATTGGATCATATGCATTTAATAACTGTTCAAGCTTGACCTCAGTAACCTTTGCGGAAGGTTCCCAATTGGTGGCCATTGGTACTAATGTATTTACAGGTAGTGATTTAACCACTATATATAAAAATGTAAATACAACCTCTACCATTTTATCATTGGGACCGAATCAAATAGTTAGTGGTAAAGAAAATGTAGATATCATTGGAACAAAAATATTTAATGGAGAAAACAATGTTTTAACACAAATAATTGTCCAGAATGATTTAAGTGGTGCGTCTATTGTTACTATTAATGGATATAAAACAATCGGACAGTATGCGTTCGAGAATCAGTCAAAATTAACCGATCTGACTATTTCTCCAAATCTTATCAATATTGAAACAAGCGCTTTTAATGGATGTGAAAATTTAACTAATGTTACTTTGTGGGACATTACATTAATATGGTTAAATAAAAATAATATCGGTTTGAATTTAACAACTGGTAGTTCACCGTCATTTTTTGGAGCGTCTAATGTTTCAATTAATGTCATGTATATAGAAGAAGCGATGGGTGAATTTACCATTCCAGAAAAGATATATCCACCGACAGTAACTGGACACAATGTTGGGCCAGACCCTCTACCAAAACCAATGCCAGCTAAGAAGACGATTGAATCGTCACTCATTCCCGAACAGATATATCCACCGACAGTAACTGGACACAATGTTGGGCCAGACCCTACACCAAATCCAGTGCCGGCTAAAAAAACGATTGAATCGTCACTCATTCCCGAACAGATATATCCACCGACAGTAACTGGACACAATGTTGGACCCGAGCCTCTACCAAAACCAGTGCCAAATGAAGGAGCGATGGATGATTTTATCGTACCCGACCAGATATATCCACCGACAGTAACTGGACACAATGCTGGGCCAGAGCCTCTACCAAAACCAGTGCCAGCTAAAAAAACGATTGAATCGTCACTCATTCCCGAACAGATATATCCACCGACAGTAACTGGACACAATGTTGGACCTAATCCTACTCCTAATCCGAATCCGAATCCGAATCCGAATCCTAATCCGAATCCTAATCCGAATCCTAATCCTAATCCTAATCCGAATCCTAATCCGAATCCTAATCCATACATTCCGTCATCAAATGGTGGACCCATTCAAATATGTAACTCAAGATTTAGAAACTGCAATGCTTTCAATAAAAATATGCCTGGTTCTTCTGGGAATGTAGTAACAAATAGTCAAACACTCGCAGAAAAAATGTCTACATTGATACAGTATCAAAGTCAAATACGAAATAAGAAATGGACGGTTAAAAATGTAGCCACAAATGTATATGGACAGCGCGCTGGAGGTCCATCTGGCTATGGTCGAGCACCTAGAAACCGATTTTAAAGTTTTACATTTTTAATGATTATATTTTGATTCTTTGTGCGTAAATTACATTTTAGGAATAATATTTTCTCTCTATCTTTTATAATGACTAAAAGACACGACAAAGGCCCCGATAACAAATATCACATTGGCAATAAGACATACGACCTTCTTATAGGTTCACGCGCTCAAGTTTGGCACGAAACAGCATACATGACCGCAGGAGGTTTAAAGAAACACGACCTTATTATGAAAAATGGAAGAATTCTTTCCAAGAAGAAGAGTCATTTAGCCAAGACACAAAAACACCTTAAGGGTTTCCTTCAACCTAAGGGTAGCGGTGTATTTGGTAATAAAAAGACCAAGAAATCTAAGAGATCTAGCAAGAAGCGCAGCCATCGCAGAAAGTAAATATTTAGATAATGTTTGCGAATATACTATACATTTATAACTAGTAAATCATAATTATTATATTATAATTATGATTAGTATGATACTAGATTTCATCTAAATATTTTTAAATGAATCGACTTTTATAAAACTATTTTCAACAATATACAATTCAGATTCTTCTTTAATAAATCTCTCAAAGTATCGTTTACTGGTAATGAATTTGTTTTTACATTTGCAATAGTATTGATACAATTCGTTGATTGGTATCTCTTCTGAGTAGATGTTATTATTATTATCGCCATTATTTTCATTATCGCCATTATTTTCATTATCGCCATTATTTTCAAGAGTATTATGTGGTTTTTTATTATCATAAACTGGGTTATATTTTTTAATAAAGTCAACAATATCTTGTTTTTTATTCCACAACTTACATCGAGTATTTAATAAATATTTATCGTCTTCCATAGTAACTTCTGGATAATAATGTTTAATCAAGTCGATAACATGCTTCTCAGTAATACTACTTTTTGTATGATGTGTAAATAAAGAACACAACTCATCAATTTCAAGCTCTTCCACATTACCACAAATATCACTGGAACCACCCGACCCATCTGAACCATATGAATCATCCAGGACTTCAACGAATTCATTCCAAAACTGAATAAATTTACTCACAGTTGGTAAAATTTTGCTCGTACAATCTAAAAATACATCGGCATGACCATCATAATTAAATTTCTCGATCATTTTACTTTTTAAAGTAGATGAAAAAAACACATTCGGTAGTCGCTCAGCATCAATAAAATGTTTCCATAAATACTGCATGTTTTTCCATGAAATAGAACAATCTTCACTTTTCTCTATATTTTGCTCATAAAATATATCTATCATTTGAGATTCATCTTTATCTTTTAAATAGAATGCATATTTCTTTAAGGCAGTATCCTTACAGTGTTCTGATAAGAATGTGTCGGCGTTATCATATCGTTGAGAATAATGGGCAGCTACGCAAAATAAATCGAGTGCATTATTTTGTTTGAAATAATGACTCCAATTCTCTAGATTAATCTCGTCTAATGTATCAATAATTCTACATTCGCTATATTTATGTTCGTAATATTTAACCTTGAATACATTAAATAAATTTGCACTACCGAATAACATACAAGATAGATTACTTAATTCTTTAAAAAAAGGCTTACTTTTGATCGTGATAAAATAAGTATGATTACATTTTTTCAAAAGAGCATCACCGAGAACTGTTAATATGTATTTGGCCTTTTCACGATTGTTACAAACAGATGGGTATAACCGATTAATTACTGCTTGAATTGTTTCCGATTCTGGAATACAAGAAAATACCTCACGTTCTTTGATTTTCTTTAAAATAGTCACTTTCAGTTTGTGCTTCCAATCCATCAATGTTTTATTAGCACTAATTGTTGATAAAATAGTGTGCTGAACATCATCTTCTTTAGCTACATAGTATTTATTGTCGTCGCGATATTCAAAAAATAGTTCGGATGATGATTGATAATAAAATTTATGATTGTGCAAAAATTTTTGTATAAATAGCTCGGATTCGGATTCTAATTTATTTTTTCTTTTCTCTCTTTCGATTATGGTAGTATGTGTATTTTCTAATGATTCTGGTAATTGTTCGACATGTTGTACTAGCTTATTAAAAATAGTAGGGTTATCTTGGTATTTTGAAACTAATTCTTTTATTATGGAAGTTAATGATTCTTCTGACATCTAAATAGTATAATGAAATCGTTTTAAATCGGTTTACAATAGTTTTTAAATATAATTGCTACTGAATTATATAATTACGACTGAATTATTCATATGAACATACCATGTAGGCTAAAAACCATCCAACTGTTGCATAGAACTGATCACCTATGCGATTTGTCATATTGTCGGCTTTGTCCTTGCCACCTGGCCATATAGGAAGTTTATTTATTAGTTTCATTCCAATATGTGTATTCTCAAGATACTCGAACAAAAGATGAATGATAAACCATACATAGAGAGAACTACCCCAATAATAAGAAATAATACCAGTAGACATATGTAAAAGTGAAAATCTATCCGTAAAATATTTCCCCATTTGTGTTTATAATTATACTATAATAAAACATTAAAAAAAATTAAAAAAACATTAAAAAAAATTAAAAAAACATTAAAAATGGAATGAATGCTTACACAACAAAAGATAAATTATTCCATTTTAATATATTTAACTATTATATACATTTCGTTAATTTAAAATGTC
>Ga0233431_1005370_pt1 | contig 12524 bp, 5 predicted proteins | sample SI_118_April2016_FD_179867 | JGI IMG/M metagenome (GOLD analysis project Ga0233431, IMG submission 179867) | Seawater microbial communities from Saanich Inlet, British Columbia, Canada - SI_118_April2016_200_MG | ecosystem: Environmental > Aquatic > Marine > Inlet | place: Canada: British...
ATCACTGCAAACTGCGCAACACATGGCACAAATAAAGTCAAAACCACAGTAGCCACCAAAAGTCCGTTCCCCGAAAGCGTACCGTCCCTGACAAGATCAAACAACCCGGCAGCACCGAAATCCCTCCTGAAAAATCCATAAAGAAACGCCGGGCTGGCGCCAACCGGCATTCCGGTCCACATAACCGGATAACTTATTAGTTTGAGTAAAACTTCAAACAGTCCGGTAATTTTTCCTATCCAGATAGCGGCACTCGCAAAAATAAACAGCGGGATGACTTCTTTGAAATACCATATCATGCGCGTATAGGTTTTTATGAATACGTTCATAAAACTCGGCAGCCTCAACGGCGGCAACTCCATGAAAAAGCCTATGTCATCGCCTTTCACAAGAGCCTTGGCCAACAATCCCGAGAGGATAAATATCAGAATAATTGTCATGGCCCAGATAATCAGCATCCGCGGATTCCCGGACATCAGTCCGAGCAAAACTCCAAGCTGTGCGGAACACGGAATCGCCAGCGAAAGAAGAACTGTTGCAATTATACGCTCTTTCTTCGTCTCAAGCGTCCTTGTTACAATTGTTGCCATCGTATCACAGCCGAAACCGAGCGTCAAAGGAATAATAGCTCTTCCGCTTAATCCGATCCTCTTAAACACACGGTCGACCAGCATGGCAAGACGCGGCAAATAGCCAGTATCTTCAATAATCGAGAACGCCATAAAAAATGTTGCGACGATCGGAAAAATAATGGCGACAGCATATCTCACACCGAGTGTAACGATACCGAATTCACCGGCGAAAAGATCGAAAAACAAATTATTTCCGAAAATGGCGCGAAAGAACGTGTCCACATGAGGAGTCACATACACTTCAAAAATGCTTGATTCGATAAAATCAACAAGAAATCCCGCGCCGAACTGGCCGACAAATTTATACAAACCGAACCATAACACCACGATCAGAATCGGAATTCCCCAGATGGGATGAATCATCAGCTGGCTCAGCGACTCTTTCCACGTACTCTTTCTTTTCTTCTCATCCCGCTCAAGGTGTTCTTCAACTATTTCCATTGCAAGACCCTGCCGCTCACGGGAAAGCTGAAAAGGAACATCCTGAGGCAAATCACTCAGAATATTTTTAATTTTTTCATAGTTTTTTTCATTTTCGATCATACCCATTGATACTTTGTCGTACATAAGTATCAGAGAGGCTATTGAACGTTTTGATAAAAAATAGTCATTCTCGAGAAGAGATGCGACGGTTGAAAGCCATTCTTCCATTTCAACCGAAAACGACCGCTCAACAGTATTGAAACGGTATCTGTCCTCAATAACCTCAACAATGCGGGAGGTCAGGTTGTCGATTCCTGTTCCCCGTACGGATACGGTTTTAACCACCGGAATGCCCAGATCATGTTCGAGATGCGCAATATCAAACTGCATACCGCGCTCAAGCAGTTCATCGTAAATATTGAGCACTAAAATGATCGGCAGCCCCGTATCGATAAGCTGCAGAGTCAACGGCAGCATTCTTTCCAGATTTTTGGCGTCAACCACATGAAGGATACAATCGGGTTTTTCACTGATAATGAGCTGCCGGGTCACATCCTCCTCGGCAGTAATCGGCTTCAAAGAATACATCCCCGGCGTATCTACAATTGTCAGCTGGTGGTGTTTTCCAACCTTCATTTTCCCGGTGGTTATGTCGACGGTTGTCCCCGGATAATTGCTTACAACAACATAGCTTCCGGTCAGCGCATTAAACGTGGCGCTTTTACCGACATTCGGGCTGCCGACAAGGAAAATTCTCTTCGGATCCAGGTTTTTTTCGTTGTGCTCAGCCATACTTCACCTTTTTCATTGCATCCGTTTATTTATATTTACTTTATGAATATTCTAAAATTTACCGCACCGCAGCAGGCGGCAGAGAACCCAAAACCTGAAAAACTATACGTTAAAGAACGAACCCGCAAAGCCAAACAAAAAAAGGATCATGAATGTCATTTTCATTATCGATCCAAAAAAAATCGCGGTTCAGCGTTACTTCATGGTCTTTCCACACTCTTTACAAATACCGTAGATTTCCAATCGGTGGTGTTTTTGAGTAAACTCATATTTCGCAACCAGCTTCTCCTGAAGCGCTTCAATCCCCGGGTCAAAAACTTCGATAAATGTGCTGCATTCGGTACAGATCAAATGGTCGTGATGCTCATGACCGTATTTCAGCTCATACCGGCTGACCCCATCTCCGAATTTCGACTCAATTGCCATACCGGACTCGCACAACAGCTTTAGTGTCCTATGGACAGTAGTGTAACCAATGGTTTTGCTGTTTTCCTTAACTGCCAAATAGAGTTCTTCGGTTGTTAAATGCTTTGGCGTTTCAACGAATGATTCAAAGATAATTCTTCTCTGATCGCTGAATTTAAGATTTTTACTTTTCAAAAAGGTTTGAAATTTTTTCCATGCTTTATCCACTAAAAAAATCCCCCTGAAAATGAAAATCATTTCCTTTAAGATAATCAAATTTCATGGCGAATGTCAAGTTATATTTAAAATGCTCAGGGATTATCGCTCACCGCACATGTGGATATCGGCAGATACTGTATCGAGATGGATTTTGCAGACAATAACGGTTTGAGACGGGAAGCGCCGCACACTATTGAGCTGCTTATAAATAGAGAAGCCTGTTAACAATACTTTGTAGTTCTCCTGAGAAAATACTGTCGGGAGCTTTGGTAATGACAGGAATTAATTCCATTGAACTGTTTTCAACTTCCGTCTGATATGAAATATCACCGATGTGCCGAACATCCAATGACAGGGATTTTTCCGAAACGCTTATAATATGATTTGCGATCGGACTTGAATCAAAATTGTGCGGAACTTTATTGATTATCAGACTGGGATTAAAATTCACGACAACCTTTTTGATAAGAGCAAGATCCTGGGGGCGTTGCTGTGCGATTCTTTCAAATAATTCATTGATGGATTTGACATGCGGCCCGTTTGGTTTCATGGTAGATTCAAAAATGAGATCTTTCAGCTTGTGATTTTTCAATTTATTATATTTTGACTCCACACCGAAAAGCCTGTTGAGTTTTCGGTATATCGCTACTTTTATAAAACGGTACGCATCTATATATGATGCCGGCTCACGGGTTGTCATCACAACTTTAAAATCAGCCGACAGAAAAAAATCAATGATATTATATGTGGTATCGCCGCCAAGGTCTATAATTATGTAATCTTTATCTAAATTTTTTATTGCTTTCAACAGCTTCAGCTTTTGATAAAAGCCTATATTTGCAATTCCTAATTGCGAGCTGTCCCCTCCGATAAAATGAGGTCCGAATTTACTTTTAATCATTATGTCATTTAACGAACCGACATTCCCCAGCAAAAAATCGTTCACTTTCTTCTGTAAAATTGTTTCTCCGAGATAAAGATGCAGGTTTGTACCGCCGAGATCAAGATCGATCACGGCTGTTTTATATCCCATGTTTGTGAGCATAACGCCGAGGTTTGCGGCAAACATGCTCTTACCGATTCCACCTTTTGCTCCGCCGATGGCAATAATTTTCCCGGGCGCTTTTTCTTTGATGACCGACGTTAACAGGTTATATGACTGTTTAATATTATTGAAACGCTCGACCCGCTTGTTAACAATATCATTCGGTTCATTCTGATGCAGATCGGGATGGTATTGTTTAACTTTTGATTTGTATGCTTTTTTTACTGCCGACAGCTCAAGATTTTCAATAAAACTCAAATCTTTTACATGTTCGGGCGAAAAAAGATATGAACATGCCGTCCTTAAGCTATTGAGATCGTTCCGGTCAATACTATTTAAAAGAATCATATTTTTCCCTGAGAATGAGCATGTGAAAATCGCAGCACGGTATCATCATGAAGATTGATTCGAGATTCTCTCTCAAATATAAAAAAGTGCTATAATTCCCTGCAATTTTATCGGAGGGGAATAATACATCTCCCGGGTCATTTTCGCAAGTAGTTTCTGTATGCCATTTGCCCGAAAATACTCTGCCCGTGCATTATAAAATAACATCATATTTTCACGACACGCATCCTTAAAAAAAACCCGTGGACAGCGAGTTAAAATGGGAAAGCGGCACGGCACCCTGCCGGAGAAAACCAATTCAGAGGCTCAGCGTTACGGGTATCAACTATCTATATCTTCACAATCGGAGAGTTATAACCATATATAGTATATTTCGGCAGAATATTAATAAACTTGATTACTCCTTATCAGTTTCATTCGAGATATTTCCCTATACAGTACGATCCGAGTCGACCGGGGATGGAGACTTGAGAAAGCGCTCATATTTTATAAAGCCTTACAACGTATCCTCAAAATCATTTGCATTCTGCTTATGTTATGCTTTATTATTAATGCTTCAACGCATTGACAATCATTTCCAGTAGCTGCGGAAATGAGTTTGCCGATCCGGTGTCCTGTGCCGCTGATGTTTTGCAATTATTCCTCTTCCACCTTCACCAATTTTTTCGGAGGCTGATGTGTCCCATAGAAAACGCGATTTATTGGATACTTTTTCATCATTTTCTCGTCGTCAGGCACTTAAGATATTTGGTGCAGGCGCGGCGGTTGCTGCATCGGAACATTTTACAGGCGGATATTGGGCGGCACCGTTGGCAGCGCAGGCGCTGGAGAGCGCCTCCGCAGCGCTTCATACGTTCCCGCTGACTGATGTGCGCCTGCTCGACGGCCCGTTTCTTGAAGCTCAGAAACTTGATGAGGCCTATCTTCTCAGGCTTGAAGCCGACCGCATGCTTCATAATTTCCGGGTCAATGCCGGCCTCGAACCCAAAGCGCCGGTCTATGGCGGCTGGGAATCTGTGGAGGAATGGGTCGGCATCCGCGCGCATGGTCATACGCTGGGCCATTTTCTGACCGCCGCGTCGCTCATGTATGCCTCGACCGGGCATAACGAGATGAAGAATCGGGTGAACTACATCATCGACGAACTCGCGGAATGTCAGAATGCGGGAGGGACCGGGCTGATCAACGCCTTTCCCGACAATACCGATCAGATCGACAATATGATAGCCGGGCGGCGTTCGATCGGTGTGGTATGGTACACGCTCCACAAGATTTATGCCGGGCTTCGTGACGCCTACCTGTTATGCGGCAACGAACGTGCGCGTGAGGTGATGATTAAACTTACCGACTGGGCGGTGGATGTCACCAAAGACATGACCAACAAAGAATTTGAACGTATGCTCCATATCGAACATGGCGGTATGAACGAAGTGCTCGCCGACATTTATACAATCACCCACGATGAGAGACATCTTGCACTGGCCGAAAAGTTCTGTCACCGGGCGGTTCTCGTGCCCCTGTCCGAACGCCGGGACACCCTGAACGGTCTGCATTCAAATACGCAGATCCCGAAATTTGTCGGCTTCGAACGGCTCTATCAATTGACCGGCAAACAGCAGTACCACGATGCGGCCGAATTTTTCTGGGAAACCATAACCACCACGCGGACTTTCGTCACCGGCGGTAACGGCGAGGGCGAGCACTTTTTCCCCATCGATGAATTCGCTCAGCGTCTTTCCTCCGCCAAGACCATGGAGTCGTGCTGCAGCCACAATATGCTCCGCCTCACCCGGCTGCTTTACGAAAATGAACCGACTGCCGCGTACGGCGACTATTACGAAAGAGCGCTCTTCAACGCCATCCTGGGTTCTCAGGACCCGGAGACCGGCATGGTGACATACTTCCAGTCCACGCGTCCCGGATATATCAAATTGTACTGCACACCTTTTGATTCTTTCTGGTGCTGCACCGGCAGCGGCATAGAGAACCATGCCAAATACGGCGATTCGATCTATTTCCAGGGCAATCCCGCCGGACCGCTGGCCGACACCCTCTATGTGAATCTCTTCATCGCCTCCACGTTGAACTGGAAGGAAAAGGGCGTCACACTCAAGCAAATCACCTCGTTCCCTGAATCCGACACCACCCGTTTGGAAATCGCCGCTTCCTCCCCGCAGGAATTTGCACTCTGCATCCGGCATCCCGGCTGGGCCGCAACGGCCACAGTCAGAATCAACGGAAATGCCGCCGAAATCTCGCGCAATCCCGGTTCTTTCATCGAGTTGAAACGTTCCTGGAAAAACGGCGATGTGGTCGAGATGACCATGCCCATGTCAATGCGTCTGGAACTTCTGCCGGGGACGACCGACACTGCGGCTGTGGTTTACGGCCCGATTGTGCTGGTGGGTGCGCTGGGCCACAGGGTCCAACCCGGTGAAGACCTTCACATAAACGAACGCACCATCGGATCGGTCTTTAACGAACCTATCGAAGTACCAGTATTGGTCGGTGATCTGGCCGATATTTCGGCAAAGATCAAACCGACCGGTGAGCCGTTGATGTTCAGAACCGATGGGATCGGCAGTCCCGGGGACGTGTCACTGATTCCCTATTACAAAATTGCGCACCAGCATTACAACATGTACTGGAACATCAGGAGCAAATAAACTGCTCGATGTTCATACGGCTTTGCCTCGGAGAATTGGACCTGTTGTTTATGGTGTCACGATTAACTCTGAAAGCGGACCAGCGGCGGGGAAGATCAATAGGAATAAATATCACCTCTATCTTGTGAATTTATAAAATATATGTTGAGAATTCAGTGCAAATCACATAAAAATATGACTCATGATCTTCTCATAAGTCATTGATTTTTTGGAGCGGGAGACGAGGATCGAACTCGCGACATCAAGCTTGGGAACCTGAACATGCCGCACTTACCCCACTATCCAATATTTTACTTATACTTCATAAATACAACACAATACTCCCATTTATATTTATATTGACATACTTGTATTTATATCGTATTATTGCATAAGTGTTGGGGATACGGTTGGGGACAACTTTTTTTTCGAGCTTAATATGCCAAAACAAAAAAGACATAAAACAAAATATCCAGGAGTATTCTATATTCTTGGCTCATCCCCTGTTACTAAAAAACCTGAAAAAATATACTATATTATCTACAGAATACAAAGAAAACTTATTGAAGAAAAAGCTGGGCGACAATACCAAGATAACATGAGTCCTGCACGGGCTTCGATGATTAGAGCTGAAAAACTGAAAGGAATAACTGCCTCAAATAAAGCTGCTCGAGATAAGCAAAAATGGACATTAAACAATATTTGGAAAGAATATCAAACGTATAAATCAGATTTGAAATGTATTACTGGCGACAAGTATCGTTACAACAAATACATCAAGGATAAATTCGGAGATAAAACACCAGATCAAATAATGCCTCTCGACATTGATAAAATTAAAACAAAACTTCAAAAAACTCTCAAACCACAAACAGTGAAACATATTCTCGTACAAATACGCCGTATTATCAACTTTGGAGTATCACGTCAATTATGCAACGGATTATCGTTTTCTATTGAAATGCCAAAATTCGACAACAAAGTAACTGAAGATTTATCTAAAGAACAATTAAATAGACTTCTATCGGTCCTTGAGAAAGAAGAAAACAGAGATGTTGCAGATATAATGAAATTGGCGCTATTCACTGGATTGAGAAAATCAGAAATACTTAACCTACAATGGGAAGACATTGATTTCAACCATGGTTTTATTTTCATTCGCGATCCCAAAGGGAAAGTTAAACAGAACATACCAATTAATAAGTCAACAAAAGAAATACTACATAATCGACATCAAAACAAAACAGCAGCATATGTTTTCCCGTCAAAAACAGGCCTTAAACGATATAGGACTTCTTTTGATAAACCTCTCAGAAGAATCTGCAAAGAAGCAGAACTACCTAAAGAATTCCGTCCACTTCATGGCCTACGTCACGTTTATGCATCCATGCTTGCCTCATCCGGTCAAGTAGATATGTATACATTACAGAAACTTCTCACACACAAAAGCCCCGAAATGACACAACGGTATGCTCATCTTCGAGATGAAACACTGAAACGTGCTTCAAATCTCATGGAAGATCTCATTCGCAATACTCTCAATGATAAAATAGAATCCAAATAAACGAGTATTTTAAAAGGGAAGGGGGTTCGATTCCCGCGTCCTTCATAAATCGGAGTATTCCTAATATTTGTATTATCAATCACTTATAGTCATTGTAATTCGTAGCTATATACTCGCGGGATTAAACGGGGATTATTAGAGAGTATTTTATATTGTATATTTAGGGAAAAAAAAGAACTATAAAAACCTTGTATGTAAGGTTTTTTGTTGGCGGCAAACTTCCCTAAAAATATAATTTTCTCTACCTAACGATTTGAAGTTCACCTGCCTAGCCGTTGCTTGATTAACTGCCTTTTTGTTTAAACCCAGGACAATCATAATAACCGGCCCAACTTTCAGGGACAAGGTCATGGTTATTTCATATACAGCATTTTCCCGGTTGCATGATTATTTTCGGCGTCAACACGGTAGAAATATATTCCGGTTGTCAAGTTCGAGGCGTCAAACACGAATTCATGTTTACCCGGTTCTTTCTGACCCGCATCATACAATACTACCTTCTGCCCAACAGAGTTGAATATTGAGATGGTTACATTCCCTTTTTCTGCCAATTCATATTGTATCGTTGTTTGAGGGTTGAAGGGATTGGGATAGTTGCTCGCAGTTATAAACGCTTTTGGTTTGGAAGTAAATTCTTCACTCCCTGGTTCATCCGTAGTGCTTACGACAATTCTGAAATGACGTTCTGTCAGGTTTTTCCCTGACACGAAACTGAATGAACTGTTTTCGGCATCGAGCAGACTACCCATATCAAGGTCATATATTCTGACATTATATTCGTCCGGCACATCATCAAGGTCTGAAAGCTGAACGACTACCGTTTCTTTCGGAATATTGGTTTTTACATTGAAATCCCATGTAATTGTATCTTCGGGCGGCCTGAAATCGACAGTATACGCGAAAGGATATTTCTCCCAATCATTATGAGGGAAGTTTACTGATACATATTTGCCTATAGGAGGCGGCTCGACATGATCGTAGCTGTCCCACTCCACCTTAGCATCTGACCGTACACCGAGGTAATTCGCGGTATCCTTCGCTTCTCCAGCCGATGCTCTAATGGACAGTCTCCAGACTTCAGTTTCCTGGGCAACCACGGTTTTTTCGACCATCGATCCCGTACGCAGGAAAATTAACTTGGTACTGGATTCCAGATTCTTGATTGCATAGCCCTTCCACGGCTCCATTATTTTTGGTGGATTTGTTGGATCCGACCACTGTCCTTCATACGTATAGAGAGCGCTGAGATTGGCATTGCCGGGATTTTCAATGTTGTCCCAGGAAATATCGAACATCCATGGATTTGCGATATCATTCCACCCTGAATTCAAATCTATCCTGAAACGCTCGTCAGTTGGTACAGTCTTGCCTTCAGAAGTGTTAAGAACAAAATTGTCAACTGTTATCAACCAAAAAGCGCGTCCCGGTAAAAACGGTTCAATGTCAGGATATTCCTGAGGAGTCGTACTTCCGTCAGGATACCTGAACAGACGCCAATCCGTTTCCATTTTACCGGGCGGCAATGTGTCCACTAACTGGTCAACAATCAAAGTCGAATTAAGATAAAGCGGTATCGATATCATCCTGTAAGCGGTCTGTTCAGATCCACCATAAACTTCGTTTGTGGAATTCACGTCTGAGACCCAGGCATTTATGGAATAAAATCCGACATCGACAGGCGAACGGGCTTCGATACCGTTAATATCCGTGGCGACAATATGATATTCTATCCCAGGCACATTAAATACGCCGACAGGCAGGGTATAGGAATATGTATTATCAACAGTCAATTCCATGGGATAGGTTACTATTGACTCGCTTTCGCCCATCTTGTTGTAGTACAAGATTACAGATTCGACTTCTGCAGTGGCGGTGACTGTTACAGTAAAAATTATCTCCTCGTTCTCCTGCGCCTCGGTCTGCGGTATGTGAGCTATTTTCACCTCCGGTCGAATAATTTCAAACGGTTCGGTAATAAAGAACACTTTATCAGGTCTCGAGGTATCGGCAATCCGAATACGGCACCGGTCGTACGGCGTGTCCGGCACCATCCAGCTATATGATCCTGTATAGGCATCTACACTTCCGGTTAACATCTCCGCCCAGGTGTTACCATCATCGTAGGACACCTCTATAGATACGTTCGCAACGCCTATAACTTCCCACTTGATTTCTTTTTCAGTCTTTACCGACCATTTGTCATCCACCGTAGGTGATGTGATCGTTATGTTGTCGCTTGTGGTGATCTCAAAAATCCCGCTTTCAGCTCTGATTTCAGAATTTGATACATCGCTTATCCGGATGATGCAGGTATCCGATTCATCTTCAGGTATCTGCCAATCGTAAGAAGCTGTGGATGCATCAACATTTGACATGATACTATTCCACGATCCTCCGCCGTCGGTGGAGTATTCGATATTTGCTTCACTCACACCGCTGCTCTTCCACTCGATAGTCTGAGCGCTTTCCTCCATCCATAAATCGCTTTCCATGGGAGCGGTTACCTGGATAAACGGCGTACGTGAGATAGCGAAAATACTGTCACTATCATCGGTGATGGTGTCGTCACTCGTATCTGTTATCCTCACAAGGCATGAAGACGACTCAACATCAGGGATATCCCATGGATACAACCCCGGGACGGCGTCTGTTTGTTCAATGATGGTATTCCAGCTTGTTCCGTTATCATTGGAGTATTCGATTCGAATCTGAGCAATATCCTGTGAATCCCAAGTAACATTCTGTGCTGACCCTGCTTCCCACACGTCGCCGCCGTTGGGGGCCGTTACAGTTATTTCAGGCGCTGTGCCGGTTCCACTCACACTTATCTCAACTGTATTCTCATCACTGTCATTGCTTGTAACTGTAATCGCGGCGCTCTGAGGTCCCGTTGATGTTGGACTGAAGGTTATTGTCACCGCATGGTTATTACCCGACGGAACAGTGAATGATGTACTGTCAACTTTAAAATCCGGATTGTCAGAGGTTATGCTCGTCACAGAGAGATCCGTTGTCCCCACATTCGAAACCGTCAGCGTCCAATCGGATGAAGCGCCCACCCGGACATTCTCAAAGTCATGGGAAAGCGCCGAAAGCGAAATGTCGGGCTCCACAGGAACCTCATCGAACTGAATGTTGGCTCCCCTATTCTGCAGCTCCTGTATATCCGAGAGTGCCGCGGTGCTGAGCGGGTTTCCTCTAAGGTCAATCGAATCACCTCCTCCGATTCCGGTGTTGCTAACTAAAGGACTGATGTCACTGATCTGGTTATTCCCCAATTCCAGCCAATATATCCCGGTCAGGCCGCTCAATGGGCTGATGTCGCTGATCTGGTTGCCGTCCAAATTTAAATATTCTAAATTAGTCAGGCTGCTCAGTGGGCTGAGATCACTGATCTGGTTTTTAGCCAAAGTTAGATCTTGTAAATTAGTCAGATTGCTCAATGGGCTGAGGTCGTTGATCCCGTTGATACCCAAATTCAGGTACTGCAGATTAGTCAGACCGCTCAATGGGCTGATGTCGCTGATCTGGTTGATGAGCAAATCCAGCGTCTGCAGATTCACACAATGTTCGATGCCGGTTATGTCGCTTATGCCTAGCTCCGAAGCATCAATCATCGTCAACACCGCAAGGTCCTCCTCGGTTATCGGCCCTGTGGGCTTACCGATAGCCGTACGTATTGCCGCCTCGAGGTTCGGGTCTGGGATGGTACCGGTGCCGGGAGTTTCCGGGGCGAAAGCGTATAGATAACTATCTAAAGACCCCACATAAACCGTGCCGTCGGAGCCTATCGCGGGCGAGGATTCGAATGCACCGTCAGTCTGAAATTTCCATTTCCATAAACCATCAGATTTTACCGCGTAGAAAAAATTATCCTGAGATCCCACATACACCGTGCCGTCGGAGCCTATCGCGGGCGAGCATGGGACTTGATCATTGGTCTGGAATTTCCATTTCAATGTCCCGTCAGATTTCACCGCGTAGAGATAACTATCAAAAGACCCCACATACACCGTGCCGTCGGAGCCTATCGCGGGCGAGGACATGTTGATCAGTCCCCCGGTCTGGAATTTCCATTTCAATGTCCCGTCAGATGTTACCGCGTAGAGAGAATTATCCTGAGATCCCACATACACCGTGCCGTCGGAGCCTATCGCGGGCGAGGATGCAACTACACCCCCTGACCGGAATTTCCATTTCAATGTCCCGTCAGATTTTATCGCGTAGAGATAATTATCATTAGACCCCACATACACCCTTCCGTCGGTGTCTATCGCAGGCGAGGATGAGACTTGATCATTGGTCTGGAATTTCCATTTCAATGTCCCGTCAGATGTTACCGCGTAGAGATAATTATCAAAAGACCCCACATACACCGTGCCGTCGGAGCCTATCGCGGGCGAGGATCGGACTTGAACACCGGTATGGAATTTCCATTTCAATGTCCCGTC